>OGQH01000552.1_pt1 | contig 46990 bp, 75 predicted proteins | sample 1553181 | NCBI WGS metagenome assembly OGQH01 (sample SAMEA2579946, study PRJEB22360) | human gut metagenome | biome: human gut; feature: human-associated habitat; material: faeces | place: Denmark | collected 2008/2010 | reverse complement strand
CCTGTATCCTCTTTGATGAAATCGCGGTCAGCGCAGGGGTGCGCGGCGAACAGGTGATTCTGAATCCGCAGGATCTGGTGCAGTATATCGAAGCGACAGAGGCAGACATCACAAAGCCGATGGAATAAAACAAAAAAAGAAAAAGTTTAGAGCTGTTTAAATGCAATTAGCTGTGGGGTGTATCCTGTCAGCATTGCAAGTTGCTCTTTTGTATAATCTTTGTGATCAAGTATCACTTCATCGGGTATCAAAAGTTCCGAAGCAAATGTCTGTGCTTCTTGTTCGATAGAGTTCTCATAACAGTTCTTGCCGAAAGAGAAGAAATAAAAATCTTCTTTGTGCAGGACTGCATGACCTAACTCATGAGCTAATACTTCGTAATACTTTTTTTCGTTGTCTAATAATTTTTCGTTTATGTAAATAAAATCTCTTTCGTGAATCTTTAAATAGCAACCAGATATTTTTTTTAAGTCCCCGATCTGGATGATTATGTCTAATTCTTTTGCAAGCCTAACGGGGTTTCTGGTTTCGTATTTTTTAATCAAATTGTATACAATAGATTTAATTTGATTATGATTCATACATTCATATCCTTTCTTCACTTCTTTTTCTGTTCAAGAAATATAAGTGACATTTCATATTGAGCTAATATTGCGTCAAGAGATTCATCATCAAGTTTTTCCCCATCGTAGTAGATAGGGTGTCTAGTTCTGTTTTTAAGTAAATCTCTCATTCTCTCCAGTTCGTCTTTGATGTCTATTACACTGTTATCTTTTTCTTTTTTATCCTCCTCCTTTCCTGTCATGAGGTAATCAATTGATACCCCGAAATAATTTGAAATCGTTTCTGCTAAATCCATACCTATTTTGGAATTTTTCTTTTTCCAAGTACTGATAGTAGAGGTTGAAACCCCTGTGTCTTTACAAAAACGATAGGCTGTTATGCCACGTCTTTTCAACAATTTTTCAAAAATTTCATACATAGCGTTGCCCCTTTTTATAAAAATAATTCGACACAACGAAATAAACCCCTTGACTACCTCGTCAAAACGTGCTAATATACACTTGTAGCTCGGATGAGCGAGGTAAAACGAGTCGGTTTGGCGAGTGACTCGTGGAATCAAGTGATAAATAATTCGTTAATCAAAATATATCACTAAACCGAGATAAAATCAATAGTTTTAACTTAGAAAGGAGTGAAAAATTTGGTTTATGAAAGATATTGTAAACTAAGAGATGAAAAAGGTATTACGGATTACCGAGTATCAAAAGATACAGGAATGACAAGTTCGCTTTTTTCAGACTGGAAAGCAGGAAGAATCAAACCAGGTTTAAAAAGCATTAAAACATTAGCTGATTACTTTGGGGTAACAGTAGATTATTTTTTAGAGGAGAGTGAGTAGTGAAGAAAAAGAAAATGAAAAAGCTATCAAGGACAGCATGAACAACACAGGAAAGAAGCTTAGAAGATAGCAGAAAAGAGGGTGTATATGAATTTTGATGATTTGTTCTATTACCTAAATTACGGCAGAACGAGAAAACAAAAAAAGAGAGACTTAATGTTTTTAAGAACTCTCTTCTTCATACAGCTTATTACTGTGATTATTGCAGTGATAGTAATTGCTATTTGTATATGGATACTATTAGCGAAATAAGAGCAATGATAACAGAAATAACAGACAAAACAGTGTTGAAAATCACAATACCTTTTGTCCAGAACCATTCTTTACGAATTGCTTTGACAAGCTGTTTATCATTTTCTAAAAATTTTAAAATTTCATCTTGAACCTTTTGATTTTTGGAATAGTCAGAAGATTTCATTTTATCAATGGTTTCTTCATCTGGTTTATCAAGATGCGGTAAAGGATTTTTAGACATAGTATACCTCCTAAGGAGATTATAACACAGAAAGGAGTACAGAAATGTATATTCCACCATTTCAATTAGGAATATTTGTAGGAGTTGTAGGAGTAATTGCACTTGAAATCATAGCTGTATTAATCGACGACTACAGAAGCAAAAAGAGAAGAGAAGAACGAAAGAAATAAAAATGCCCCATGCGGCACTGGAACTACCACACAGGGCGAATGTAACCACTAACCATAGCTTAGCGGTAAGGAAATTATAACACAATTTTTTTAACACCGCAAGAAAGAGGTGCGGAATGGAAGATAAGACAAAGCAGTGGAAAGACTTAGAAGAATACTTTGCAACAGAGGTAATTGAGCAAAGTAAACGGACAGCAAAAAGATGGTTTGCAATCTGGCTAATTACATTCATTGCATTGGTAGCGACAAATACAGTGTGGATATATGTGTTTAACTCATATGAATACGTTCAGCAGGACGGAAGCGGAGTTAACAACTATCACACCGACATTGATGGAGACTTAAAGAATGGGACAAAGAATTAAAGCCAAGAAGAACGGAAAATACAAGAAAGTAGCGTTCAGACAGGCAGGAATGAAGAAAAGAGGATACTACCGCAGGAAGAAGCGGAGAAAGTGAGGTAAACATGGAGTACCCGAAACCAGTTATGAAGATGGGAGAGCTTGTGAAAATGGGGTTCCCGAGGTCGTTTCTGGATGAAGCTTATCGGGAACGTGGACAAGACTTTGCACAAAAAGGTCCTAAGTCCAATTCTCCTATATTTTTCGATACAGAAAGATTTGAAAAATGGAGAATAAGAAAGCTAACAAATGAGAACCAAGCAATGCAGAGAGGAGGGTTTTAAATGAAAATGGGAGCATTCATGATGGGGTGTGGGCTGTTAGTCTGCGGATTAGATTTAATGCCATTCTGGTTTATGGGTACTTGTGTAGCCGCAGGACTGGCATTAATCGCACAAGAGCGTGATGGATGGAAATGAAAAAAAGCACCCAGACGTGCAGGTCTAAAGTGCTTAACAAAAAATGCATAACAACAGTATAGCAGGAAAAGGAGAATGTGACAATGATTTTAATAGCAAAAAAGGAATTTAAAGACAGCGTGAAAGAAGTTATGGTTGATGCCGTTAAAAACAGTAGAATGCCAGAGTTAACAGAAAAAGAGAAGGTAAGCGGTGATAGAGAAATTATAAGAACACTCTCTAGATTCTATGAAGAAGTAGTAAAAGAGTTGTTTGATAAACAAGAAGAATGGCTGTATGACAAAAAAGAATTGTTTGAATTAGCAACGGACATCTTAGATTACAATATTGAACAAAACAAAGACCCTATCGTGATTCTTGAAAGTATGATGTGCTTGGGAAGCTTGGCGGTGTTATACGACATTATCGAAAAGAACCACAGAGAAAAAGATATTGAAGAATTTGACGTAGAAGAGATTCTTAAAGAAGCAAAAGGGTGTGAGTAGTCATGATTATCACAGGATACACAAATGAATACGGAACAGTAATCCCTATGGAAGATGCAGATGATTATATCAAGAAGAGGATTAAAGGAAATAAAGAAGATAGACAGTGGTTTATCGACTATGCATGGGATGCACTGATGAGAAACACTGATGAAAATGTAAGCCTTAAAGAAGCATACTTTAATGATGTATGCAGTGTGAAAGAGGTCGATGAACAGGGAAATATTAAAGAATACATCGAAGAATAAGGAGTAAAACATGGCTAAATTATATGAGATCAAAAACGAATTTAATGAACTACTTTTAATGGCAGATGAGCAAGGGTTATCCTTTGATGATATTAAAGACACTATGGACGGAATCGAATTTGAGTTTGAAGAAAAGGCTGATTCTACCGCAAAGATGATTAAAATACTGATCGCTGATGCGGATTCAGTAAAAGCAGAGAAAGACAGGTTAGCAAAAAGAGAGAAAGCATTGAGAAACAGTGCGGACAACTTAAAGAAGTATCTTGAAACAATGATGCTTGAAGTAAAAAAGAAGAAGTTTAAAACAACACTGTTTAGCTTCAATATCCAGAAAAATCCTAAAACTGTAAAGGTAGAAGTTGAGGAATTGTTACCTAAAAAGTATCTGATTAAACAGCCAGACAAGGTTAACAGGAAACAGCTTCTTGATGATTTGAAAGCAGGAGTGCTTGAAGAAAATGAAAACATGAGACTGGTACAGACTGAAAGTTTAAGAATCAGATAGGAGATAAGAATATGACGATACATGAAAAAATGATGAAGATTCAGACAACATTGAAAGCACCTAAGAATCTGTTTAATTCATTTGGTAATTACAAATACAGAAACGCAGAGGGAATCTTAGAAGCCGTGAAACCATTATTGGCAGAAAACAAATTATCTATGTACATATCTGATGATGTGCAAGCGGTAAATGATCGTGTGTATGTAAAAGCTACAGTATCTATTTTTGATATTGAGACAGGCGAAAGTGTTATGGCTACGGCATCCGCAAGAGAAGCACTCAATAAAAAAGGTATGGACGATTCACAGATAACAGGAACAGCATCATCTTATGCACGTAAGTATGCCTTAAATGGAATCTTCTTATTAGATGATACAAAAGATGCAGACACAGACGAAAACCAGAAAGAACGTACTGCAAGAGCTAATAAGCAGGAACAGGAAAAGAATAAAGAAAAACTTGATCAGATGAAGATTTCTCTTGTAAAACAGAAAACATTATTGGATTTGTGCGAAGATGAAAAGTTTGACATCAATAAGATTTTGAAATCTTACAAACATGAATCTATCAAAGATATTACAGAGGGGCAGTACAAGTACATTGTAGCCAATAAAGACAAAGAGAGTGTAAGAAAGCTGTGGGCAGTTGATGGAAACGAAAGCTAAAATTCATGACATCTCAATTGATTTTGAAAGTGGTAAGCAGGTTATTTCCCTTGTGTGTGAAAAAGACATACGAGGGGAATATGACCGACTAAAAGACAAAGAATGTCGGCTTAAGGTTGTTCAGTACCGTGAGGGCAGGAGTTTAGATGCCAATGCATACTTTCATGTACTGGTTGGGAAGATTGCAGAAGTAACGGATAACAGCAAGGTATATATAAAGAACAAACTCATAGCAGAGTACGGACAGCATGAGATTATAAATGGTTCTCTTGTATCACTTCCGTTGGATAACGATATAGAAGTGTACGACCTTGAATTTTGCCACCTACAACCGACAGCCAGTACAACTACCAATAAGGCAGGTAAGTTGTTCAGAATCAATCTGGTAATGCGTGGGAGCCATACCTACGACACAAAGGAAATGTCTGAACTGATAAAAGGAACTGTTGCAGAAGCAAAAGAGCTTGGAATTGAGACAGCAACACCGCAGGAGATAAAAGAAATGGAAGAAAGGTGGAGAGTAAAACTTGAAAAAGCTAACTAGTGTATTTACAGAAAATATGGACTGTTGCATTTACACAGGTTCTTACATAGTGGAAAGACATCATATTTTCGGTGGTTCTAATAGGAAGAAAAGTGAAAAATATGGATTTGTCGTACCACTAAGACCAGACTTTCATCCGAACGGTGTACATTTTAACAGAAAAAATGGAGACATAGATACAAAGCTTAAGACGATGGCTCAAACATATTATGAAGAGAATATCGGTAGCAGGGAAGAGTTCAGAAAGGAGTTTGGGAAATCATGGCTGTAACATACACAATCCAAGGAAGACTTGACGGACTTAACACTTTTATTTATGCAAACAGGACCAATCCCTACAAAGGTGCCAGATGCAAAAAAAACAATCAAAAAATTTGCAAGGCATACATACCACAATGGCTAAAGAAAAAGCAGATAAAATTTCCAGTGATTCTGGAAATTAAGTGGTATGAAAAGAATAAAAGACGTGATCCAGACAATGTCTTTTCGGCTATTAAGTACATATTAGATAGCTTGGTAGAAGCAGGAGTGTTTCCAAACGATGGTCAGAAACAGGTAGAGGGTATCGTTAACTGGATAAAGGTCGATGCAAAGAATCCAAGAATCGAGATAACAATCTACGAAGACGGAGACAAATATTAAGCAGGAGGGCAATGATGCAAATAAACATAAATGCAAATTGGGAATGGTATGAAAATACAAATGTATTTAGATTGTTTTATCATTGCCTACTGCATACAAATTTAGAGGACAAGCGGTACTGTGGAAAAGAGATAAAGGCAGGACAATTTGTTTCAAGTCGTGCAAGAATATCCGCAGAAACAGGGCTAACAGTAGACCAAGTCAGAACTGCTCTTAAGAAGCTAAAGGACACAGGGTACATATCCACAAAAAGCACAAATAAATACACGATATACACAGTAAATGAGTATCAGAAGTACATAGATTGTGGACAAGTTGCAGAAACAACTACCGAGGAAAACACGGTGGTTGAAAATGGAACAAAAATGGAACAACCAGTGGAACGAAAAATGGAACAAACAGACAAAAACGCAAAGAAAAATTGCGAGAAATCAAAAGAAAATTGCGAAAAGTCGAACAAAAAAGCAATCAATGAATGTTTTGAAAGACTCTGGAAACAGTACCCGAATAAACGTGGTAAAGGGCAGGTATCCGACACAAAGAAAAAGACTCTGTATGAGATAGGAGAAGAAAAAATAGAAAGAGCTTTGAAAAGGTATCTGGATGATTTATCTAAGGACAGTAGTTGGAGAAAACCACAGAACGGTTCGACATTCTTTAACAGCGGTTACGTGGATTACCTTGACGAGAACTACGAGAAACCACCAGAACCGAAGCCGCAGCGGAATCCTGCAAGTGTCTTAGAATGCGAGAGAGACTATGACTTTGATAATTTAGAGCAACAACTATTAGAAAAGCAGTTTGGAGGAAATAAATAATGAAACAGATTGAACAGACAATTAGTAGTTTAGAAGTAGCAGAAATGGTAGGAAAAGATCATAAAAATTTGATTAGAGATATTCGCACATATTGCGATGGAATTTCACAGCTCAGTTTTGAGCCGTCAGATTATTTTATAGAATCTACATATAAAAATGAGAGGGGCAAAGAATATCCTTGTTATAACGTAACTAAAAAGGGTTGTGAATTTGTTGCTCATAAATTAAAAGGAATTAAGGGCACAGAGTTTACAGTAAAGTATATTAATAAATTCCACGAAATGGAGCAGGTTATTACAGACCATATCCCACATGGGAAAGAATTACTAGCACTGGCAGTTTTAGAAGCTCAGAAAACAATAGAAGATTTACAAGCGAGTAATACAGCATTGATTAAAGATAACGAAAGGATGAAGCCGAAAGAAATTTTTGCTGATGCTGTAACAGCAAGTAAAGATTCAATTTTGGTTGGGGACTTTTCGAAAATTCTTAAGCAAAAGGGAATTGACATTGGACAAAACAGACTATTCCAAAAATTTAGAGATCAAGGATATTTGATATCACGTAAAGGGCAAAGTTGGAATATGCCAACGCAAAGAAGTATGGAAATGGGACTTTTTGAAATTGAAGAAAGAACTATCACAAATCCAGACGGAACAGTAAAAATTAGAAAGACAACAAAAGTAACAGGCAAAGGGCAACAGTACTTTATCAACAAATTTCTTTCACAAAAAGAAATCAATACACAATTAACGATACAAGAGGTGTGATATGGGGTATAAGAAATTCACAACAGAATTTAAAAGAAAAGTTGTTGCGGAAAGTAACGCAAGACATGAGGTAAAGAGCGTTGCGAAAGAATACGGCATTGATTCATCAACCCTTTTTAAATGGAAAAAACAGAACTTAGATGAAGACAAAGAAGAAAACGCCCCATATTCTCGTGAATACATAAAAATGGTAGTAAAGACAAGACTGACAAAAAACAATACGTCAAAATCTTGCTCACAAATGTTTAAGATTCCAGAGTATTTGATTACATTTTGGACAGAAAAATTTGGGAATGAAGTAAGAAAAGAAATTGAAGCAGAACAGAAACGTAACAAAAGGAAACCTAGAGGTATTCATGTCACATCTAGTGCAGTTTATTGGAAATAAAAACTAAATAATACTTTTCTGGTTTGAGTCTCTGCCTAAGTAACTGTAAATAATGTTTTTTTGTATTTTCAGATTCTTCCATTTTTCATTTTTATTGGGCAGAGAGTCAAGCCAGAAAAGGCTTGTTGCACAGCAGGATTTTTATATACCACACGAACAATTAAATAAGAATCCTCGCAACGCATAAGTACAATACAGCTATTGTATAAGTCATGATTTCCCCTGCTATTAACGGCAGGGGAGAGAATGGACAGTAAAGGAGAAAGAAATGAAATTAGAAGAAGCTATTAAGCACGCAAAAGATGTTGCAACAAAGAAATATAGACAGGCTATGTTACATCGTGCAAATGCAGAGGATGAAAAACTTGACAGGTGTATTGAATGCATGAAAGAACATGAACAACTTGCAGAGTGGTTGGAAGAACTGAAAGAGTTGAGAGAATACAAGAAAAAGATGAAAGCACAGTTTCTTGATGATATTGAGAATCCGTTGGAACCAATTAAGCTAAGCAGTGCGTTAGAATCAGAGATATTTAAGTATGAGTATAGGGCAGAACATGATCCGCAAAAGATTAGTCCTTTAGATTATACAATCATATATGCATTAAAACATTGTTTGGAAGAACAACTGAAAGAGGTGGAAGAAGATGAAAATTAATGCAAAACAACCAAGTATTAAAACATACACATTAAGTCATTTCAAGATTGGAGATGTATGTATGGGTGTGAGAGATGAACATTATTATCTTGTAGTTAAATCAGAAAAAGAAAAGAAACAGCTTGTTGATTTGACAGAAAACGAGATTATAAGAGATGCAGGATACATGAGATTTATACCTGCGACAGCAGAACTTAATATCAAGGATGTGGGGTAAAAGAAAAATGCCAGTAGCAAGATGTAAATATTGTAATAATTGGTTATTCAATGAAGACGTTGGAAGAGAGTATATACAAATAAATTCAGATATGAAAATACAAAGCAAATTTATTTGTCTTAAATGTGAAATGGAGTTAAGAAAAGAAGATTTCTTTGAGCCGTACAGAAGTATGATGAAGTAAAGGAGAAAAAACAATGAAAATATATTCACCTCGTTCAGACAAAGATATAGATTTTCTTAGAGTTGACACGAAAATAGGTGGCGTAACTTTAGAATTTAGAAGAAGTGGCGAGGAACAAACAGGGTTTAACCCACGAAACAGTTCTCGTATAACTTTTGATGACACTTTTGAAATAGATAATCTCATCATGATGTTGACAAAACTAAAAGAAATTGCTGCGGATCACTACGGAGACTGGAAAGTCAGTAACGGGAGAGGAGAATATCTATGACAATAGCACAGCAGGTAGCACACGACTTTTTAGAAAGCATAGAAAAGATGATTACGGCAAATAAACTAGATGTTGGAGTATTGGATACGAAAATTTCTTATCAATCTTGCGAAGAAGCAATGATGAGTGTGACTGATACAAAAACAGGTTCTATTATTGCAACAATGAGATTAAATTTAAATGCCAACAAACTAAAAAGAGAAATGCAGGAAAAAGAGTTAGAAAACTATTGTCGTAAAAGAGTGTGCACTATTTGCATTTTTAAAGGGCAAGTACAGTGCATAACGAGAAAAATTAGTTATGGAACAGCTACTTGTAAAGAGGTAGAGGAAAGCTATAGAAAGATGGTGGAGAATAAAAAATGACAAGAGAAGATATAATCACTAATTTAAGATATTGGTGTAACAATATTGATAAACCATGTGAAGAATGCAAAATACATGATATATGTGTCGTTCGTGATCACGTGCAGACATTTGATTCTATGGACGATAAAAAGTTACAAGAATATTATAAATTGATGTATGGAAGTGAAGTGAAAGTAGAGAAAATGGAACCGGTAAAAGTTTTAGAGCAGATAACAAAAATAACTTATCCAGAAAAAATGAAAGACGTGTTACCAATGAAAGAATTTGTAAAAAACTTTTTGGAAAAAGGATACAAAGTTGAAATACTAACACACTCAGTTAGTAATGATTTAGATGTGGTTGTTTATAAAGAAGTGGAGATGAAAGAATGATACTAAAAATCTTACTTGTTATCATAGGTGTTTTCTTAGGACTGGTAGGCAGTGGTTTCTGCCAGTCCGCTAAAGCAAGAGATACGATCACAATGACGTTAGAAGATTATAAGCATATGGGAGAAATATTACACAGTTTGCCGATAAGAGAACGGCACAAAGCCTTAAAGGGAAAGACGTGGCGTTATACAGGTGTCCTAAATGTAAAAGCTATGTAGCAGAATGGACAGAAGTTTGTGAGTGTGGGAACCGGTTAGACTGGGGAGAAAGTGAGGACTTACATGTTAATAATGACAAAAGATAGAGAGATTCTGAATCTTGATAATGTTCTTGAAATTCGGGCAAGCGAAGAGAATGTAGAATGTGAGCTAATGAATGGATATATTTACACAATACAATCATTCAAAACACATAAAAAAGCAGAAGATGCATTAGATAAGATACTTAATCAATATGACAGAGGACAAAGGGTTATCAAGTTATAAAGGAGCGTTATAAATGAATAACAAGATAAAAGAAAATGACAGTCCATCTTTAGCACTTGTAAACAGTGTAAGAGCTTGGGAACGACCAGATATTAATAAGATTGAGCCTAAAAAGGAAATAGAAGCTGTTATCAAGGAAATATTAGACAACACACCGAAAAAACCAAAGACAGGAGCAGGCTATTTAAGAATGAAAAGAGGTAATATAAATGAACGGTAAAGAATATCAAACAAAAGCAATGCGAACTAATGACGGATTAGGAACAGAAAGAATAATGAATATGGCTGATAATTTGGAACAGGGAGTAGAGGACAGCATACCAGACACTGGGATTGACTTTGGCGGAATTATTAACGGCTTATTCGGATTATCTGGAGAAGTTGTAGAACTTACTGATATGGTTAAGAAATGGATATTCCATGAAAGTAATTTTGACGAGGAACACGCAAAAAAAGAACTTGGGGATGTAATGTGGTATGTTGCTATGATTTGTGAATCATTTAATTGGTCGTTGGATGAAATTATGCAAATGAACATTGAAAAATTAGAGAAACGTTATCCAAATGGATTTGACGTTATCAAAGCAAATAACAGAAGTCCAGAAGATGTATAAAGTGGGGGCGTTATTATGAGAGGGAAAGATAATCCGTGTTATGGGTGCACAGAAGCCACAGGAAGAACTTATAATTGCCATACCCTATGTGACGGCTATAAACAGTTTCAAGACGATTGTAAGGAAGAGAAGAACGTTATCAAAAGGAAAAATCCTTATTATAAGTCGTTATCAAAAGAAAAATTTATGAAACGGAATGCTTTAAACAGGAACAGGAGGGGAAGAAAATGATTAGTACAGCTAAAGCAATAAAGAAAACCAGAGAAGCACAAGGAATGACACAAAAAGAACTTGCTGAAAGATGCGGTTATACAGTCACTGATATTAAAGCATATGAACTTGGGGAAAAAGAACCAAAACACATTAATCTTATGACTATAGCAGGAGTATTGGGTGTTACGATGTATGAGATGTTTGAAAGAATGGAAGAGATTGAAGAACCAGAGAATCTAAATCTTGATGTTATCAGAAACGCACTAAGTGCCAGTAAAGCTATTGTAGAAACACCATTGGACAAAATAACAGTGATGGCATTTGAAGAGCTTATACAGTACAAAGAGACAGGACTAACACCCGATGAAATTAATGGGATGAAAAAAAGACACGAAAAAATTGACCTTATGGCGACTGAATATGATAATATTTGCGAGAAATACGACAAACTATACGGAAAGGAGCAAATGTGATGTATCAGCAAGAAAAAGAAACACGATTAGATATTGATGATGTCAGAAACGCACTAGAAGCTTATGAAGCTAATATTGTAACACCATTGGACCACGTTATAGTGAAAGCATTAAAAGAGCTTATAGAGTACAAAGATATAGGACTAATACCGCAGGCAATAAAAGACATGGATAAGATGTATTTAGAGAAGTGCCAACAGGTTAATAAACTGACGTGTACTTGCAAAATGTACGAAAGGATGGCTAAAAAGTGAGCAATATATTATTTATAGTGATGTATGGTATTGCAGAAACAGCAATGGGATTATGTGCAGCGGCAACGGTTATATATTTATTAATTTTTTGTGTTGATCTGGTAGTAAATCGTACATTACAGGAATTTAAAAATGATAAAAATATACAAAAAGTTTTAAAAATTGCAATGTTATCATCTTATGTATGTGTGTTATCAACTGTATTTTGTGCGATAATTGCAGGATTTAAAGGAGTTTAAAATGAAAAAGCAAGATTTATATACCTTATGTACATTAATACCGCCTATGGACGATTACAGAGGGTACAATATGTATCTATGCGGTAAACGTGACGGATTCAACGAGTGTGTACGGATGTTAAAAGACAATTTAAAGGGCATAAGCGAGGAACAGGTACATGAATAGAGATCAGTTTCAAAAATGGGTAGACGAGAACGGAACAGGGCAGAGAGAGAACAAGAGTTGTAACGGTATAGACTGGGTACTTGTTACCATGAAAGATACGTGGATAGCCTTATTTGAGTACGTGAACGGCTCATATATCCCTTATATCCAGTGCAAGGATAAAGAACACGCATTAAGTTATATAAATGTCTTAGAACGTCTGCCAGTGCCTTTTGACGTGATATAAAAAAGAGCCGTAGGTTAATTCCTACGGCTTATTCTATGCGTTCAAATACAATTTTTTTAATGATTCATTATCTGGATAGTCTAAATCCAACCATCTATCAAAAGCTTCTGGATTTCTCTTTTCCAATTCATCCATAATCCAACCACGGACCATGGACAATTCAAGACTAATTGGTATAGCTTCGGTCATGTCAAATTCTTTTATAAGCTGTTCTATTGATAATCTGCTCAACATGGCTCTTGCTTTCTTTTCTGCGTTCTTAGTCATATTTCCCAACTTTCTACCCTCGTAACCTCCGGGGTGGGTGGTGTATGTTATGCAGGTATTACAAGACTGTCACGATCAGCCTTGACAAGACGATTTTTATTAAGTCTATCTTTCCACTGTTCAACAAGTGACTCATGGAGTTCCAATGCTTTCTGTCTGCTGTAAGTTGTATAAGAATCAATCTCTTCAAAATCATCCATATACATTACAACAGTTTGGTATTCGTGCAATACTTCCACATAAGCTGTGGAAATAATGCACTCTGTTTGATGCAACCAAAATTTGTGCTTTGCGATTGTTTTATTCATGATTTTAACTCCTTTACTGTACGCCCTGCGATCATTGCGACCGCAGGGAAAAGATTTACTATGCAATTCTTGAAACATTTGAAGTCTTTACTTTTTCGCTTCCATATTTTTTCTGGATGTCCTCGAAAGACATTTTCTTTTTGTGCCACTTTCCAGATGGTTCAGTTGAGAAGTGCCATTTTTTACGATTCTTGGACCATTTAAAGCCTAATTTTTTTAACTCTTCTTTGTATGCAAATGTATTACCATCTACCCATACCCAAGAGCCTACCACCTCGATATTGACACCATCGAAAGAAACAATATTATTGATTACATTTCTTAAGGCTTCGTCTGCCTTATAATCAAATGTATTTTTCTTTTCTTCTTCTGGTGTCTGCCCTGCCTTGAACATGTCAAACAGTTTCTTGTATTCGGCTGTAATCTCTTGACATGTAACAACGTCTCCACCATTGTCTGGGTGGTTGGCTACCATTAATTTTTTGTATTCTTTTCTGAGTTCCTGTAAGTTTTTGGCTGTAAAATATTTCATGATAACACCTCCTAAATTGTCTAGCAGAGACTTATAAAATCTCTGCTAAGCTAATAACCTGTGATTCTGATAAATTATCCATAACGATTTCATCTCCTTTGTGGAGTTCGAACCTGTCTGGAAAAGTTCCGAACCATCCGTCAAACTGATTGTCAATGTAGTATCCTTTTGATTCTAATTTTTTGATTGCTTCTTTCATCTTCTTTTCTCCTTTTCTTGTTTGCTTTGTTCTCTTAACTTACTTTTATTATACATAGAATATATGCATATGTCAATAAAAAAGTGCATAAAAATTATGTATAAAATTCTTGAAGTAAAATTATGAGTATGATATAATAATTAAAAAGGAGGGAAAAGAATGATAAAATACAAATTAGATGTGCAGGAAGAATTAAAGAAAAAAGGATACACTTCTTATATAATAAGAAAAAACAAGTATTTAAGCGAGGGAACACTTGCAAAGATAAAGCGAGGCGAACCAATAAATATGAAAAGCCTTAATGCTATTTGCTGTATGCTTAGAAAAAATGTAAATGATGTAATAGAAGTAGAAATAACAGATGATGAAAAAATAAAATATTTTATTTGAAAAAAGTGTTGACTTATACATAAATGTTATGTATAATAAAGACAGTTAAAGGAGATAAGCAAAGAAAGAAAAGGAGATATGAGTTATGAAAAAATTAAATGCAGAAGAAATCAAAAAAGAATTATTAAACGAGGAAATGAGCTTCACAGATTTAGATAACTTCATGATGGAATCTGGATACTACAGTGTATTCGATGATGGAGCTACAGAAAACATTAAGCAGGACGGAAATGTAGTGTATACAGCTACAGACTCTAACGAGTGCGAAGTGCAGATTTTCTTCGAGATCACAACAGATAATGGAGAGGACGAAGCCCAAGAAGCTTTCTACTTAAAAGTGACAGATGTGCAGGAGTTCTAATGTGAGAACAAAATGGTTAGAAATGCAGGGCAAGACAGTAAATGGATTTAAAATATTAGAAGTTTACAGAGAAAACAAAAGAACAATGGCAAAAGTTGTCTGCCCTGCCTGTGGGAAAATATACATAACACGAGCAGAACAAATAAAAAAAGGGAAAGATTGTGGATGCACTACCAGAATAAGGATGAATGACCTAACTGGTAAAAAATTTGGCAGGCTAACAGCGATAGAACCAACGAATAGAAAAGCATCGAATGGTGCTATTATTTGGAAGTGCATTTGTGATTGTGGGAACGTAAATTTTGTTGACAGCGGAAGCCTTACAAAAGGAAGAGTGCAAAGCTGCGGATGCCTGAGAAAGCCGCATGAAATAGAGCAAGGCAAAAGAATGGCAGCAGAAACAAAGAAACAGTGCATTGACGGAACGAGTATAAGAAGTCTGACGATGAAGAAACCAAAGACGAACACTTCTGGAATAAAAGGGGTGTCATGGGACAAAAGCAGAAATAAATGGTTGGCACAGATAGAATTTAAAGGAAAGCACTATTATCTGGGCAGATACGCAAATAAAGAAGATGCAAGAGAAGCAAGAGAAAAAGCCGAAAAAGAAATGTTCGGAAAATTTCTGGAAGAGCATAAAGAGTATGTAAAGGATAAAAGGAGTGTTGAAAAATGAAAAATCAATTTAAAATTTATGCAAATTATGGAGTACTTGGAAGAGAGAAAAGAGTTGTGTACTCGTACGGTGTGCAAATGACAGAAGTAAATGATGAACTTATTGTCGAACTACCAGAGAACGATAGCTTTAAGTTTTATGAAAACAGTTTTGGAGATTTAATGGTAGAGACAGCATGGGGACATTGCTACGGAGTAAACGACGTCCTACAAGGAAAAGAGAATCCCTGCTTTTATGCACTAGACCGTGATGCAAAGGGGCACAGAGTAAATCTAAATATTGTAGAAGAATAAAAAGAGTGTAAGCACGCACCTGCTGACTATGGTATAATTATCTTAGATAAAACTATAGTCGGGAGGTGTCTTTTTTTGATTAATAACAAACTAAAGAATTGCTGTAACGATTGCGTACACTGTGATATTGTGACAGAGACAAAAAGAAGAGCTATCCCAGACAACAAGACAGAAGTTGTCCTAGTAAATATTAAGTGTAGTCATATGTGCGTATGCTACAGATATAGAGAGGAAGTGCAGAATGGAAGATAGAAGTATATGCTGTGCTGAATGTATGTATCTACTAGGAAGTGATACAAAGAACTACTACATGTGTGACGTAGGCAAGTATGACAGAATAGACAACGCATATCTATGCACCTGCGACAAATATAAAAGCAGGAATCCAAACACAAAAGAATATAAGAGATAAATAACAGATCGTTAGAGGTGGTAAATTTCGTTGCAACCACGCACCCTATGGGTTAAAAGAGATGCAAGAGATGTGACGCTTGCCTAACGGTCTGTTTAAATATATATAAACCTAGAAAGGATGTGAGAAGATGAATCTAAATAGAATTATGAGAAAACTACAAAGAGCAATAGTATCAAGCGGATTTGTAATAAGCTTAGACACAACACAATTCTATTCAGAGGACCAGAAACGAATGATAACAATGTACATCCTGTCTATAAAAGCATATGAGAACACAAGAAAAGGTTGGAGAGATACACGGTACGAGATACTAAGAACTGCTTCACAGGTGGACATAATTAAATGTTTGTCTGACATATGGGCAAGTATAAGAGAAAGGAATGGGCAAATAAATGCGGGATGAACTTACACAGAAGCAAAGAACATTTGCTCATGCATGGATAGAAAACGGTGGGAATGATTATCAAGCGGCAATAGATGCGGGATATTCGCAAGCAACAGCAAAGAATGCAAGAAAGAATATCTTGGAAAAACGTGGAGTAAAGGAATATATTGCTAAACTACAAGCCGACTTAGACAAAGAAAAAGGGTTTGATATTATGAGTCTTGCAGACATACAGCGAAGACGGTCAATGATCGCCACTGGTGCGTTGCAAGATTCTTTTGGATTTACGCCAGATTTTCCAGACCAGTTAAAAGCCATGAACGACTTAGAAAAGGCTTTGACAGTGCAGGCAAAGGAAGAGGAAGAAAAGAAAGCAAGAGAAGAAGCACTAAGGAATAAGACGTACCACATGGATCTTGATATAATTCCCGATGTGTTCCACCCGATGATTCGAGATGTACGAAACCATAGGCATACGGAATATGTATTGCCCGGGGGACGTGGTTCTGGTAAATCCTCAACAATCCCAAACATCATTACAGAGTTAATGAGAAACAATCATGACATACATTGTCTTGTTGTAAGAAAAGTATATAACACTGTAAAGGATTCTGTATTTGCTAAAACCAAATGGGCAATAACAAAGCAGGAGTTCTCGGAAAAAGACTATAAATACACAAGCTCGCCTTATGAAATTACAATGAGAGACACAGGACAGAAGATATTCTTTCGTGGTGCTGACGATAAAGAAAAAATAAAGTCGATAGCACCAGATTTTGGATACATAGCGATTGTGTGGTTTGAGGAATTAGACCAGTTCGCAGGACCAGAAGAGATACGAAATATAGAGCAGTCCGCTATTCGTGGTGGAGATTTAGCATGGATATTTAAGAGTTTTAACCCACCGAAGAGTGCTAACAACTGGGCAAATCAATATTTGCAAGAGCCAAAGGAAAACAGGCTCATTACAAGAAGTACATATCTGGACGTGCCGAAAGAGTGGCTAGGACAGCCGTTTATTGACGAGGCGGAACACCTAAAAGAAATTAGACCAGAGGCATACGAGCATGAATACATGGGCATTGCTAACAGTAACGGTGGGGCAGTATTTGAATATGTAGAAGTAAGAGAAATTACAGACAAAGAAATATCACAGATGGACCGCATATATCAAGGCGTTGACTGGGGATGGTATCCAGATAAGTACGCATTTACGAGGACATACTACGATGCGGCAAGGGAAACGATCTATTTAATAGATGAGCATTGCGTAAATAAGCGATCGAATGAGCAGACAGCCGACTGGATAAAGAAAAAAGGCTATAACGATTATGCAATCATTTGTGATAGTGCAGAGCCTAAATCTGTAGAGGACTATAGAAACTTAGGTCTTGTGGCACAGGCAGCAGTTAAAGGCCCAGGGTCAGTTGAATACGGCATGAAATGGCTACAACGTAGGAAGATTGTGATTGACCCACGGAGAACACCATACGCATACAAAGAAATTACAACGTATGAGTATGATAGAGACAAAGACGGTAATATAATAAGCGGATACCCCGACAGAGACAATCATGCTATTGATTCGTTGAGATACGCATACAACAGAGTGATTATGAGGAGAGGGGAGAACGCATAAATGGGTATATTTAGCAGAATGAAAGAGATATTAAGTAACCTTTTTAGACAAAAGGCAAGAGACGAATTTAAGATTGATACTGTTACCAGTCCAGAAATGCAGAGAGCTATAGAAAAGTGTGCATACATCTATAAGGGCAGTCCGTACTGGTTAGACAAGGACGAACATATCAAGACTATTAACTTTGCAAAAGCGGTGTGTTCGGAGACAGCACGCCTTGCTACACTTGCAATAGGCATAGAGATAGATGGCAGTGCAAGAGCTAATTGGTTGCAGGAGCAGATAGACAAGGAACTAGAACAGGTACGACATCACGTAGAATATGGCTGTGCATACGGTACAGTAGTATTAAAGCCTAACGGCTCAAGTGTGGACTTGATTACGCCAGAAAACTTTATTGTAACAGACGAAAGCAATGGAGAGATTCAAGGCATTGTGTTTGTGCATAGAGAAATTTCAAGTGATGGCAGGACATACTACACTAAACTAGAATATCACAGATATATTGAGGACGTGTATCAGATCACAAACAGGTGCTATGCTTCTAAGGATGCCAACGACACAGGAAAGCCAATTGACATAGACGAGACACCTTGGAGGGGAGAAATGGAAAATGTAGGACTTACAAACCTAAACGGACAACGTCTGTATGCAGTTCTTAGGACACCGCAGGCGAACAATGTAGACTTGCATTGTAGTTTAGGATTGCCTATCTTTTACGAAGCAATAGAAGAGCTAAAAGATTTAGACACTGCATACAGCAGGAACGCAACAGAGATATTCGATAGCCGAAGAATGTTGTTACTAGACTCCGACAAGCTGTTAGAGACTGGTACAAGGGTAAATAATACACAGGATGGATTTGAGAGAAGCAAGAAGCGGTTAAGATTGCCAGAATACGTCAAGAATGTAAATAGCTCAGACATTAAAGGATTCTATCAAGAGGTAAACCCAAGTCTCAACACAGATACACGACTGACAGGAATCAATGCCCTGCTGTCACAGATTGGGTATAAGTGCGGATTCTCTAACGGATACTTTGTATTTAACGAAACAACAGGCATCCAGACAGCAACAGGAGTTGAAGCAGAGCAACAGAGGACGATACAATTTGTTAAGGACGTAAGAGACAAATTACAAGCCTGCATGGATGATTTAATAGCGGCACTTAATATATTTGCTGATCTGTACCAATTAGCACCAAGTGGACCTTATGAAACTGTCTACGATTTCGGCGACATTACATATAACGAAGATGAAGATAGAGCGAGATGGTACAGCTATGTTACTTCAAACAAGATTCCATTCTGGTACTATCTAGTTAAATTTGAGGGATTCAGTGAAGAAGAAGCAAAAGCACTTGAAGAAGAAGCACAACCGAAAGAGCCAGACTTATTCGGTGCAAGCGGAGAGGAGTGAAAGCATGGGAAAGTACAGGATTGAAAAATACCTTGAATACCTGAATGGCGAAGATGTAAAACTGCCAGAACCATTTACAAAACAAGAAAAGCTGTTGTACAACATCTGCAAAAAAGGAGTTACAGGCAGTACAGAAACAGACAAAACATTAACGCAAGAGGGCAAGCCTGCGGATGCGGCAGTAGTTGGGAAGATGCTAGATGCGGCACTAATGGTAAAAGACCCAGAAGAATAGGCAGGTGGGATTATGTTAACACCTACCTATCTCTGGTATGTGCCAGAAAAGGCAGAGAAGCAAGCAGAAGAGCTACATAACAAGATAGTATCTGTCATTATCGAACGAATGATGATAAGGCTAGGACGTGGGGAAGATTACCTTTTCACACCTGTTGACAAGTGGCAGATGGATGTATTGCAGGATGCAGGGTATATCTTGCAAGCGGTGCAGGCAGAGATAGCACAAACGACAAAGATAAGTATTGCAGAGATCGCACGCACTATGAAAGAAGCAGGAATCAAGGCTCTTGAATGGGATGATACAATCTACAAGAAAGCAGGTCTTGAACCAACACCCCTTAATGAGAGTCCTTATATGCAACGATTGATCCAGAGGAATTATGAAAAGACCAAGGGAGAGATGTATAACTTTACTGGCACGATGCCGAACGCCTGTCATGATAATTACATTAAGGCAGTGGATAAAGCATATACACAGACTGCAAGCGGTACGACAGGGTACACACAAGCGGTTAAAGAAGCTGTTAATAACATTATAGACAAAGGGGCAGACGTAACTTATCCAAGTGGACGTAGAGACAGCATAGAGACAGCTACGGCAAGAGCGGTCCGCACTGGTGTAAGCCAGATGGCGGCAGATATTACAGATGCACGTATGGATGAGATGGATTGGGATATTATCCTAACATCAGCACATCTGGGAGCCAGAATCGGAAACGGTGGGGATAATTTAACCAATCATTTCTGGTGGCAAGGCAAGTTTTACAGCAAAAGCGGTAATGACCCAAGATTTCCGCCTTTTTCGGTCTGCGGTATGGGAAACGTGCAGGGAATCCATGGGGCAAACTGCCGACACTCCCACGGTCCGGGGGATGGAATAAACAATCCGTTTGAGGACTACGACAGCGAAGAGAATCGCAAAGAATACGAGAAACGGAAACGACAGAGAGAGCTTGAAAGACGTATTAGAAAGACGAAACGACAGTTAATCGGCATGAAAACGGCTGTGGATAATGCAAAGGACGAAGCCTTAAAGCATGATCTTGACATGGAGTATCAAAAAAAGGCGGCACTATTGCAGAAGCAGAACAAAGCCTACAATGATTACTGCGAAGAGAACAATCTTAAGAAGCAGAGCGAACGACTAAACACGGCAGATTGGAACAGGAGTCAAGCATCATCAGCACGAGGTGCAGCGACACGATACAACAATGCACGAGGTAAATAATGGATACTATAAACAGAATTATGGTAGCCTGTGGGTGGATTATAACAATTGGTAGTGCGATAGGAGTCTTATATACTGCCTATAAGCATTACAAGAAGCCTACGGACGATATGAAACATCGAATAGATCATATAGAGACAGATATTAAAGAAATCAAGCAAAAGCTAAATAGTGACTACAGTGCTATTAATAATCAACGTGATGATATGAACCTAGTCATGAAAAGCATGTTTAATTTGATTGAGAACAAGATCACAGGAAACAACATTGAGGGTCTAAAAAAAACCAGAGACGATCTGATAAATGCGTTGACAACACACGACAAACAGTGAGGTGTTTGCTTTTGAAAGTATATGATTTTACCGTACCCGAACTAAATATGTTCCGTACGTATTGCAACTTCACAGATGTTGAAAGAACATTGTTCGAGTATCGGGCAAAGAATATACCACTAGAGAAATGTGCAGAGCTTATGAACGTAAGTCTGTCTACAGCAAAGAGAATCAGCAGGAGAGTTAATAACAAGATTATTAGAGTATGTTAAGGAGAAACATAATGGCTAAATATGTAAAGAAACCAGTTGTGATTGAAGCAGTTACATATGAAGAACTTATAAAAAATGGACATGGTAAACCAATAGAACTTGAATACAATGGATATATTATCAAAAGATATGATGATGATCGCTATATCATTCCAACATTAGAGGGAGATATGTTACTTGGAAAAGATGATATGCTTATAACTTGTGTGGACGGGGAAATCTACCCATGTAAGAAAGAAATCTTTGAAAAGACTTACGAAAAGGCGTAAAAAAGAGGGTATTGAAAAGGCGAAAATCCATGATACAATATAAATGTAACAAGGGATAAGTTGTTGAATAAATTATTATAAGATTTCATTTTTAGTTTTAAATGATAGTGGTTTGTTTCGGAGATACTTTTTCATGTTATAATACTTTAATCCTTTCTCTTATTTTTTGTTATGTAATATAGTACGGTGGATTCCTAACGGAGTCCGTGGAAGTATAACTCAGTTGGTCAGAGTAGTCGGCTCATAACCGACCTGTCACAGGTTCGAGTCCTGTTGCTTCCATTTGCTCACTGTTGTGGGCATAAGAAATTTTTAAATTTCCTCAAAGTAAAGACTTTGTTGGCTTTGAATTTTTCATTTTTCATCATGACACTAAACTGGTTTTATCAAATCATATATGTGTTCCTCAATTTTATCTCAACCTAAGCACCATGACCCCTATCATGGTGCTATTTTTTAACTTAATACTGATACTTTTGTGAGACTTTAACGACCTGTTAGAGTCTCTTTTTTAATGCGATAATTTACACATAAAAGGGAGGTGGAAGAGTGAACGGATATAACTATAATCCTTATGCACCGATGTATCAAGATACGATGCAATTGCAGGATAGGCTAAATCAGTTACAACAGATGCAACAGCAGTACAATAAACCAATGCCAGAGCCAGTAAATCCAGTACCAACGCAGAATGTTAACTGGATACAAGTCGCAGGTATAGAGGGAGCAAAGAATCAGATTGTACAACCGGGGGCTACGGCATGGATGATGGATAACAACGCACCTTTCTTTTATGTAAAGAGTGTAGACGGTATGGGCAGTGCAACTTTTAAGGTGTTTAGGTTTGAAGAGATACCACCAGAAGCCACGCAGACAGTCCAAAAACAGAACGTAAACTATGATAATAGATATGTTACAAGAACAGAGTTTGAAGAGCTTCTAGCAAAGCTAGGAGAGCAACCAGAGAAAGGAGAGTTAAGCAATGAGTAATCCTTTAATGAACATGATAGGCGGTATGATGGGAAACAACAATCCTATGCAGATGGTACAGCAGGTAATGGGCATGGTAAGAGGGTCTAACAATCCGCAGTCTATGGTTGAAAGCATGGCACAGACAAACCCTGCGATCAAGCAGGCAATGGAAATGTGCAAGGGAAAGAACCCACAAGAAGTGTTTAATAGCCTATGCCAACAGCAGGGCATGAATCCACAGGATATTGTGGACAAAGTGAACAAATAGATATTAAGCGGTGCACAGCTTGGTAAATAAATTTATGGAGGACAACAACAATGAATGAAGCAATGGGACTCACTGCGGCAGATGTAGCGGCAGTGACAAAAAATGACGGATATGATAACGGCTTCGGCAACGGTGGTTGGTGGATTTGGATTATCTTAATTGCTTTCCTTTTCTGTGGTAACGGATGGGGAAGAAATAACGATACCGCAACGACCGCAGGCGAAAATGCTTTCTTATCCGATGAGTTTGTTAAGAGAGATATTTTCAATACAAACCAGAACGTATCTAATACAGCTTGTCAGACACAGAGAGACGTATTAGAAAGCAGATACACAACACAGTTAGGATTACAGCAGATGCAGGCACAACAGCAGGCTTGTTGCTGTGAAACACAGAAAGAAGTGTTACAGAATCGCTATGATGCGGCTTTAATGGCACAGAATATGCAGGCACAGCTGGCACAGTGTTGCTGTGATATTAAGGAAACAATCCTCGCAGACGGACAGGCTACACGCCAGTTGATGCAGGACAACACAATCCAGAATCTTAGAGATAAACTTGCGGACAGAGATAGAGACTTACAGTTATCTAACTTCCAGATTTCGCAGGTATCACAGACTAAGAACATTGTGGATGCTGTTAGACCATTCCCAACACCTGCATACATTACAGCAAGTCCTTATGTATCCTATAATGGGTATGCATACGGTGGTTGCAACTGCGGAAGTGTAAATGTGTAAATAATTCAAAGCTTGTTGGAGAATCCATATCTACTAAGTAGACTAGCAATATATTGACGATAGGGTGTCGGGTTCGGCATCCTATTTTTGTTTAGGAGGGAAAATTATGTTAAATGCGGTAAATGTAGCACAGCAGGATGTAAACAGTGGTGCAAACGTACTATTTGCGAATACACGATATAGTAGCAGACGTTGTACTTGTAATTATGGGTGGCTGAATCATGTAGAGGGGTCTGGTCTGTTTACGTTAACGAATAGATCAAACTGCCCTATGACTGTAGAGGTAGAATTTAACGGAAATGTATCCGCTAATGCAGCAGGAGCAACGGCACTTGCTGTAGAGCTTAACGGAGAAGCTATTGGTGGAACAGAAATGGACTATACAGTAGTTACAGCGAACACATTTCAGAACGTGGGAGCAACAACGGTTGTAACTGTACCATCTGGCGGTAGCTTAATCGTAAGCATCGGAAATGTAGGAACAACAGCGGCAATAGTAAAAGATGCGAATATTATTATAAAGCGTATCTCTTAAGGAGGTGCGATCATGATTGAATTTACAAACAATCTTGAAGTAACAAAAACAGAAGATATCTTTGACGAGATCAACAAAAGATATGTAGCGGCTATGATGATACACGGTCAAATGGCAGACTATTTCAACTTCTTAGGTTTGAAAGGCTACAAAAGATTACATGAATACCAGTTTCTTACAGAAAGCTTGGAGAGACGTGAAATATGTAGGTATTTTGTAGATCATCACGGCAAGCTTTTAAAAGATTCTTTTAGCGGTACTATAAAAGTGATTCCCGACTCTTGGTATACAGCCAGTAGACTAAGTATCGGAAAATCCACAAAGCAGAAAGCCGTAGAGGATGGCTTTATAGAGTATCACAACTGGGAGAAAGAGACAAAAGAAGCCTATGAGAAGTACGCACAGCAACTTAGAACGAACGGAAACGTATCGGATGCACTATTTGTAGAATGTCTGGTAAAAGACGTATCTAAAGAGCTAGAAACAGTTGAAAAGATGGTTACTGATCTAATCTCTGTAGGATACGACATGGTGTATATTACAGAGACACAGGACTTCATTCATGAGAAATACAAAAAGAAGCTTAAGGGGGTCAAATTATGAGTGAAATCAAACATGTTCTGGAAGAACAGCTAGAAAGAGAAAAAAACTCAGCATTAAAACAGCTCACAACATCTAATCTTGATGCAATGTATAAGATTACAACAACATTATGCAATCTGGAAAAGATGGAGCATGGAGACATAGCAGAAACCGTCATGGATGCAGGAGAGAATCTTATTAAGAAGTACAGCAATGGCAAGTATGATAAAAATATAGATGCATTGTATGACAACTACTTAAGTGCTAAAATGGCATACAAAGAAAACGGAGATCAAGGACACCGTGATAAGCTTATGGAATCGGTCGGTAGATTGATGGTGGAAGTGTATGATATGCTTTCTTCTATGGTTATTGATTCCGACTTTATGGACGAGAGAAAAGAGATACAGCGACAGATAAAGAAACTTGCGGAAATGTAAAAAAAGAGGGTATTGAAACGGCATATTTTAGGGTTTACAATAAATATGTAGGAATTATGCAGATTTGCTACAGCCTCCTTGTAAGTACAGAGTTTTTTAAGCGTTTTTGGTTACATGACGACAGGAAAAGAGTTCGAGGCTCGAGTGGGGTTCAAGTCCCCACATTTCTTTTACCTTGACTTAGGTATATAAGTCTTAATCCATTACCGCAGACATAGCGGTATACAAACAATGTAGGAGGATATACAATGCAGAATTACGAACAGATTTTAGCAGAATTAGGAATCGAAATCCCAGAAGAGAAAAAGGCAGAGCTTAAAAAAAGACATGCCGAAAATTACAAGACTGTAGCTGACTACAATAAACAGGTAGAGAAAAAAGATGAATACAAAACATCTTTAGACGATGTACAGACCAGATTAGCTGAATTAGAGAAAGAAGATGTTGACGGTCTTAAGACTAAGATTACAACATTAACACAGGAGCTTGCAGACGAAAAAGAAGCAAGAGCAAAAGAAGCTAAGCAGACAGAGTTAAGAGACAAGGTAAAAGATTTCTTATCTGATAAAAAATTTGTAAATGCAATTACAGAAGACTCTATCCGTTCCCAGATGATTCAGAAGTTAGAAGAAGAGAATGGGAAAAATGCAGAAGATGTATTTAAAGAACTTACTACTAAAGATGGGAAACCAATTGAGAACATCTTGGTTGACGAAAAGAAAGCACCAAGTACTAATATCCCAAGCTTTACAACTAAGTTCAACAGCGGAGAGCAGAAAAAGGGAACACAGAAGTTAAGGGAAATGTCTTTAGACGACAGAATGAAGCTTAAGGCAGAGGACCCAGACTACTATGCAACCTTATTAAATGACAGATAGATAATACCGACTCACAATATGGAAGTGAGCCGCTAACCTAAAATCCCTTAATAGTTGTAGGTAGATGGGACAAAGATAAGTCCTTATCTATTCTTATTTAGGGTAGAAAGGACTTTTTTTATTATGGCAATGACAGGATTATTTGGCGGTTTTTATTTTGATCCAGAAGAATTTTCTCGTTATATGACAGAAAACCCAACATGGAATGATGCGATTATTGCATCTGGTGTGTTAGCACAGGACAATACAATCATGGACTTAATCGGAGAAAAAGGAAACGTTGCAACAATTCCTTTTTATACACCGATTGATGAACAAGACTCACAGGCTTTGAACAACGATGGAGAAACAAACAATACACCTGTTGAAATCACAGGAAAGAAACAGACTTGCATGTTAATCCAGAGAATGAAAGCTTGGAAATCAAAAGACTTTACAAAAGAGTTAACAGGTGCAGACCCTATGACTCATGTTGCAAACTCTGTTGCAAGCTTCTATAAGCAGGTAAGAACACGTGACTTAATGACTACAGTTGATGCAGTTTTAAGCCTGTCTGGTATGGAAAACCATATTACAGACTTATCTTTAACTGGTGAGGGGACTGTAGGAGATGCAAACAAAATTGATGATACAACACTTATCTTCGCACAGCAGAAAGCTTTAGGAGATTCCGCTGACAAGATGGGATTACTTGTATTAAACTCTTACATCTACGCAAAGTACAAAGCAATGGGACTTGTTGACTACAACAAATACACTATTGCTAATGCGGTAGAAAGAGAAGTAAATCTTCCTACAATCGGTGGATTTATCCCACTGGTAACAGACAGATTTACAGTTGATACAACAGGAACAAACCCAGTATACAAAACTTATATGCTTGGTACAGGTTCAGTATTGACTTGTGATAAGACGAACTATGAAAATCCTTATTATACAGACTATGACCCAGAAACATCTGCCGGTATTGAAAAGCTGTATACAAAACAGGGTTATGTATTACATCCTAACGGATTTTCTATTAATGCTAACAAGATTGCAAAAGAGTCTCCTACAAATGCAGAGTTAGGAGCTAAAGGAAACTGGTCTTTAGCATTTAATCAGAAGAATATCCGCATGGGTGTTATTAAATCCAACGGATAAAAAAGGAGTGATTTCATGGCGTACATTGACTATGAATATTACAAAACCCTTTTTGGAGAGAAAGCAATCCCAGAAGCAGACTTTAATCGTCTGGTCTGGGATTCTTGTAAGAAGATAGATAATGCCACGACTGGTGTTGACAATGTGAAGAAACTTAAGGTTGCTTTTCCAACAGATGAAGATGATGCAGAAGCAGTTAAAAGATGTGTTTGCGAACTTTTGTCAATCACATATAAGATTGAACAGGCAGAAACGAGAGTTGAAGCATCACAGGGTTATATCACATTAGAAGATGGAACTGTGATGAGCAAGCAGGTAGCATCTAAGAGTGCAGGAAACGAGAGTATAAGCTATGTGACTTCCAGTAACGCAGGTACGGCTACATTGATAGATAAGTGTCTAGCGGATAAGGAAGCACAAAAGCAACTATACGATGATAAGATAAGAGATTATCTGTCTGGCATCACTGATGCTAATGGAGTTAACTTGCTGTACATGGGAATATATCCAAGATAAAAACGGAGGGATACGATGTATAACGATACAATCACACTTTTTAATAGGTATGAAAGTAAATTAGGAGATACATGGTATCCCTCTATTTTGCATAATACGAACCTAAACATGGATAAAGCAAGCATCGTTGCAAAGTACGGTTCTGACTCACAGGACAATGCTGTATTAAACGTGCAGTATAGCCTAAAAAGCGGTCAAAAGATGGTAGGAAGTAAATTATGGCTACCGCCTAAAGAATGGTGTAAACAGACGAATGATAAGCTGTCAGAAGCACTTACGTTTAGTTCTAAGGCGAATAGTTTTGATTTCTTTATCGTTGGCGAATGGAAGAATGAAGAACCGATTGCAGAGGATGATTATATTGACGGATTCTATGAAGAAATGAAACTTAAGTATGATTATGTCTTTGCAATAACTGGAAGTGCCTTTTACGACATAATCCCGCACTTTGAGGTAATGGCTAAGTAGGTGGTTATATATGGCTAAGAAGAAATTGGGAAATGTTAATGTGAATACACAGAACATGAGAGCTAATATCAGTCTGGCGAGATTCGATGAACAAATACAAAGTGCTCAATATTGGTTAGATAGTCAAGTTATGACTGATATGGTCCCATATATGCCACACGAAACAGGTACATTTATCAATACTACAAGAGCAAGAAGTGCTTCTTTAGCATGGACAGGACTTGTCTGTGCAGGTGCAGGACCTATGGGACGATTCTTGTACAAAGGAAAAGGCATGGTCGATGAATTAACTGGTTCTCCGTGGGCAAGAAAAGGTGCTAAGAAAGTCTTGGTATCTGAGTTCGCAGGAACTACAAATGCAAAAGAAGACTTATCATATTCAAATCCTAAGGCTACTCCATATTGGTTTGAAACAGCAAAGAAGAATCACGGTAAAGCATGGGTTACTCATGTTAAGAAGCAAGCAGGAGGTAACTGATGGCAGAAGAACAAAAGGTAGTCAAATACGATCTTGACGGCTTTGACGTACTAACAACAGCTCTAACTGACTTGATAAATCAGTATCCGAATATTCGAGAGGGAGAAGAGATCACTTTTTCAATATTGGATGATGCAGGCGGCAAGGCAATGTTCCCTGTGAATGGGGCAGTGATCGAGAGTGAGAAAGAAAGTATCACTGGTCACGTCACACAGGTTTGTTTGTATCCATTTTGTGTGATCTACCGTATAAGCGGTGCTGATGCAAAACGTAAGGCATACACGAAAGAGTGGTTGGATAACCTTGGTAAATGGTTGGAAAAGCAAACAATCACAATTAAAAACAACACATATAAACTAGAAGAATATCCAGTGTTGACAGGCAATCGAAAGTTTTTAACGATTGACAGACAGACACCTGCATATTTGGACAGTATAAACGAAAACAAGTCTGAGAATTGGGCTATCAATATTTCTGCCCGATATCAAAACGACTTTGATAGATAAATAAATTAACTATTAACTGGTCTACGACAGGATGTAGATCACTGACCTTGAAAAGATAAAGGAGAATCATAATGGCAGTTACAACAGGTAAAATTGACCGTAAGTATATGGCTCATTTCTTAGATGCAGGCTCTTTGTGCGGTGGTAAAACACCATCCTATGAACGCCTTGGAAAAGACTTAGAAGAGTACAATGTCGAACTTAATCCAGATACAGAAACAAGTAAAAATATTATTGGAGAATCTACATTCAAACACAATGGATATGAGGTTTCTTCAGAAGCTGACCCTTATTATGCAGAAGCTGACAGCACATTAAGCCAGAAGTTGCAGGAGATCATTGATAATCGTTACAAAGACGATAATCTGAAAACTACCGCAGTAGAAGTACACCTATGGAAAGAAGCATCAAGCGGAGCTTATGAAGCATACGCAGAAGATTGTTATATTGTTCCAACATCCTACGGTGGAGACACAAGTGGTTACCAGATCCCATTTACAGTTAACTACGCAGGAAACCGCAGAAAAGGTACTTACAACGTAACATCTGGAACATTTTCAGAAAGTGCTACACAGGACTTAAAAGACAACAGCAAAGCAGTTTTATCATAACAAGGAGTGCAGGATATGGAAGAACTTAGACGAAAAGTCAAAACTGGGGCATTAAATGTAATTTTAACAAACGAAGATGATGAGGAAATCGGAAGATTCCCATTCAACCCAGTTGATTTAAATATCGTAAGAAGATACGAAGAAGTTGTTGCTAATTTGGAAAAGATGGAACTTCCAGAGGATGCTACAGAGCAGGATATCTTAGAACTGTCTGACAAATTAGAGGGGCAGATTGATTACTTGCTTAACTCTAAAGCTTCTAAGTCTGTATTTGCTATTTGCAATCCGCTAACTCTTACAGAAAGCGGAGATTTCTTCATCGAGAACATCATCGTGGAGATTGCAGATATTATTGAGCAGGTAACAGACCAGAGAATCAAAAAGAAACAGGCGAAAATTAAAAGGGCAACGTCTAAATATCACAAATAATGGAAGTTTGGGAACTTCCTACATCCATAGTAGTTGGTGGCATAGATTATGAAATACGCACAGATTTTCGTGCAGTTTTGGACATTTTAAAAACATTTAATGACCCAGACTTTGAGAACGATGAAAAGTGGATTGTTTGCCTTACCATTTTATACGTTGATTTTGGAAATATGCCACCACAAGACTATGAAGAAGCTATTGAAAAAGCCATCGAATTTATTGACATGGGTATCAAAGATGATGGGAAGAAACAACCTCATGTGATGGATTGGGAACATGATGCACCAGTTATCATCCCATCTGTTAACCGTGTACTTGGAAAAGAAATACGAGCTATGCAGTATTTACATTGGTGGACTTTTTTAGGTGCTTATATGGAAATTGGAGAATCCCTTTTCTCACAGATTCTTAATATTCGTATAAAAAATGCGAAAGGAAAGAAACTTGATGATTGGGAACGTGATTTCTATAAAGAAAACAAAAATTTGATTGACTTAGATGTTAAATACACCGAAGAAGAATTAGCAGAAAGAGAACGTCTTAATGCACTTCTTAATGGACAGAAAGGGGTGTGATTAAATGGCTACACAAAAAGCGGATGGAAGTATTTATATCAAAACAGAAATTGATACAACCGAAGCAAAAGCAAGTGTGAAAGAAATCGCATCCCTTTTAAAACGTTTATCCAATCAAGTAAAAACCATTGGAAAATCAATGGAAAAAGCCATGAGTGGCGGTATAAAAGCACCAGATACAAAAGGCATGGACGTTGTCGAAGAAAAAGCAAAGACCGTGGCTAAGGAACTGGAAAAGACCGCACAGGCAGAAAAGAAGCTTGATAACATCGACATTAAGACGACTGCACTTGATACGTTAGATAAAGCAATAGAAACCACAGGACAGAAGCTTGCAGAGTTGGAAAAAGCACAGATGGATGTATTTAACAGAAATCAAAGTGTGACTTCTTCTTCTGCGTTTCAAGCAATGGAAAGTGCAGCGGCTAAACTAGATCAGCAATACGAAGAACTTCTTGCAAAGAAAAAGCAGTTAGAAGCACCGACAGCGAGTACAGACAGTGGTCTACCTAAAAGTGCAAAGCTTACTGGTGGAACAGGTCTTGCAAGCGAAGAGAGTGCAAAAGCATTACAAAAATTAAATGCAGAAATCACAGGTACAGAAACGAGTGTTGAATCCTTAAACACCAATTTAGGACAAACAACACAATTGCAGGATGAAATCAGCAATTCAAATATCAAGACAACAGCATATCAGATTCTTGAAGATTCTTTGCAACGTCTTGATACACAATTTGAACAGGTAGCAACAGCACAGCAAGAAATCTTTGCAAGAAATCAGAATGCAACTTCTTCCCCTGCATTTTTAGCATTGGAGAGTGCTGCGGAAAAGCTCGGCAGACAATATGACGAATTACTAGCGAAGAAAAAACAGCTAGACAGCGGAACAACAACCACACAACCAACAGAAAAAGTACGTACCGCACCGATTACAGGGAACTACGCAAAGACAGCATCAGAAGAAAGCGAGAAAGCCTTAAATGCATTAAATAAGGAAATATCTAAGACTGATGCAAAAGAAAGAAGCCTTGTTGGAACAAATGGAAAACTTGGTTCATCTTACACCAATATCGGAAGCAAAGTAGCGGAAACAAACGGAAAATTAAGCAAAACAAGAATACTTGCAACACTTTTATCAAGTGGTATTAGCAAGCTTGGAAATGCATTAAAAAAAGTTGGTTCATCCGCTCTTAGTGTTGGAAAGAGAATTGGAAGTCTTGTAACAAGCTTCCTTAATACATCACAAAGTGCTGATAATGCACGTTTTTCGATTGGTCGAATGGTTGGTATGAGTATCTTATATTCGACCGTGTTTGGAATGATTGGTAAAGTCAATGCTGCGGTAGCAAGCGGTATGCAGAATCTAGCACAGTATTCCAATCGCACAAATGCAGCACTGTCATCTTTGATGTCGGCACTGACACGATTAAAAAACAGTTTTGCAACGGCGTTTAGTCCGATTCTTACAGCGATAGCTCCTGCATTAGTTACGTTGATTAACTTAATATCAAAGGCATTAACCTATGTAGGAATGTTTATTGCAGCACTGACAGGGCAAAAGACATTTACAAAAGCTGTAGGGGTGCAACAAGACTATGCTGCATCTTTAGGAAGTACGGCATCGGCATCGAATGATGCAGCGAAAGCAAGCAAGAAAAACGCCAATGCCACAAAGAAAGCAAACAAAGAGAACCAGACATATCTATCTGGTCTTGATGAAATCAGACAGTTCCAGAAAAAGAACAAAGATGATTCCGACACAACACCTGGTACCGGCGGTGGCGGTGGCGTAGGTGGTGGCGGTGGTGGACTTAGTCCATCGGATATGTTCCAAGAAGTACCAATTGCTAGTTCTATCAAAGGAATAGCAGATAAAATCCGAAAGTTGATTAAGGACGAAGATTGGGAAGGACTTGGAGCATATATCGCAAGCGGTATCAATAAAGGATTGCAAAAAATCTATGATGCTATCAATTGGAATAATGTAGGTCCAAAGATAACTTATTTTGTAAATGCATTTACACGGACGTTCAATAGTCTTGTAGATCACATTGACTGGGATTTGCTCGGACGAACTATAGGTGCAGGTATTAATACACTTGTCAATACAATGAATCTTTTAATTGAGGGTATCGACTGGAAAAATCTCGGAACTAAATTTTCAGTAGGATTCCGCGGATTAGTTAACGAGGTAAATTGGACCAACTTAGGAAATCTGTTTGGGAACAAATTTATGATTGCATGGAATATCTTTAACGGATTTGTTTCTGATATGTCAAGAAAAAGCAATCTTGGATTGACAGGATGGGAAGAACTTGGAACATCTCTAGGAAATCTTGTTAATGGAATCTTTGATAAAGTTAATTTCACAACAATTGCCGATACGTTAGTAAAAGGGATTAACGGAGCATTTGCAACGTTAGGGACATTCGTAAAGACAGTAGATTGGTCTGGAATTGCAAAGAACATCACTAATGGTCTTAATGCTATGATTCAAGGCATTGATTGGGCAACAGCAGGACAGACGTTAAGCAATGCAGTAGCAAGTCTGCTAGGCGTGTTCGCTAGTGTTGCACAAAACACCGATTGGAATGGACTTGGAAAAGGAATTGGAACATTTCTAAGCAACATTGATTGGGGAACAATCTTTAGTCAAGTATTCACAATTATAACAAATGTTCTTGGCGGTCTGATTTCTGGTTTTGCAAGTACAACAGCAGGAAAGCTTGGACTTGCATTAGCAACAGCAATAGGTGCTATCAAATTATCCAATGCCTTTACAACACTGTTTGCAAATCAGTCTTTATTGTCTTTTATAGCAAAAATAATTAACGACAAAACTGGAATTGTTGGGATTGTCGAAACAGCCTTAAGTAGCGGATTTACTAAGATTTTATCCGCAGGCGGAACAATAGCCAAAGTTTTATCAACAGGAGCAACAACACTTGTCTCTGGTTTAGGTAGCATATTAAGCACAATAGGTACAGTTATATTTAGTCCGACTGGATTATTGATACTTGGAATTATCGCAGGCGTGGCACTGATTGTATTGAACTGGGATAAGATTAAAGCTGCGGCGTTAAAGGTTTACGAAGTAGCTAAAGGTGCTTGGGAAAACCTGCAATCAGCTTTTGATGCAGTAAGACAAAAGGTTGAAGCTATTGGAAATAAAATAAGAGGTGCTTGGAACAAGGTTAGAGAATCCGCAGGAAATGTTGCAGAGAAAGCAAAACAATCATGGAATAGATTCAAGGGAGCATTTGAAATCGTTGGAAATAAAATTAATTCCATTGGAGCAAAGATAAAAGGCGTTTGGGATAGCATTAGAATAAAAACAGAATCTGTATGGAAAAGGATTAAAAATGCAGTTAAAACACCAGTTAATGCGATTATCGGTTTTATCAATACAATGATTGGAGCGGTACAGAGTGGTATTAACGCAATGGTTCATGCACTTAATAACTTCCACATCAGCATCCCATATTGGGTACCTGGTGTTGGTGGAAAATCTGTAGGATTCAACTTATCAACAGTATCTTTCTCAAGAGTACCATATCTTGCAAAAGGTGCGGTTATCCCACCAAATGCACCGTTTATGGCAGTGTTAGGCGACCAGAAGCGAGGAACCAATATCGAAACACCAGAAGCATTATTAAGAAAAATCATGAAAGAAGAATTATCTAACATCAAGATTGAAAGTAATAATGGCGGAAATTATCAGTTCACGGCACAGATTAATCGTAGAACACTATTTGACGAAATGATTACAGAAGCAAAATTAAGACAGATGAATAACGGACAGAATCCGTTTGTTCTTGCGTAGAAAGGAGTAGATATGGCACAAGATTATATAAAAATCAATGGTAAGAAAATATTTCAGCCAGATGGTGGAAGTTCTGCAGCATATGAAACAACTTATACGCAAGGTTCTACACGTTCACAGTCTGGAATTGGTAAATTTACACCAATGTTTACAATCGAAAGATTTCCTTATACTGCGACTGATATACCTGCAAAAGATGTAGCAGAGATAATGCAAATGATTGTTTACAGTAAAAGCAATAAAAAGACAAAATTTCAGTTGCATTATTTTAGTCCATATTATGGTAAATGGAGAGACGATACATTTTATGTAGGACAGGTGTCTGATATTAAATTTGGAACATTGAAAGACGGAGAAGAAAAGTTTGAAAGCTTCTCTTTTAATGCACAGAGGATTGACCCATTATGATAAATGTAAGTAACGAATTTAAAGAACTCATGTCAGAAAGACAGGATTTTAAAGAATATGCAGAAGTTACACTTGCAAATGGCACAGTTTTAGAACTGACAGAGGATGATTTTTCAATAGATAACAATAGTCTGGTTGATTCTGCGGGGGCAAACTCTATTCCTTTAGGAGTTGCCCTTAGCAGAAACGTACAGTTAGAAATCATGAACGACGATGATCACTTATCTGATTATGATTTCTTTGGAGCAAAAATCAGACTATATCTGACGTTTGAATTATCATCAACGATAGAAAAAATTGAATACGGCACATTTACCGTCACTCAACCAGAAACCTACGGAAGTGTTGTAACGATTGTCGGCTATGATGATATGTATAAAGCAGATAAGACATACAGCACAACATTGACATTCCCTGCGACAGCAAAGAGCGTATTAATTGATAGTTGTGATACCTGCGGTATCTTGATTGGAGATAGTAACTTTTTACATAATGACTTCCAGATACCATCCATGCCGTCTAGCGAGTACACACACCGACAAATTATAGGTTTTATAGCTATGATTGCCTGCGGAAACGCAAGAATTGACCGCACAGGGCATCTACAGATAATTACATATGATTTTGACTACAGTACTAATATTCACGATATCGAATCTTATGATTCTTTAACAAGTGATACAAACGATGTGCAGGTAACAGGTGTACAAATGACAAAGACTGTCACTAAGACAACAACCGATGAAGATGGTAACGAAAATGAAGAAGATGTGGAAGAATTAGTCAAATACGGTTCAGATGGCTACGTTTTAGAAATAGAGAATCCGTTAGTTGCAGGTCATGAAGAGACATTAGTTTCTTGGATTTATGAAAGATTCAAGGATGTAACGTTTCGTGGATTTACGATGGATTATATTTCTTATCCAATTGCAGAGTTTGGAGACAAGATAAAGATTACAGACTGGCGAGGTAAAAGCTTCTATTCTGTATTAACAGATGTAAACTTTGTATTCTTTGGATATACAACACTACAAAACAGTGCAGAATCTCCAATGAGAAATCAAAGCAATTACACGTCAAGTGAACAAAAAGCACTGATTCAAGGGAAAGAATTAGTTGAACGTGAAAAGACAAATCGTGAAAATGCGATTAAAAAACTGAACGAAACACTTAAAAGCGGTAGTGGATTGTATTCAACGGAAGAGAAGCAACAAGACGGTTCTATTATTTATTACCTGCATGATAAGAGGTCGCTTGCTGAATCAAGAAATGTTATTAAGTTAACATCAGATGCAATCGGTTTTTCCACGGATGGCGGTAAAAATTATCCATATGGTTTTACAATCACAGGCGAAATGATAACAAGATTGCTTTATGCAGAGGGAATCAATGCAGATTATATTAATACTGGTGCATTGACAGTCAAGGATAAATCTGGAAATATTATCTTTTTTGCAGACGTAGAAACTGGTACTGTAAGGATTTCTGGAGATAACGTCACAATAGGTGGAAAGACTGCAACAGAAGCGATTAATGACGCAATCAATGAAGCGAAAAAGTCTCGTGCTATGATTATAAATCTTGACAAGGACTATCAAGCAATCACAACAGATTACAAAGGAGAATACACAGCGTTTCCAGAATGTCACACGACAGCACAGGTTTTATACGGTCATACCGATATATCTAACGACTGTACTTACAACGTGCAGAAGTCAAGCGGTGTCGTAGGTGCTTGGAATGGTTCAACACACACTTATACTGTAACAGGATTAACAACAGAGGTTGGATGGGTAGATATTACAGCTAATTACCTTAATACATATTCTGTTACAAAACGATTTGATATTGCTAAATTAAAGGGTGGTATTCCCGGAGAAACAGGGGCAACAGGACCACAAGGCGATCAAGGAAGTGCAGGAAGAACCTACTTTATGGAACCATCCACAGGAATCATCAAACGATCAGCGGACAGCTCAATGGTGCCGAACTATATTACACTGTCTGGTTATTATCGTGATGGTACAGCAACAGCACGAACAGCATATAAATGCCGATTTAAGATTGAGGAAACGATTGACGGAGACACATATAAAACTGTCTATACTTCATCCGCAGATGAAACATCAATCACTCACAGCCTATATGGTGCTCTTGCAACAACGAATGGCGGAGCGATTCAAGCAGCAAGCAATAAAGCAATCGGTATTCCTCGTGATGTAGCAGCACTTAGATGTACGATGTATGCGGCAGGTGGATTTACACAGGTTCTTGACATTGAGACAATTCCTGTTGCAATAGATGTTGATGCGTTGACACATGAAGAAATCTTTAATCTTCTAACCAATGACGGAGCATGGCAAGGTATTTATCGTGGGTCTGACGGAAAACTGTATATCAACTTTACATATGCAAGAGGTGGAGCATTATCGTTAGGTGGATTGGATAATGCAAATGGCGAACTGAAAATGTATGATGCAAGCAATACATTAGTAGGACAATGGAATAAAGATGGGCTTGATATATCAAAAGGAACAATTAGGGGTTCTAAAATTATATTGAAAGATGTTTTAGATACTATTGTTGGTTATACTTCTGATTCTAAAGAATCTTTGAAAATTGATTGGTCTGGCTTGAAAATTGCCTGTTATGGATATCCATTTGTTGGAAATGGACTGATAAGTATAGAACCAACTTTGTTTTCTGGACTACAAATTTCTTCAAATAATGATGGTTCTGGTAAAACTAGTTTTTGCGGGGAGAATGGTTTAGCTGTTATGAAAAATAACAGTAAAGGAATGGCAACATGGATGCCAGGTCAATTAGATAATGTTGCTTACATGAACTACAACGAAATATCTGTGCAAACTGGATTTATGAAAAAGGTATCCATAATAACACCTACAGAAATATCTACAACAGGAAGTAAAAGCAGAATAATCCAAACAGAAAATTATAACAAACGACTGCAATATTGTTATGAAACACCAACACCAATGTTTGGAGACATCGGAACGGCACAGACTGACGAAACAGGAAAATGCTATATAGATATAGATGATGTGTTCCAAGAGACAGTTAATACAGATGTTGAATATCAAGTGTTTTTGCAGAAAGAGGGTAAAGGCGATTTATGGGTAGAAGAAAAAACACCTACTTACTTTTTAGTAAATGGTACAGAAAATCTTAAGTTTTCGTGGGAACTTAAAGTTGTTCAAAGAGATTACGAATTTGAACGATTGGAAGAATATAACCACGAAGAAAAAGAAGAAGAGATAGACTATGAGCAAGAATATATTGACGAAATCAATTCGTTAATTGAAGAACAGGAGGAAATGTTAAATGAAACAGTTGAGTAGCTTTATGGCACTGAATATTGATGGTGGAGACAGAGTAACTTATACATACAATGATATTGACGATAACACAGGAGAGCCAATCAGCCGAAATAATAAGGGCAATTTTTACGTTGTTAACGATGAACTGAGGGAACATATTAAAGCTATTAGAGACTTCATCAAAGATAATAAACTGAATGATTAAGGAGTGATATTATGGCGGTTAATGTACCTCTTATATTAATTAATGATTTGCCAGAGCAGGAAATTCCCACGGATGATGTATATTTAATCATCGGTGGGAATGATGCAAAAAAAGTAAAGGTTTCAAATCTTTCAGAGTATTTGAAAAAGAGACTTCAAATTGAAGATATAACAACAAATATTGGGAATTTGTCCGAAAATATAAACAAAAAGCAAGATATTATAGAGGACACAGGATGGATTGAGTGTAAATACGGAAATGGCATCGTTCCATACACAAGTAATTCACACGCAAGAGTACGGAAAATTGGAAATATTGTATTTTTGCAGGGAACGTTAAAAAATAATACGGCATGGTCTACACACGATAGTATTTTAACGTTTGATAAAAAATTTGCGCCATCACAGGAAAGTCGTTTCTTATGTCAAGGAAGTGGACTTAACAGGTTTTTACTTACTGTCAGAACGACAGGGATATGTAAAGTTGAAAGATATGGAACAACTAAAAGCATTACTGTTGAAACAGGTGCGTGGCTTAACGTATTTGCTACATGGGTAACAGGGTAATAGGGTTTATATGATGAAAACAATTACAATAAATGATTTGGAAATACGCAATCTTGAACAAGATGATTGCATAATTTTATATAGCAATGATGGTATTAAAAAGACACCAGAAAGCACTGAAAGAGTTTTTGGAGAAATCTGGTGTAGAAGTAAAAGAGGTGGATGCAAATGGCAAAGATAAATGATTTACCGCTATTGTCTAATCCGACAGAAGATATGTATTGTCTGGTTGGAAAAGAGGATTTACAAAAAGTACCGTGGTCTGCGATTATGGGGCAGATTGGAGCACCTTATATTGCAACTACTGTCGCAGGTATGACAGACAAAACAAGAGTCTATGTCTATCAAGGTAGTGAGTCTGGTTACACAAGTGGCAATTGGTATTACTGGAATGGGTCTGCATGGACATCTGGTGGTACTTATAATTCGGCTGCGGTAGACACAGATAAAACACTTACACAATCAGATAAGCCTGCGGATTCGGCTATAGTTGGAAAGGAAATTGGTTCACTAAAGGAATCTATAGATGAGATAAAAAATAGTGGAACAGGATTGTCGAATACAGCAAAAAATTTATTGATTGCAATACTAAAGAACGCTGTCTATACAGTAAATCAAAAAACAAACATAGAAGCATTGGAAAATGCATTAAGCACCCAAAATACGCCAACAGATGCATGGTCGATTGTTCAAAACTTAACATACGTTACAAGCACAAATACTGCATTTAATGTAAAAAAAGGAGAATCATACACGACATCCCTTGTGGCAAATACAAACTACACAATTAACAGTGTAACAGTTGTTATGGGTGGCGTAGATATAACAAATACAGCATATAACAATGGTGTCATAACAATAAACAGTGTAACAGGAAATGTAACAATAACAGCTATTGCAAAGAAAAACAGTGGTGCACTATTACCTTCTGACGGATTGCTTGCAAATTTTGATTTCCGCAACAAAGAAATGACATCTTATAACCTTTCTGGTTGGGGAAATGTCTATAAATGTGATGATGAAACAGGTAATTATTTGACTTTTGGAACGTCTGCTAAAACAGCAAGTCAAGGCGGTATGGAACAGTATATATTTAGAGATGTTCGCAAAAAAGATAATGAAAGCAAATCAGTTGACCTTGGTACAGATTTCACAGTAGCAATGTATTCGACAGAAGTGCCTAATATACTTAATTCCGCCAAAAAAAGTAACACGTCAGCCGCAAAAATCATTCTTGCTCCAAGGTACATAAATACTTCTGCATCCGAGGTTATCGCAGGACAAACAACACCAGATATAGGTAGAGATAAATATATGTCGTTAATAATTACTGTATCGGGAAGTGTAATTAAAATGTACGTTGACGGTACATTACAAAAAACATATAACGGTGGAGAAATTACCGATTTTAAAAAATGGAAGTCAACGCCAGTGCAACCATTAACTGTTTACAATGAGGGGACAATAGCGGCAACAGTAATGTACAACAAAGCATTAAGCGATAATAATGTAACTGAGTTACATGCTTATTTTAAATCGTTGGAGGTGGAATAATGGCGAATCTATTTGACGGTAATGGAAATGAAATAGAAATCGGTGGTGGTGAATCTGGAAAACTAGATGTGACGGATTATAAAATTTACGAAGAGAGTAATGGCACACAATCACGGCAAGGTGTATTAACGTACAATGGACTAAATTTGTATCCGATAAATAAGCCAAATCAGCGAGAAAATGAAACAAAATTGTATTCTGGTGGACTTATGGTTACACTTGGCGATAGCTATACGGCATATTTGTCAAGTTATTTTGATAAATTTGCAAATGCTCACGGATTAATACAAAAAAATGTAGGACTTGCTTCGTCAAAAATTGCACGACCAGAGGGCGAAGGACAGGATACAATCAAGTCATTTGTGACGAGATTAGATGAACTGATAGCATCATTTCCTATTACAATAAATGGGAAAGCTTATGCAACTACGGACGTTAAATTAATTACATTCATGGGTGGGGCAAATGATTGGACTACAGTTGATGCAGGACAAGGCATTGATAGAATAGGAAACAGATACAGCACTGATAAAGGGCAGATTTATGGAGCAACTAAGTATTGCTTGGAAACTTTGCAAAAGACTTTTCCATCTGCGGATATTATTGTCATATTGCAACCAAATAATGGTAACAATACAGATTTTTGCGTTATGGAACTAAAAGAAAATATCATAAAAGAATGTGCTGAAATGTACTCATTGCCGATATGTGATTGTTGTTTTGATTTTTATTCGCCATCAAATCCGACAGAATTATCCAAGTATTGGCAAAGTGACAAATTACATCTAAATGCTGACGGGCATCAGAAACTGATTGATAAATTAGAGGTAACACTAAACACATTGGATTATTACAAGAGCTAGTTAACTAAAATGAGATTTTAACATATATTTCCACAAAATGAAAGGAGAAATTATGAATCTTAAATTACGTTTCAAGAATAAAGCAACATTAGTAGCATTGGCTTCTGCCTTAATTGCATTTATCTATCAGATTCTAGGAATCTTAGGTATCACAGCACCAATCACACAGGATGTAGTATCACAGCTTGTAGGTATCATCCTTAATATCTTAGTGGCTGTCGGGGTATTGGTGGACCCAACAACAAAGGGAATCGGGGATAGTGTCAACGCAATGTCTTATGAAGAATTAGGACAGGCAGTAGACCCAGATTATCAAGGACCTGTTGACTTAACAGAAAATACACACAAAGAGGTGGAATAAAATGAAATTTATCAACAAATTTGCTCATAGTTCCAATTACGGCGGAACTAGAAAGCTAAGTGATATTAAATATATCGTTGTGCATTTTACAGGGAACAAAGGAGATACAGCCTTAAATAACTGCAAATATTTTCAAGGACCAAACAGACACGCTTCTGCTCATTGTTTTATTGATGGTAGTGGAGTTGTATATAAATCTGTATCTCTTAAGAGAGTAGCATGGGCAGTAGGTGGATGTTATACTTTAAAAAATGGTGCAGGTAGCAAATACAAGGTTGCTACAAATGCAAACAGCTTAAGCATTGAAATGTGCAATTGCGTAGGTGGTGTACCGGCAGATGTGTACAAGGATTTAGTGTGGCTAGTTACATACTACATGAAAAAGTATAACATTGATGCAGATCACGTTATCCGACACTGGGATGTTAACGGCAAGGACTGTCCAGACCCATGGATTGGAAAGAATAACAAGGGATGGAACAAATTTAAATCAGACATTGCAGGCACCACAGCGAAAAAAACAAAGAAAGCAGGAGTATATGGAAAAGTCGTTACAAAAAGTGACCCGCTTATCCTTAGAAAGAGTGCTAGTACAAAATCTAAGATTGTTTGCACAATGCCTAAAGGCTCAACGGTACGGATTCTTAAAAAAGGTAGCAAGTGGCATAAAGTTAAATACCCTATCAACGGTAAGACAGGGTATTGTTCAGCAACTTACATAAAAATTTAAAAATAATGCTTGCAATGTCGAAAATGATGTGATATTATAATCATCGTTGGTTACGAAATGTTCCATTTTCGTTCCAACCAAAATTAAAGACAATTGAGTTTATGCGGTTTGAGAGCATTTTGACCCCTTGACTTTTAATCAAGTTGTCCGGGGTTCGAATCCCCGCACGCTCACTTGTTAGAAGAGATATGATTTTAAAGAAATTTAGGATTATGTCTCTTTTTTTGATATATATATTAAAAAAAGAATAACTAGACTAAATAGTATCTCCCACAAATTAAACACCCCGTTATAGCTAAAAACTATATCAAACTAAAAGAAATACATATTTTACAAACTCCTAATGCACTGTTATACTAAACTCAATCAGTTGAAACAATAACACACAAATAAAAATAACAGAAAGATTATGAGGTGAAAAATATGAGAAAAGGAAAATTAAAAAAAGCCTTAGCATTGGCATTAACAGGAGCAGTTATCATCGGAGCATTCGCAGGATGCGGAGCAAAGAAAGACAGCAGTAGTGATACAAAGAAAGAAGAAACAAAGAAGATCGTCATCGGAGCAAGTCCATCTCCACATGCTGACATCTTAAAAGTAGCAAAGAAAGAATTAAAAAAAGAAGGATACGAATTAGAGATCAAAGAATACTCTGATTATGTACAGCCAAATACAGCACTCGAATCTGGAGATTTAGATGCAAACTATTTCCAGCATAAACCATATTTAGATGATTTCAATAAAAAGAAGAAGACACATTTAGTTTCTGCTGGAATGATTCATTATGAACCATTTGGAATCTTTCCAGGAAAAACAAAGACTTTGAAAGATTTAAAGAAGGGTGCAACAGTTGCAGTTCCTAATGATACAACGAACGAAGCAAGAGCATTATTATTATTACAGGATCAAGGACTGATCAAATTAAAAGATGGTGCCGGATTAACAGCAACAAAGAAAGATATCGTAGAGAATAAAAAAGACTTGGCGATCAAAGAAATCGAAGCAGCTCAGATTCCAAGATCTTTAAAAGATGTTGATATCGCAGTTGTAAATGGAAATTATGCATTACAGGCAGGATTAAAGGTAAATAAAGATGCTTTAGCAACAGAAGATGCTGATTCTGTTGGAGCAAAAACATATGGAAATATCGTGGCTGTTAAAAAAGGAAATGAAAAATTAGCAGCAACAAAAGCTCTGATCAAAGCATTAAAGAGCGATACAGTGAAAAAATATATCAACGACAAATATGATGGAGCCGTTGTACCTCTGTTCTAAGAACAGGAGAAGATGAAAAACTATAAGTAATTTATGGAAGAAGCAAGAAATTATTGAAAAAATCAACTGAAATTGTTATGATGAAGCTATTGTCTGTCAGAAAACTGATGGATAATAGCTTATCTGATTCTTGGAGAACTATATAAGATCTGAGAATTATAGTAAGATAATGAAAGAAAGATAGAAAGGATAAAGTCATGATTGAATTAAAAAATATAGATGTAACCTTCAAAAATGGCAGTCATGAATTCAAAGCGGTTGATAATGTAAGCTTAAAGATCAACAAAGGAGAGATCTTTGGAATCGTAGGACCCAGTGGTGCAGGAAAGAGTACTCTGGTACGTGTGATCAATCTGTTACAAAGACCAACTAATGGGGAAGTGATCATTGAAGGATCAGACATTACAAAATTTAATCGAAAACAATTAAGAAAAACCAGATTAAATATTGGAATGATCTTCCAGCATTTTAATCTGATCAGCGGATCAACAATTGCTGAAAATATAGCATTTTCATTATATGCAAACGATTATCCAAAAAATAAGATCAAAGACAGAGTTAAAGAACTCTTAGAGATCGTACATCTTCCAGAGAAAGCGGATGCATATCCAGCAAACTTAAGTGGTGGGCAGAAACAAAGAGTTGCGATCGCAAGAGCTTTAGCAAATAATCCAGATATTCTGTTATGTGATGAAGCAACATCAGCCTTAGATATTGAGAATACAGAAGAGATTGTGGAATTATTAAAAGAGATCAATGAAAAAACACATATTACGATCGTATTTATCACGCATGAGATGGATGTGGCAAAGAAATTATTTGACCGTATCGCATTTATGGAAGACGGACAGTTAAAAGAAGTGACAGATATTTATTCTGCATTTGCAGATCCAAAGTCAGATATCGCAAAGAGTCTGGTACAGAGAGTTTTAAATGTAGAAGTACCAGAAGGATTAACAGCCAAACCAAATGAAGAAATTGTTCGTTTAAGCTATACAGGAGATGATTCTTACGATCCTGTGATCAGTGTTGCCTCTAAGAACTACGATATCACGATGGATATTATCAATGGTAAAGTTGATTATATCAGAAATAAACCATTTGGTATGCTGATCGTAATCTTACGCGGGGAAGATGAAGAACGTAAGAAAGCATTAGAATACATCAGCAAGAATGTATACAAATTAGAGAGGCTAGGAGGAAGATAGTATGAATCAAACAATGGAAATCATTCAGTCAGAATTTGCCCAGGCATCCTTTGAGACCTTTGAGATGGTATTGATCTCCATGATCGCAGCAGCAATCTTTGGAACAATTTTAGGACTGGTCTTACATTTAGCATCAAATCCGATTTTTTATAAAAACAAGGTTGTTAACGGAATTGCGGGAACGATCATCAATGTGATCCGTTCATTGCCATTTATTATTTTGATCATCGTATTACAGCCATTAGCAAGATTGGTTGTAGGAACAAGCATTGGACCAATTGCAGCATCTGTGTCACTGGCAATTGCAGCGATCGCATTTTATGCAAGACTGGTAGAAGGTGCTTTCAGTGAAGTTGATAAAGGTGTGATCGAAGCAGCGGTTGCAACAGGAGCTGGTATGCCGCTGATCATCCGCAAAGTTTTATTTGTAGAAGCAACACCTGCGCTAGTACGTGCATTAACTGTTACATTTGTAAGTGTTATTGGATATTCTGCAATGGCAGGAGCTGTCGGTGGTGGTGGAATCGGTAATCTTGCCATCATGTATGGCTATAACCGTTATGAGACAGGGGTGCTGATCATTACCGTTGTTGCATTGGTTATCATTGTTCAGGTAGGACAGTGGATCGGGGATAAGATTGCACTGAAACTTACAAGAAAATAAGGGTAGCTAAAATAAAAATAAGAAATTTTCGTATCAAAATAAATATTTTCTTTTCTTCTGGACAGAATATAAGTATCAAGATGTTAAGAAGAAAAGGAGATACAATATGAAAAAGACGATGAAGCTTGCAAGTTTTATTTTTGCATTGACTTTGGCAGTGTCTGTAGTTTTGACCGGATGTGGGAATGGAAGAAAGGATTCTACAACAAAAGGTACAACAGAGAATAACAATGCATCCAATACGACAGAAGATAATTTGGTAGATGATGCAGAGGATGCCGTTGATGATGTGGCAGACGGAGTCGGTGATGCCGTTGAAGATGTAGCAAATGGATTTGATAATTATGATGATGCGCACGATTATTTACTAAATCGCCTTCAGACAGATGATAAGGATGGAAAATATGAAGTACGCAACGAGACAAGAGATGAGCAGGAATATAAAGATGGAGCCAGTGGATATCATTTTGAGATTTATGATGCAAATGATGATTCTGGGAAGAAATACGGAGATTTTTATGTAGATAAAGACAATGGAAAGATCTACAAACGAAATACAAAAACAGAGAAATTAGAAGAATACAAGAAATAAAGAAAAAGGCACAGGGAGATTTAATCCTGTGTCTTTTTTTGTTGTATAAAAAACGCGTTCATTTTCTTAAAATTATGTCAAAACAGTAAGGCGCATCTCATAAAGCTGACCTGATTGGTGATACAATAAAAAAAGAAACCGGCCTACTGGTCGGTTTCGAGAGAGGAAAGTATGAAAAAAATCTATCAAAAAAATTTGTTATTGTTTTTTTGATGTCTCTATAATACTCAGAATTTGTGAACGGTCTGTGAGGAAAAAATAACGATAATCTGACGAAAAACGAAAGGAAATGTTTTGTTGTAAAGATTAGATGTAGTTTTTGAGTATTTCTATCGTTGTTTCGGGAGAAAGTACCTCGTTACTGTCAGGTAGATGGAGAAGCCAGTCATGAAAGGCTTTGCATAATCCGGGGTCTTTTATTTCTATGGA
>OGQH01000522.1_pt1 | contig 48402 bp, 38 predicted proteins | sample 1553181 | NCBI WGS metagenome assembly OGQH01 (sample SAMEA2579946, study PRJEB22360) | human gut metagenome | biome: human gut; feature: human-associated habitat; material: faeces | place: Denmark | collected 2008/2010 | reverse complement strand
TACTCTTTTTTCATGTCTCCTATTATATCACTTTTTCGCTATGAACACAAGCTCTAACACATCTCCAGGCTTAGAAGAAATTACGGCCTCTTGTTCTACAATTTCACCACTTCCGAGTCCCAGTGTGCCCGCAATTCCAAGAAAAATCAATGAACCAATCAATCCATAGGCAACCACGTTTTGTACTTTGGCGAACATATCTACTCCAAAAAGGTTTAAGAGTGCCAACAGTACAATTAAAACAATGGAATATCCGGAACTAGGAATGGGAACATTCGGCAGCACATTATGTAGTGTATTGCCGAACATGGCTGCTTCTGAACTCCCCATAATCGTTTGACAGGTTAAGTAACCACCCACTGTAATCACAATCGAGACAAATGGTCCCAGACAGGCAAGTGTGTATTGCGCCATACCACCTGTCAAATTGGGCATTAACGCATTTAATTCACAAATAGAAAGCGCTGTTAAAATATTGAACGCACAAGCAATGACCATTGTCAGAATGAACGGCGTACCAATTGCAGCAGCACCTTGTCCAATGGAAAGCAGACAACTGGTAGCGACAATTAATCCGACACCTGTAGCAATGATACTGGGTAATCCAAGTCTTTTCTCTCCCATTTTGAATCACTTCCTTTATACTGATTACTTTTCACCATATACCAGTGCTTCATAGCCTTCTTCTCCAGTGCGCACCCGTACCACATTGGTTACATCAGAAACAAAGATCTTGCCATCACCAATATGACCGGTATACAGCTCCTTTTTCACAAATTCTAATAATGCATTGACTTCTTCTGTTGGAAGCACCATCATGACAACCTCTTTGGGCAGCAGGCTGATTTCTTGCTTTTTGCCTTCTACTTCAAATTCTTGTGTACCATGCTGCACACCACAACCCAACACTTGATAGACTGTCATGCCGGTGATATGGAAGTGTCCCAAAGCTTTTTTCAGCGGTTCAATTTTAGAAATACCTGTAATGATTTCTACTCTTGATAATTTCATAATATCCTCCATTCTGCATCCCAAAAATAGATAGAATGCCCATTCGAATTTTGCAAACAAAAAATGCCGAACTTCCAAGAAGCTCGACATCATTGTCTCTTTTTCTATTCCCCATCAGATTCCTTTCTGTAGGAACAAGATTATTATAACATACAATACCAGAAAAAATTGTAAAAAGCGGAACAAACTGCTATGACTGAAACCGATCATATCGCAATGCCGATAAATCTACTGCTGTCGGCTGCCCCATTGCAAGCTGAGAAAGTACCAATCCTACAGCGGGAGCAATACCAAATCCGTGTCCAGTAAATCCACAGGCAAGAATCAATCCAGGCACTTCTTCCACTCGACTGATCACTGGCACATGATCGGCACAGGAATCCATCCAACCTGCCCAGGTACGTACGACCTTGATTTTAGACAAAGAAGGAAAATATCGCATAATTCCACGGCAGGCTGCTGATGCTGCAATGCTGGAAGAAAGTGGCTTGCCTGGTTTTGCATAGGGTTCTAGGCCGGAATTCAAACCAAATACAAATGAACCATGTTCCGTCTGATGACCATAAAAATCCGCATCCGCAGTACCAAGCATCTGCCAAAACATCGGGGCAACGGCTTCTGTTACCAAAGTTTCCAATAATACCGGCTGCATGGGAACATCAATGCCTACTGTGGAAGCAATAAACCGGCTTTCATAACCTGCTGCCAGAATAATGGTATCTCCTTCATAAACATTGCCGGATGCCGTTACAACCTGTCGAACAGCGCCCTTGATCTTCCGTAATTTTACGACCTTTTCCCCGGTAATCACATGAACACCCAGTCTGCGTGCCATTTTATAGTATCCCATCGTTGCCATCAGAGGATTGGCGTGTCCGTCCGTTGGACACCAACTGGCACAAGAAACCTCTTCTGAAAGGTACGGATTGATGCGTCGTGCCTCTTCTCCGGAAATCATTCGTACATCCAACCCACAAGCTGCAGCACGATTGGTCAGTTCTTCCAAAATTTCTTTATTGCGAGGTGTACTGCCAAGTCGAAGATTTCCATGCTGATAGTATTCTACATTTGTATCCAGCATATCGGATAAATTTGGCCAGATGTTTTGAATCGCATACATGATGAGCGGAAGTTCCCGCGGATCACGGCCGGACTGTCGTACACCGCCGCCGTTTCGAGTGGAGCCGCCATCCCCTATATTTTCACTGCTCTCCAATAGAAGAACAGATACGCCATTTTTTGCCAGATTGTATGCTGCTGCACATCCAATAATACCGCCGCCAACAATAATGACTTCTGCATTCATTTTGCATCCCCCTCTCTGTCTTTCGCTAAAACTTCCATGGCAATCGGACGCATGGGTGCTCTTCCTGTGGAAGGTCCTAATGTATCCGGCCGAACGCCCAATTCTCTTGCCACAATTCCCTTTACCAATTTGGTACAAGTCTGCCCCTGGCAGAGTCCCATTCCGGTTCGCAGATATCGGCGAATCTCTGTTAATGTAAACATTCCGTCATGTACTGCCTGACGGATTTCTCCTTTTGTAATTTCCTCGCATCGACATACAATCATATCATCATCTGGCTGTGGAACAAAAGGAGACAATGGTCTGTTTCTGTCATTCATGCCTGTTCCTCCTTTCGAAAAAATCTTGCCGTTCCAGAAAATTCCTTTGATACTCGCATGGTAAGCAAATGGGTGCAGTCAAATGCCTTTGCACTGCGTACTTGTACAACTTCCGCCTGGCAAACTGCCTTTCCATTTCGTCCAAGGGCGACGCCTTTGTCACCCTTTACAGGTAAAGGAAGAAATTCATAGGGCAATGTAATTTCTGCGGTTCCATCCCCACAGTCCTCATTTACCAGGAAAATTGCCTGACCGGAACAGGATGCTACACACATTCCGCAGCCGGTACATGTTTTGGATGGATCAACAGACGGCAATGCCGTAATCTTATTTCCAATACGAATACAATGTCTGGGACAAGCATCCTGACAGGGATTGCAAGGGATATTTTGCGTACATTCCATGACTGGATGCACACCAGTACTGTGGGTCACACCCGGAAACCGTTCCATTTCGTCATCTGCTACAAATCCATGCCGTAGTAAATTTTCTGAAATTGCAATGCCCTCTTCTGTTTCTGTAATCTTTTTGCCGCGCATACCAGGTGCAAACATTCCCTGTCGTAAACCGGAAAGTGCCTGTTTTTGTTCTTCTACCTGCGCATCGCATTCTTCCTGTGAAATATAGCCCAGATAAGCAGCGGCAGCAATACCAGAAATGCGTCCCTCGATCATCGCACTGGATGCCTCTTCAATGCCGGAAACATCTCCTGCTGCATAAATACCGGGAATAGAAGTTTCTCCATACGCATGAACCACTGGAACAAAGCCAGCTTTGGCTGGATTGTCCTCCATTACACAACCCGCCATATCACATAATTTGGACATTGGAGAAAGGCCAACAGCCAGACAAATGGTATCTACTTCAAAATGTTTTTCTGTACCAGGAATAACCTGCCAATTTGCATCCACCTCCCCAATTGTAACACCAGTCACACAATCTTCTCCTTCTGTAGAGAGAATGGTATGTGATAGATAAAACGGAACGCCACAACGTGCAAGTTTTGCTGCGTGTACACCATATCCGCCAACACGAGGTGCGGCATCCGCTACTGCTACCACTTCACAGCCCGCTTGCATCAGTTGAAAGCTGACAACCAAACCAACATTACCGGAACCAAGCATCAATACTCGTTTGCCGGGTAAGGTGCCATGCAAATTCATCATTGTCTGTGCCGCACCAGCACCAATAACACCGGGTAGTGTCCAGCCAGGAAATGTTACCATATTTTCGCTGGCACCAGTTGCAATCAGAATCGTATCTCCTTTTACATGTTCTACATGATCTTTTCTTTTGACTGTGACTTCCTTTTCTGGGAATAAACCGATTACAATTGCATTCAGTACCACCTCTACGCCTAAGGCAGAGGCTTCTGCCAAGAGTTCTTCTCCAATATGAAATCCTCTGATTTTTGCTTTATGTTCTTTGGAACCAAAGAACTTATGAATTTGCTTAAACAGTTGTCCGCCTGGTCTTGCGTTTTCATCGTAAACAACAACTCGCATGCCTCGCTTGGCTGCTTCGATGGCTGCTGATAAGCCTGCCGGCCCTGCCCCAACTATAATCATATCATATCGTTTCATACCGTTTCACCTCCTGCTGGTTTTGCTGTCACACCGCATTGTGTACGAATGTCCATGCCTGCTTCCAATGGTGTAATACAGGTTCGAACATTCGGCTGTCCATCGACTACCATAACGCAATCTGTACAACGGCCAATGGCACAAAAGATTCCTCTTGGTTTGTGCTGTTTTTTGGTGTAACGATGAATCATAACGCCGGCATTTTTCAGCGCCATTGCAATTGGTTCACCAGCATAGCCTTCTAGTATTTTTCCATCAAAGGTAAAAGTCACCCGTTCGCCTTTCTGATAAGTGCCCAAAATAGGGTGTTCTTGAATTCTCATATGTGCAGTCCTCCTGTCAAACTATTCCACTTTTTTCAAATCATCTGCGGGACATCCCATAATTTCAGCTTGGTTCCAATTTCCTTTTTCAAGGCATTGCGGTAAACCATTGTCCCCCATGCCACATCTTCTACCGGCATACCGCCGATCGAATATACAACGATTTCATTTTCATCACGGTGCAATGGAATATTACCCATTAAAATGTCGCCTAAATCATCTACCTGATCGAGTGTCATTTTCCCATCTGCAATTAAATCCATCACATGAACGGCAGGAATGGGAACGGTGTTATAAGCATTTGGCTTCATTTCTTCTTCCCAAGCCTCATATAACTTGATGTTATCTGTTACAGTTCTAGCTCGATGTATGATAAAATCGTCCGAGAAACGCAAGGCTGCTGTGGAACTAATCAAGGCACCCGGTTTGATCCAAGCTTCTTCAATAAAAGGATACTGACTGGGATCACCAGTCGGTGTTGAAGTGCTTGCGGAAATAATATCAGAATCCCGTACTGCTTCTTCGATGGTATCCACTGCATAAACATCTACCTGTGGATATTCTGTTTGGACATATTCAATAAACTTTTGCAGGGAAGCTGCGCCTCGTCCCTTCACTTTAATGGTCTGGATTTCAGGACGAACCGTCATAATGGCGGCAAGTGCGGTTTTGCTCATGACGCCAGGTCCAATGATTCCCACTACTTTGGAATCTGGTCGAGACAAGTGCTTATACCCTACTCCAGGTACGGCACCGGTACGATATGCCGATAGAATATTTGCAGACATATAGGCAAGCGGTGCGCCGGTATCTTTATCATTCAGTGTGAGCATTAGAATAGAACGAGGCAATCCTTTTTCTTTGTTTTCGCAATTAGAACCATACCATTTCATACCAGCCATATCGAATTTTCCACCCAAATATGCCGGCATTGCCATAAAGCGACGATCTGGGCCATCTACTGGCATTTCCGGAAACGGGGAAGACTCCGGAAACATTACCATACATCCATGCGAGTTGCCATTTGCCCCACCCATGCGGTAATTTCCTACCTTCATCAATTTAAACATTTCTTCCATCGCTTCGATGCAGTCTGCCATATTTTTGACACCGGCTGCGATCATGTCTTCTTCATTCAGATACAAAAATTCAACTTTTGGATATTCCATGATAATGCCCTCCTGACAAGAAGCGGAAGTCAGTTTTTCCGTTTCCACAAAATAAAAAGGAGTTCAGCAAAACTATGTGCTGAACTCCTTTGTTCAAGTATGATTCTATCACACTTCCTACTAAAAAAATTGTAAAAAACGGAACATCTGCTTCTTTTTATTCTGCTGCTTCTTCGTGTATGATCGATTCTTCTGCGGATACTGGTTCTTCCTGTTCCGGTTCAGAATATGCCTCAAAATAGTAACCATGCTCCTGTGCAAAGGTTTCGATGTAAGTGCCAGCATATCCGTATAATGCTGCAAGTTCTGTACAATCACAAAAAGCATTTGCATCTACTTCCTGAATTCCACTTCCAAATGCGACTGTTTTCAGTGCAGAGCAGCCTGTAAACGCACCAACTGCCACACGTTCCACATAATCTGGAAGCTCCAGTTTGGTTAAGGCACTGCATTGATAGAAGGCACCGCCGCAAATTTCTGTTACACTGTCTGGAATGGAAACATCTGTGATCTCTCTATGATAGGCAAATACATCTTCTCCAATATGCCGTACATTGGATGGAATGGTTACTTCATTTGCTGTTCCACTATACTGATACAATATACCATCCCCCAGAATAACAAACTCCGCAGTTAGATAATTGCTGTATCGAGACTGGTAGAACGCATGACTTCCAATTCGCTCTACGGAACCTGGAATCTGCATATCTCTAGCAGAGGAATTCATAAAGGCACAACTTCCAATCTCCTGTAAAGTACTGGGAAAATACACATCTTCCAAGTTGTTCAATCCTTTAAATGCGCCATTTCCAATGACTGTAACCGGAAGGCCTTCAATCTGTGCAGGAATGGAAATACTCCAAGTATTATTCGTCCATTTGGTAATTTCGGCATGATCTTCATAAAGCGCATATTCCACGCCGCCAGTTGGAATGTAGGAAATTCCGTTATCTACTGCATAGGTCTGCGTACTGGAGCTAACCCAGCCACGAAGCTGCATGCCTTCGGTCGGCGTATATGTCACATTGCCTTCTGCATCTGTTGTGCTGCAATACCCAAACTGTCTGCCGATTCCATAATAATTATAATAAGAAATATTTTCCAGTGTCACATCTTTTAGATTTGGACAATCCAGAAATGCACAGTCTTGAATGTACAGCGTTCCATTTGATGCTGTGCAGTCAAATTCCGTTAGGCTGGAACATCCGGCAAATACACAGCGGCCGATTGTATACCAATTTCCACTGAAAACCTGAACAGATCCGAGCTGCTCGCAGCTGGAAAAGGCATATTCTCCAATGTTGTGGACATTTGCTGTAAATGTTATGGATTCCAGTGCTTTGCAGCCGTAAAAAGCATAGCTTGGAAGATCAACGGCACCGGTCATTGGTGTGAAATCCAGTGTGGAAAGTGATACACATTCATAAAAGGCAGATGTCCCCAAAGAAGAAAGAGCCTGCGGAATGGTAATCGATGACAAAGCAGTACATTGATAGAATGCTTTTTCTCCAATACTCTGTACTTGATCCGAACAAGAAACACTGGTCAGCGCGGTACAACCTTCTAAGCAGCTTTCTGGAAGAGCGGTCACTGCATCTGGCAACTTGACCGCAGTCAAAGCAGTACAATGTGTAAATGCACCCTTTTCAATGGTGGTAACGGTTTCTGGAATAGAAATCTGCTGCATGGCAGCGTTCTTAAATGCATATGCCTGAATTTTTACAACTGGAAGGTCCTCAATCTGATCTGGAATAATCAACTTTTCTGCTTTTGGATTGCAGTCTGTGATTACAACACCGTCTCCATCCACATAATATCCAACACATAATTCCGAATAATCCCGTTCTCCGAACAATGTAAACGGAATTTGATTGGCATTCGCATAGTCTTCTGCAATGGAATTGTAATAACCCTGCATAGTGAATTCGGGCAAAAGGCCTTCTTCTGTATAGCCGAATGCCTGTTCTCCAATTGAGGAAACATTGTTTCGTATCACTGCTGTCTGCATCGCACTGCATCCGTAAAATGCCTTTGCTGCAATTGTCTTTACGCTTTCCGGAATGGTAATGCTTTCTAATGCGCTGCATCCCTGAAAAGCCAAGGTATCAATTGTTGAAGCCGATTTCGGAAGCTGAATGGATTGCAGTGCCGTACAAGTAGCAAACATTCCCTCTGGAATTTTTGTGAGGGCATTGGAAAGCGTTACATCCGTCAAGGCAGTACATCCGCTGAACAAATAGGTTCCAACAGAAGTAATCGTTTCCGGAAGTACCACTTTTGTAAGAGAGGTACAATCAGTAAACGCATTGATATCTATTGTCGTTACTCCTTCTGGAAGCACAATAGCCGGAAGTGCCGTACACGAACGGAATGTATTTCTGCCGATCTCCGTTAACTTGGAGTCCTCGGAAAAGTCAATCGTTTCCAAAGCTGCGCAATTTTGGAATGTGGATTCCTGGATTGCCGGAAGCGCTGCCGGAATGTGAATAGATTGCAACAGCGTACAAGCATAGAATGTGCGTTCCCCCATGGAAGAAACAGCATCCGGCAGGACTACATCTGTCAGCGATGCACATTCGCGAAATGCCTCATATCCAATTGTGGTTATCGTTTCCGGAAGTGTTGGAGCTGCCAATTGTGTACAGCCTGCAAACGTTCGTTTTCCAATGGTTTCTGCTTTGGAACCATTTGCAAATGTTACTGTCTTCAATGCAGTGCAGCCTTCCAGCATCTGATCGGATAGACCTGTTACAGAAGCAGGAATCACGATGCTCTTCAATGCTGTACAGCCATAAAATTCTGCACCGGAAAGTGTGGTAAGATTCTTGGAAAGCGTAATGGATTCCAATGCGGTACAGCCATTGAAACACTCATATCCCAAGGTCGTCACACTGTCAGGAATCACGACCTTTTGCAGGGAGGTGCAGCCTTCAAACATCCCATTGTGATAAGAACTATACCAGCCATAATATCGATTCGGAAGTGCTGGAACCTGTTTGGAAAGGGTAACATCTGTCAAAGAAGAACAAAATTCAAAGACGGCACCACCAAGAGTGGTAACAGAATTTGGCATCGTGAAGGTTTCCAATGAGGTGCAGCTTGCAAAAGCGCCTTCTCCGATGGATACTACTCCATCGCAAAGAGAAGCAGATGCCAGTGCTTTACAGCCCCCAAACGCCCAGTTTCCAATGGACTCCACTGTTTTCGGCAGATCAACGGACGTTAGGGTGGTACACTGATAAAAAGCAGATGCTTCAATTGCTGTTACACCATCCGGAATTTCAATTTGCTCTAGTTTGGTACAATCTCGGAATAATTCCGAACGAATGGCTGTTAGCCCCTTTGGCAGATGAATGGTTTGCAGCGAAGTACAGCCGAAAAATGCACCGCTTCCAATTTCTGTAATACTATCTGGCAGCTGAATGGTTTCGATACTCGTACATTCTCGAAATGCATTGGATGCAAGTTCTGTTACGCCTTCTGGAAGAATGACTGTTGTCAATGCTTTCATTCCTGCAAGCATGCCACTGCTTATTACTTCTAGTTTTTTCGGAAGTGTGATCGTTGTAATACCGGTACAGCCACTGAAAATACGTTCTCCAGTTGCTGTAAGTCCTGCTGGCAGAACTGCCTCCGTTAACGCCGGGCATTCTGCAAACGCATAACTGCCAATTCGATTGATGGTATCCGGCATACGGACTGATGCAAGATTTTGACAATTATAAAATGCGTAATCCGGCAGCTCTGTAACTTCTTTCGGAATCACAATGCTGGTCAGTGCAATACAATCCCGGAATGCGGCTGTTCCAATGGAAGTGAGTCCGGCAGGTAGTGTCAATTCCTTCAGCGCTCTGCAATTCTGTAAAAAGCCGTACTCTTCGTATGGGAGCGATTTTATATTTTTAGAAAGCGTGAGATTCGTTAGAGCCATACAGGAAACAAAACAGCCTCCACCCATTTCTGTAACACTATCTGGAATTGATACCGTAGTTAGTGCTTTACATTCGAAAAATGCATGGGTGCCGACGCTGGTTACACCATCCGGCAAGTGTATTTCTTTCAAGGCATAGCAGCGAAAGAAAGCACGACTGCCAATCTTTTCTGGCTTTCCGTCAAATTGAATGGTTTCCAGACTACGGCATTCCTCAAAGCATCTGTTCTCAATGGACTTTACACCATCTGGAATGGTGCATTTTGTCAGAGCGGATCCATAAAAGCAACCTTCTCCAATGGCTTCACATCGTCCGTCAAATGTAACGGCAGATAGTGCGGAACAGCTGGAAAACGCCCATGCGCCAAGTGTAATTCCATCTGGAAGCTGAATGGTTTTCAACGATCTGCAATAATCAAATGCACTATTGCCGATGGTTTTCACGCTTGCAGGCAAAGAAAGTGATGCCAACTGATTGCAGTTATAAAAGCACTGCTCAGGAATTTCAGTTAGTTTTTCTGGGAAAACCACATACTGCAAATTGGTACAGTCTCGGAATGCCTGATAACCAAGAACGGCTGTTTTTCCGTCAAACAATACCTTATTCAGTTTTGTACAATTATAAAATGCATACTTTTCCAGTGTAACTTGTTCCGGAAGGCTCAGATATTCCAGTGCGTCGCAATACTGAAAGGCAGAATCTCCAATTGTGATTCCTTCTGGAAGGATGATACGAGTCAGTGCATCACAGTTATAAAAGCAAGCATCTCCGATGCTTTCCGTTGTATTTGGAAGTTCTATGCCAAGCAGAGACGAGCATTCATAGAATGCGCTTTTTCCAAGTGTTACAAGCGATTGAGAAAGATGAACGGTAACCAAGTTATTACAAGAACAAAATGCTTCGTCTCCAATGTTGACAACAGCGTCTGGAATGGTAATTTCTTTTAGACTGTCACAATCTCGAAAGGCACGATAACCGATAGTTGTTACTGTTTCTGGAATGCGAATGGATGTAATGGTATCTTTTCGATAAAATGCATTGCTGCCAATTTCCACCACAGGCGTTTTTTCAATGGTGTCCGGAATGACAACATCTGTATCCGTTCCGGTATATCCAGTAATCACTGCACCATCTTCTCCTTTTTTGGTGACAACTGTTGCAGCAGCGCTTGTTCCGGTATTTGCTGTAGTAGTTGTTTGCTTAGCGGTCGTGGTCGGATTTTTGGTTGTTGCAGTACCTTGTGTGGTAGTTGCTTTTTTCGCTGTCGTCGTTGTTGTCTTGGTATTGGAAACGTTTGTTACAGCAGTAGTGGTAGCAGAAGATCCTTCTACACGAATTACCACGCTGTTGTCGATGGTAATATAATCTTCTTCCGAAACAAATGTAATGGTGAGATCTCCAGGCTTTACCTTTGTGGTATCTAACGTGTAGGAATAGGTCTCTCCTGCTGAAATCGGCGGAAGGTCTTCTGAAAGAACGGTCCCACTGCTATCCGTAATGGTTAATGTGCCATTTGCAGCACGATTTCCGTTGTCCTTTAAATCTACTTTTATGCTAGATGCATCTGTTTGGGATGCTGTTACTGCTACATCCGAAAATTGCAGGTCTATTTGTGCAACATTATCCGAAAGGTCTATATCATCGATTGCATCCGATGTTACCTGAACGGTGTAAACACCATACTCAAAATCTGCCCCAATATTCAAATTGGTAACCAGTTCTGCTGTTTCTCCCGCTTCTAGATGTTGATCAAATGTTTCAGTGTGTATAACTTTTTGCTTTGCATCCAAAATTTGAACGGTCACTGTATCAATTGCATTGCTGCTGTTATTGGTTACAGAAACAGTGATTGGCAAATCCCCCTGTTTCAATGCATCATATTGACTGAATGTTACGGTATGCAGTGTCAAATTCTCCACATCCGAAATGGTTCCCCATACCAGGCAATTGACAGAAGTAGTCGTATCTTCTGAAGCAATCGAAACACGATTGCAGTTTGCTGCAACTAGCAATTCACCCTTGCAATTTGCAATTGTCATGTTTTCCAGATAATTTTCCTGATTGGAATAAGCAACTGCATTGCCCCAGGTTCCGCTTTCTGTATCGTACTTACAGCCATAGAGATTGGAAGATTGTTCTGAATCCGCTGCAATCCAGATCAATTTATCTCCGATCAGATCAAATTCATTGGTCAGCGTTTGATTGTCAGAAGCAATCACTTTCTTGCATACAGTCAGGTTATCAGTTGACTGTATGGTTCCGTCTTGATACCAGAACAATTCTCCATTTCCGCTTTCCGGAGAGGTTCGGAACTTGATGCCGGAAACATTTCCTTCTTTTACAACATAAACCTTTTGATTGGTGCCCAGTGCACAAAGACGTTTCCCATCTGCTGTTGTCAAATCATTGTCAATATCTTCTGCAAAAGCGGTGAAGAACTTTCCATTGAATTCTCCAGCAGTAAGTTCGGTTACTGCTGCCAAATTCTCGGTTAATACAGTCGGTTCACTCCAACCGCTGCTGCTAAGTTCTGCATACAGAATTTGATTGGTATGATTGATGCCATACGGATCAGAATCCTGATTGGAAACCCATACCGCAGAAATCACACCGTTTGCGGAAGAAAGAACCGGCTGACTGTCGTAAATGTCACTGTCACTTGTAAGTAATACTGGCTGTTCAAATTTGCCTGTTTCTGAATTGAATGCTGCAACGGCAATATTCTGTGCTGCCGTCCAGTCTTCCAGACCAATTTGTTCGTCCTCTGCAAAGGTTTTAGCAGTATCCTGATAAATCAGGTAGATACTGGTTCCGTCTGTGTAAAGGAATGGCGCACTGTCAAAGGTATCATTTTGGTCAACTGGAATAGGATCACTCCATGTTTTAGCTTCTGCATCATAAACACGATATACCAGACACGATGCATTATAGATGCTTCTTGTTCCATCATCCATCAGATAAACCATGACTGTGTCTGTTCCGTTGGAAATAATTTTCTGACTGGTTTGATAGCTGCTGTTTGGAACCAATGGATATAGATTCATCAAGCCGTTTTCTGTGAAATCGGAAGGATCAGTCTGCGTAGCCAAATAAGAACGATCCATTGCCGTATACTGATCCGGATCATAAATTTGATTGATAAAATCTCGAATCATGGTATTCTGTTGATTGGTTTCTCCCAATAAACCGCCTGTTGTTAGGCCTTTTTTCTCATCACCGTCTCGATCGTAAATGGTGAATTCTGAGGTGACCAAAGATGGTGATTTCACTTCGAATGGTCCAAGTGTTGCTTTCAGCGCAAGGTTGGTACTGCCAGTGACTTTATCCAAACTGGTAACAGGAAGCACATCCATTGCAGCAGCAACGCCAATATCACCATAAATACCAGCGGTAATGCCTTTTACGCCGAGGCCTGCATATGCAAATACCTTTACCTTGAACAGCATGTTTAACAGCCCTTCTATGGATCCGTCACTTTTTCCACTCAGATGGCAAGTTGCACCGACTGTTCCCTCTCCGCCCAGTTCGCAGTAAATCGGTACTGGTCCAACAAAGAATTGACAGCCTGTTTTAAGTTTTCCAGTGGATTCTAATCCAATGTAGCCGTCCCAAACCAACTTGCTCCAATCCACATCATTTAGAACGATATTTCCATCTGCATCTTTGTGCGTTCCAACGTAAACATGCAAATAAGCAGTTGGCTTAAAACTAAAGGCGAGACTTCCAGCACCATTCTTCTTTGTCATATCACTGAGCGAGCCGGTATCACCATTTAAAAACTTTTTATAATTGGTTGCACTCGCAAATGCTTCCTGCACTTTTTTAGAAGCACTTTCTCCCATGAAATCACCTTTTTTGAAATTAACGCCCATATTACAGAACATGTAGATATGACCGTCATCAGTGATTCCCACGCTGCTAAACTTTACCATCATACTTTTCAAACTGATTTCCATTCCATCGAAAATGGGGTTGTCACTTTGTAGTTTCACCTTTGTATCTGTTCCAAATTCGACGGTAGCTGGTAAATCGGATGGATCAATTTTCCCTTGTGCCCAATCCGGTACTTCTGGCTGAATTGTTGTTCCGGAACCAGAGCCTGGTGTGGTAGAACTTCCGGTATCTGCGGTAGAATTGGTAAGCGTAATCATATCAATACCGGATGCACTTGGAGTATATGCTTCATTGGTATAGGTTTCATAACCATTTGCTTTTACGATCAATGTTCCAGAACCGCTCTCCGGTAGATCAAAAATGCAGTATCCTGTTCCGCCTGTTGTTTTTTCCACGCTATCAAACGAAATGGTGACACCGGAAACTGCATCTCCATATGTATCTTCTTTTACATAGATGATAAACTGTTTTTCCGGATCATAATTTGGAATCTGGTCAAATGAATCCACTACAATCATATCCAGCGGGGAAAGCACATGCAGTGCAACCGGAACAGTGGAGCCATTCATCGACTGAATAGTTGCTTGAATAAGATCTAGTTTGGAGAACATGTAATCGGATTCGTCTTCCCCTGCCTGGAATAAATCCGGCACTCTGTAAATGACACTATATGTATAACCAGGTTCCAAAACGTCCAACGTATCGCTGGTATTTAAAATCTTGATATATTTTCCGTCCTTCATCAAGCGCTGTTGATAGATCTGTGGACTTGCTCCACCACTAACGCCAAATGCCTTGGAAATAACATCTCCGACATCAACAGAAGCACAATAGACATCTGTGGGACTGTTGTTGGTCATTGCTACTTCAAATTGGAATTGATTATAAAACATAGAGGATGGTATATTTACATCTACAGATACCGCAGAGGTTCCATAAACGGTTATTGGTTCTTCTGAAGTAAAGGTTTCATTGATTTCCTCATTGAAACGATCCAGGATGCCATAATAATCAGCACTGACTGTATAGGAACCCTCCTCGTCTCCACGGAGAATCCAGTTGATTTCCTTGCTAGATTGTCCTTCCAGCTTATCAAAGGAAACAAATGCGGCATCGCTGACTGCTGTATCCATGACAGTCAATCCATTTGGACAATTCAACTGTACTTCATTGTTGGAAATCGTAAACTGTTTGTCGGCGTTGTTGTACACGGTCATCTTTACATTGAAAAATTCTTTCAACCAGCTTGCGGTTACTGGGACGGTTAAAATAATTGCAGTGTCTACCTCATTTGTTTCCGGATTGACTTTGATGTATACCGGTTCGCTGCGGTAACCGCTTCCGTTTCCATCGCCTCCGCCCCAGCTTCCGCCAAGGCCACCGCCACTCCAGCCGCCTCCGCCACCGACAACTTTTCCGCTACCAGTGACATAATAAGACAAATGAGAGGAAAGTGTATCATCAGATTGATAATTTACAGAAACTTCTACTTTTGCAATGTGCTGGTTTTCAGGTGCGGAAATATCAATGCCTGCCGCCTTAATCTCATCCAGCGTCATGCGCTTGACTTCAAAATCTGCTGTTACCAGGTCTTCCTGTACAACTGTAAAGTCAAATTTGTTCCCATTTCCAGCTAAAATGGTACAAGTCTTTTCAGCAGGCAGATACCCATCGCCGAATACACCAATTTTATGAATTCCAGCAGATGCCTTAAATACGACTCTTCCGGATTCATCGGTTTTCAGTTTCTTTTGATTTTCAGAGCCAAGATCAAAGTAAACAGTAATTCCAGATGCAGAGCGTCCGTCTGTCGTTCGAACATTGACCGCAACCTCACCGATCAGTTCCCGTTTCATAACCTGAATGGTTTCTTCTGTAACGGTTTTTAAACTCTGTTCATTTTCACAAGTCAGGGTAACTTTGTATTCTCCTGTTTCTGTATACTTATGAACAAATCGTGCTTCTGAAGCAGATGCAGCCTGCTGTGTGGTGCCGTCTCCAAAGTCAATGGAAATTCCTACAATGCCGTAGTAGTCGGTACAACCGGAAGCATCAAAAATATATTCAACGCCTTGACCTTGTACTTTTTCTACTTCCAAGGATGCTTTTGGATTGGTATAAATTTGAAGTGGTGCACTTTCTTTTTCTGTCTTTAGGCCATTGGAACTGTAAGCTTCCAATTTATAAACAACACTTCCAGCCGTATCTGTTTCATAATCTGTAAAGCTGTACCCATCCTCCGATGCAGTATGTGCCGCAACAGAACCAATTCGTTTCCAATCTCCTGTGTTTATTTTTTTATACAGGTAATATCCGGTAGAGGATTCATTTTCTGTTGCTTTCCAAGTTACAGAAATGCAGTCCTCCAGCCGATTGGCTTTTAATTCTTGAATAACGGTAGTAGAACGGTCTACTGTATAGGTAACTTCCTTTGCAACAGCTTCCAATCCGGCGGTATCGGTAGCAGTAATTTGAATCTGTACACGATCTCCAGAAAGTGCAGCCTTAGGAAGTGTTCCCTCTGCTACAATATAATAGTTGTCTATGGAATTGGCTTTGGAAAATACTTTATAATCTGCATCATCTGAAAGACGATATGCCATAGTAACGCTGCTTAATTTGACATTGTCGCTCACCAAAACAGAAATGGTCTTTTGAGCTGTGCTGACAGTTCCGCCATCTTCTGGAGAAACACTGACAATTTCCGATGCTTCTGTATCTTTTTCCAATATAGCAGAAACTGCTTCAGATTGTGCACTTTCATTTTCAGCTGCATCAATTGCAGTCAGCTTATAAAAATACTTGGTTTCCGGTTCTGCACTTCGATCATAATAATGCAGTACATTTGCTTTTTTCAAAATGCAGGTATACGTTCCGTCCTGCTCGGTGCTTCTATACAGAGAAAAGGCAACAGAATCCAAATTGTTTTGATATGCTTCCCAACTTAATTCAATGGTATTTGCATCCGAAGAAGCTGTCAGGGAGGTCAGTGCATCTGGTGCAGTTTGATCGACAATATATTCATATCTTGCGGAAGGTTCTCCAATGTTTCCGGCTGCATCTTCCGCAAAAGCACGAATATAAATAGTTCCATCTGGATAGGATGCTAGCGGTAACGCATAAGAAGCTTGAAATTCTGCTGTTTGCTGATCGTTCTCAATAACGGTGAGATCTGTCCATTCTGCATCCTCTTCCGATGAAGTTGCAGCTTGAATGGTTACCTTTGCTATCTGAAAATCATCACGTGCAGTAACGATCAATGGTAAACTGTTCCGATAGTACCCTGGGTTCGGTTTCATGGTTAGAACCGCTGGTGCAATGGTATCTGAAATGGTTTGAAATAAAAATGGCTCAGAATATGTTCCGATATTTCCGTAGCGGTCTACTGCTGCTACACAAACGCAGTACGCTGTGTCTGGTGTCAGATCAGTCAAGTTTACTCCAAGCGTTGTAGAAACATGAATTGTTTTCCAGTTGGCTTCGTCTTCTGGCTTACCATACCGAACGGAAAAATAGCTAAAATTCTCATCGGGAACATCCTCCCAACTCAAAGTAGCGGTTACAGCCGTCACTGCTACGGACTGAATGCCTTCAATTTGGGAAAGACCTTGATTATCAATTGCATAAATATGAACCAATCCTTCACTTTCGTTTCCGGCATAGTCATATGCAACGGCTTTAATTTTTACCTGTTCTTCTGTATAAGCGGTGGTATCAAACTGATAATTGATAGACGCACCTTTTCCATGAAACAACTCCGTCCAGGTTGCACCATCATCTGTGGAAAGAAATGCTGATATAGAAGCAATGCCAATGTTATCTTCCGCTTTTAACGAAAGAGTTACCGTATGATGCAGAACGGTTCCGCTGGTTGGAAGAAACAGCGTAATTTCCGGAGCTGTCTCATCTCCTTTGGCTGCTGCACTTTTTTCCTCTGAGTAGATACCTTCCTGGCCATATTGATCGACTGCACACATGATATAGAAGTATACCGCACCCTCTTCCAGGTTATCATCAATATATTCCAGTTTGTCTCTTCCGTCTACGTATGCCAGTAGACTATAATTGCTGGTTTCTGTTCTGCGGTAGATGTTGTAACCAACTACTTTTGCTTCAGTTGCAATGCCCCAGGTCAACTGCATTTGCTGTTCTCCTTCAAATACATCAAACCCGAACACCTGCTCTGGCGGTGTTGTATCTACTGTTACACTTACCGTTTTTTCAGCAGATGCACTGTCCTGGTCTGTTACAGAAAAAATCAGATCATATTTTCCACTCGGCAACTCTTTTATATTCCATTTAATATCCGTTGTAGAAAAAGCAAGGTCACTACCGGAAAAAATGGTTTGCTGTTCTCCCTGGAAATCCACATAGGAAAGAGAATAAGACGCAGCATCTACCGTTCTTGCGAGTGTACACTTTACATAGGTACTCGTTCCACCAATGACAGATGCATTATCTGGAAATGCAACGGCGCTGATTTCTGGATTTTGTGGTGCAGCAGTGATTTCTTTTGATTTGGCGGATTGGTAATTATCTGCGCCATATGCTTGTACCGAATAGGTGTATTTTTGATTGTTTGTTAGTTCTTTATCATAATAGTAGGGATCAACAGTTCGAGCAATTTCCTCTCCATCTCGGTAAACAATATATCCTTCCAGACTTCCACTGCAATATGGCATGCTCCAAGAAAGGCGCATAGAAGCACTGTTGATATAGGAGGCATTCAGATAAAGTGGACGTTCTGTTACATCGGCTGCAATCAGGCCTACTTCTGTGGTTGGTGCCAGTGCTTGGAATTTGCTGTTGTACAGCGATGCATCCTTGATTTTCACATCATAATCACCATATGCCGTATCCGGAACAGTAAAGGTCAGTGTTGCAACAGTTCCTCTGTACACATCTTTTTTAACGGGAATTCCGTAAATTTTCAGTACATTTCCATCTGACACATATTGATAGGAACCGGTGCAAGCCACTTCCTTTAGGGAAAGGCTGCTGTCAAAATCCAGTGTCAATGCAATTGCACCGATGTCCTGATTCCAGTCAATCATTCGAACATCTACTGTGACTTCTTCTCCTGGACAACATTCGGTATCAGTGACTTCCAGCTTTATGGTTTCTCCCGAAGCTTCTTGTTCCGGCTTTTGTGGTGTCTTGCTGTCTACCAGTTGCTGTACCGCCAGTAAATCCCGCACATCAATGTTTCCATCGTGATAGACGTCATATTGTCCCTTTCCGGATGCAGAGATGCTTCCAACTGTACTGCTTAAAAGCGTTTGGAGCGCTTCTACGTCGGCAGAATTTGTCTTGCCATCGCCATTGACATCCCCGTCGCTGATTTCAGCAGTCAGCTTTTCCACTAGATCTGCCGCAGATGCATACAGAATGTCCCCCTGCATTGCCGACAGACTCGGCACGACCGCCAGGAATCCAGATAGTCCTCTTTTCCATTTTCCCATAACATTACCTCCGTCATGTTCTTGTTGCTTTGTGTACTTTTCACGGATACTTTATTTTACACTGTTTTATAATCATTGTTCTATCTAAAACACGTAATCTCTATGTTATTTTTAAGAGAAAGAGAAAAAACATAAAAACGCCTGGATAGAAAAGCAGGAGTATTGCTTGACACATTTACCAGTTCATTATATAATATTGTTGATAACATTTATCAAAATTAATACTATAACAGGAGGAATTTGTATGAAACCCATCTCACTTCAGTGGCGGGTTTTGCTGCTGTCGCTCATTTTATTAACAGCCTGGATTCTGCCGCTGTTCAGCCCTGGAAACGTTGCGCTGCCAGCTGCTGCGATATCCACAGACTATTCGCCGCAATTGATGACTGTTGCATCGAAGGATAACGCTGGTGTGCTCACTGAAAATGGCACGACAGACGGATCTTCGCTTTCTATGAAAGCACTTGGAGACGATCTGTCGCCATCCTGGCGGTTTGACCGGGTGGGAGCAGACAGCAATGGCACATTCTTTAAATTGGTCAATGCTCAATCCGGTCGGTTACTGACACCGAAAGGCTATCAGGTCACTGCCGGAACAGACGTAATTATCTACGGCAGTGAATCAGCAAAGTCGCAACACTGGTATGTGATTCCGATATCTAAAGACCACCTAGGAAATGATCTGTACTACAAGATTGTAAATTATTCAGACACTTCCCTTGCCTTAACGCAAGGCACTTCTGGTATGACACTTGCAACGTATACTGGAGCGGATAATCAACTTTTTCTACTGAATGCAGATGGATTACAAGGCTTTGCAGGGTACTGCAAAGATGATGGTTCTGGCGCTATCAAGGCTGCCGATATTGGGGGGCTGTTTGGTGAAGTGGTAGAAGCAGCAGACTTTGACAGCTTGAAAAAGTATGCAACATCAGATACACCGTACACCATTGTTGTCACCGGAAACATAAGTGTGACCGAACTTCAAAAAGATTCTTCCGGTAGAAATTATTGTCCGAGTGGAAGAATCTATGTACACAACAACAAGACCATCATCGGCAGCTATGGGGCACACACCATGTATAATGTCCAGTTCTGCACCTCAACTAACAGCGGCGTTGGTAATAACCTGATCTTGAAAAATCTGGAATTGCAGCACGATGCAGAATCAAACGGAAACGATTCTATTGTAGTCTACCTTGGGTCGGGACAGAATTTATGGGTCGATCATTGCACATTTGTGGGGCATCAAGACTACAACACTGCTTCTACAGGACTTCCAGATTGGGATAAGTTCCTGGCATGCTGCTATGATGCCGATTATACCACAGTCTCAGATTGCAGCTTTGGACTACATGAATACGGTCTGATTTTGGGATACCCGGCAGATGATGAAAATTCTTACAAAAATTATAATAACTTTCCGCACATGTCTTTGGTAAGCAATCGATTCGAAAAGACATTAACCAGAGGCCCGGGGCTGATGCGCTATGGTTATTTTCATTCATTGAACAATTATGTAAAGACGTTCAGTATGGCATATACAGTACATACAGCATCGAAAATTTTTGCAGAGAATTGTTATTATGAAGATGGCAGTAATGTTATTTGTGACTGGAATACGGTAACTTATCCCGGTTCATTTGCCGAAGTTGGTTCGAAATCCAGTAACTGTAACCGTACAACCATTGAGGGATATGCCCAGAACTGTACCTGGCGTCCTACTTCTAACTACAGTACAATTTCCAGAAGTGCCGACAATGCTAAGACGTATTGTCAAAGCTACAGTGGATGTCAGGATAGCAAGAACAATATGATGTATCTGCGTTTTATAAAGCAGGGTGTTCCAAGTGCCGGTTACAATGAGGCGCCAAGTGCACCTGTGGCAGCAACGTTCCCGGAGGGTGCTGCTTATCGCATCAAAAATAGTAACTCTGGTTTGTATCTCCAAGTAGCAAATGCGGCAGCGGAAAACGGTGCCAACGTACAACAATGGGGCACAGATGGTGTATCTGTCCATGATATTTGGAAACTGTATGATGCCGGAAATGGATACTACTCCTTGATTTCCGCAGTGGGTGATGGTGGTACTTATGCGTTGGATGTCGCTGGCAAAAAGACTGCAAATGGCACAAATATGAATATCTATACCTACAATGGAGGCATCAACCAGCAGTTTATGCTGACCGAAAACAGTGACGGCAGCTATATCATCCGAACTGCTGTTACAGATGGAAATTCTGTTGTAGAAGTGGAAGATGCGTCAAAAGTTTCTGGTGCAAACGTACAACAGTGGGCAGCCAATGGAGCTTCTTGCCAGAATTGGATTTTAGAAGCGGTAGCAGATCCGGGTTGTTCTATGGATCCTAATGTGATTTACACATTCCGAAACAGCAATTCGGGATTGGTTATGGATATTGCCAATGGAAAAATGAACGATGGCACAAATGTGCAGCAATGGGATTCTAACGGACTGGACTGTCAAAAGTGGACTCTTCAAGCGTTTGGTTCTGGGAATTATTATTGGATTCGTTCCGTACAAGACAATGGTTATGCATTAAAGGCAGAGAACAACCAGAATGGCGGAAATATCAGCCTTGCAGCGTATTCCAAGAAAGATAGCTCGCAATTGTTCCGGTTTACCAAAAATCCTGATGGCAGCTACGGGATTTTGTCCCATACATCAGGAGATACCAAGTATGTAGAAGTTGCCGGAGCGTCAAAGGAAAATGGTGCCAATGTGCAGCAGTGGGAACCGACAGGAAGTAGTTGTCAGAAATGGCAAGCAGCAACAGAAGTCACAACTACTGCAACCACGACAACTCAGACAACGGTTACCTCTACCACAAGAGCAACAACAACGACAACTGGAACAACACAACCGGTATGGCTTCCGGGAGATGTCAATCAGGATGGCGAACGCAGTATGGCAGATGTGGTGCTGCTTCAAAAATGGCTGCTTGCAGTGCCGGGAGCTATTCTGCCAGATTGGCAGCTGGGAGATGTGTGCCAAGATCAGATATTGAATGGTATGGATCTTGCGGTACTGTGGCGGATGGTTTTGAGCTAACAGAAAATTTTTATACGAAAAATAAAAAGGGAGTCCGCTTAGGCGAACTCCCTTTTCAGGACTGGAAAAAGTTGCAGCAAGCAAAGCGTGCTGCATTTCGACGATGCCATATGATTTCTCTTAAATCAGAATTCCGTTGAAATGATCCATTTCATGCTGAATAATCTGTGCTTCAAAGTCTCGAAATACCTGCTTTTTTCGCTTGAATTTTTGATCGAGATATTCCACTGCAATAACTTTGTACCGTTGAACAGAACGCTGCCCCATTAAAGACAAACAGCTTTCTTCTGTCTCATAGCTTTGTTTAGAATGTTCCACAATACTAGGATTGACCAGGATGGTGTAATTTTTTCCAATCTGTGCCACCAGAATCTGTTTTCGTACTCCAATCATATTTGCCGCCATTCCTACACAATGATCTGCATGTGCACGGACGGTATCTAAAAGATCTTGCATTACTTGCCGATCTTGTCGAGTAGCTGGTTCAGACTTTTGGCTGAGGAAAAGTGGATCTTTTACAATTTCACGAATCATTGTTCTTCTCCCTTTTTAGTAGTTCTCTTATTATACCATACTTTTCTCCGATAAACAATGGGTATGGCATGATTTCCCGGCAAGAAAGGCTTCATTTTCAAAAAAGATAACGATTGGCTTGTTTTCCCATTGAAACTATGATATAATAAAATGGGGAAGTAAATGCAGTCTTCATTGAGAGATCGGAGAATATGTAGAAAAGATGGTTCCTTATTTCACAATATTTCCCAAACAGACTGTGTGAAGGTGGAAAGGAGGTTTAATGACAAAATAAATGATTGCAAAAATAAAAGATAAATTCATTCGTTTTTGTCGATGGATATGGCAAGAATGTAAAGACATAAAGACCTTTCTTCTATTTCTACTTGTGGTTACCGTATTGTATGCTCCGGTATGGGGAGGTTATTTACTCCATATGTTGTTTGGTTGGAAATGGGCTTCGATCATGTCATCTGCTTGTTTGATGTTTTGGGCAGGGCCATTTACACCATTCTTCCCTATCTGCATTGGCATTACATTATCCATCAAACGATGGGGAGAATGTTGTACCAAACACCACAATACCGTATCTGCTCCAAAACCAGAAAAAGCAATCACCTACACCAAAATCTTTTGGTTATTTCTTGTTGGAAGCGTTGCAGGTGTTATCATTGAAGGACTATTCTGCTTGATTACAAAGGGACATTGGGAAACACATGTGGTATCTGTCCTCGCCCCTTATAACATACTCTACGGTCTTGGTGTTGTGCTGTTTTATATTGGATCCGTTAAATTCCAAAATAAACCGCTTATTGTTCAGATTATTATTATGACTGTTTTCGCAACAGCATTGGAACTGATATGTGGTCTTCTGCTGTGGCATGTTTTAGGAATGCGGGCATGGGATTACAGTAACAAATTTTTAAACTATAAGGGTATTATCTGTCTTGGCTTTTCTGTTGCTTGGGGATTCGCGGCATTTGTCTTTTCTAAGTTGTCTCCGCATATTCAAATGCTGTTAAAACATTGTACAGGAAAGCCTTGGAAAATTGTCTGTACCGTGTTGAGTCTCGTTATTGCACTTGATTTATGCATGACCGGAACCTCTATTTTTCGATGGAGCGAACGGCACTATGGGATTCAAGCACAAACAAGAATACAGAGAGAACTCGATGCAAAAGCACCGGATGACTGGATGCAGAAACGATTCATGGACTGGCGGTTTTTAGATGCGAAATAGAACTTGACTTACTTTATTATACCTTATTAAAAAGCTCCTCACCTTAAAATAGTGAGGAGCTTTTTGACTTCAATAAGGAATTACTATCACTTTTAGATTTCTACTTTTTTGATACGAAACAAGCTTTTAGAAGAAGCAGCTACTTTGTTAGATAAACTTAGTAAAGATATGGTGTTTTCCAGAGATTCAGCTTTGTGCCTATGCCATGCTCCATTGCATATTCATAGACATCATGTCCCCACGCAACATCCTCGACGGGCATTCCGCCTACGGAATAAAGAATGATCTGGTCATCACGTTCTCTTCCTGGAAGTTTTCCATTCAAAATTGCACCTAGATCATGAATTCTGGATTTCTCCATTTTACCTTCATGAGCAAGATCCATGAACTTAGATCCAAGAATATATATCATATCAAAGGTTGGATATGGATATTCCTCAGCCCATGCTTCATACAGTTTGATGTTATCCACCACAAGTTTGGTATTTTCATTCAAAAGAAGCGAGTCATCAAAACTTGCTGCACCTGGCAAACAGAAGAGTGCGCCCGGTTTTATCCATTCTTTCTTTACATACGGGTATGCAGAAGCGCCGCTTCCCATAGGAGTAGATGTTGCGAAGCTGAGAATATCGCTGTCTTTTACGCATTCTTCAAGCGTATCACATACAATGATGTTTTTGAACTGCGGACATTTTTCCTTCACGTATTCGATACAGCGGTCGATCGAGGCCTTTCCCCTTCCCTTGATTTTCAATGTGTCCAGCGACGGACGCAGCGCTGCAAATGTTTCAATGGTAATCGTATTGATAACACCTGGTCCAACGATTCCCAGTACCTTGGCATTTTCAATAGCAAGATTTTTCACGCCAACTCCTGGAATACCGGCGGTACGGTATGCACTTAGCAAATTTGCTGACATAAACGACAATGGAGCGCCGGTTTTTTTATCATTTAGCATCATCATCAAAATGGAACGTGGCAGTCCAACTTCACGATTTTCAACGTTAGAGCCATACCATTTCATGCCTGCCATATCAAATCTGCCACCCACATATGCCGGCATTGCCATAAAACGTCTGTCCGGACCGTTTGCAGGCATATTCGGAAATTCCGGATGATCCGGAAACGTTACCATGCAGCCGTGAGAATTTCCGTTATCACCGCCCATACGGTAATCGCCTTTATCCAGAATTTTAAGCAATTCTTCCATACATTCTGTGCATCTGACTACATCGCCGACACCTGCCTTGATCATATCTTCTTCATTTAAATACAGTAAATCTACATTTGGATAAGCCATGTTCAATTCCTCCTATTATGTTTTTGTAAGTTTTATCTGCTGCAATGATCTCATTGCTTTGGATACTGAATGGATTCAGGAACTATCAAAATGCCCTAATCTTCAGGACGTGTACCAGTGTTTGTATCGGCACGGACAGCCGCATTTATCGGTTCAAAATGAAGATGCAATCTATTGGCAATCTTTGGATTATGGTAAAGTTGGTATAAATCACTTTCCATTGCCATGACCTCTTTAATTTGATAAGCCTTGAACAATGGCCTTTTAATGACACACTTTGTCCAAATCAATGCATAAACGGTCAAAATAGCTAGAACAATCAAGCAAATTCTATAGATTCTTAGTTTAACATCCCAGCTGGAGTCAATGTTATAGATCATGAAAGCATTTCCGATAATGCCGATCAGCGGGATTACTGGCCCTAGGGGCAGCTTGAAGGTACGGGGTGCTTTAGGCAGTCGCTTTCTTAAGATTAGCACATCACAATGAAGAATGATGTATGCAAAAATCCAGAATGCACATCCGGTCAGGATTAGAAATGAAAGCTGTTCGCTTCCAGAAAGTCCAGTAGCATTGATAAGAATCATGGCAATGCTGATTAGAAGCAATCCAAAATAAGGGGTGTCATGCTTGTTGGTTTTCATGAAAAATGAAGGAAGAAGCCCTATTTTTGACATGCCAGAACATATCTGCGCCAGAGAATATAAAATAGTGTTGATGGAACTGATAACTGCTAAAAGAGATACGATGGTCATCCAAACAACGCCTACTTTTCCCAGTAGCATGGAACCATATAGAATATGCGGAACAGTACTTTCTCCTAGCTCATCCCAGGGAGTGTAGTGGCTGAATCCAACGACCATAAAAATCTGCATGATAAGAATGGCGATCAGACTGATTACCATGCCAAGAGAAAGTTTATGACGTGCATCCTTGACCTGCGGTGCGATTGGCACAACAAATTCTACTCCGATAAACAGAAAGAATGCAAGACCAAGCAGAGAACAAATATCACCGAAATTGGTAGAGAGCGCAGAAGGCTGTGTTACGACTTCGCCTGTACCCATTTTGATACATCCCAGAATGCCCATAACAACCAGCGAACCAATCAATCCATATGCCACGATATTTTGCACTTTTGCAAACATATCGACGCCAAATAGATTTAATATCATCAAGATAGCGATCAAGCCGATGGAATATGCACTACCGGGGATATTCAAACTAGTAAACACATTACTCAGCGTATTACCGAACATTGCAGATTCTGAACTTCCTACTACGGTCATACAGGTAAGGTATCCGCCGACCATAATAACAATTGAGACAAAAGGTCCAAAACAAGCTAATGTATATTGTGCCATACCTCCTGTCAAATTTGGCATAAGTGCATTCAATTCACAAATGGAAAGCGCCGTCAAGATATTGAATACACAAGCAATGATCATTGTAATAATAAACGGTGTTCCGATTGCCGCAGCACCTTGTCCTAAAGAAAGTAGGCAGCTTGTTGCCACGATCAGACCGACACCAGTCGCTACGATGCTGGGCAAACCAAGTTTCTTTTCTTGCATATAAATCCCTCTTTTCTTCAAGAATTCATGATTTTTCTTATTTTTCGCCCTCCGTAACAGCTTGATAACCCTCTTCTCCTGTACGGACACGTACTACATTTTGTACATCAGAAATAAAAATCTTTCCGTCACCAATATGTCCTGTGTAGAGCTCTTTCTTGACGAATTCAAGGAGATCGTCTAATTCTTCTGTTGGCAGAACCATCATAACAACTTCCTTGGGGAGCAAGCTGATTTCTTTATGATGATCTATTTCAAACTCTTGTACGCCATGCTGTACACCGCATCCAAGCACCTGATAAACAGTCATTCCACTGATATGAAACTTGCTCAAGGCCTTTCTGAGCGGTTCGATTTTGGAGATACTGGTAATGATTTCAACTCTTGATAATTTCATGATTTCCTCCATTCCGGACTTTTGAAGAAAGCCCAACTATTTTTTATGGCAAAAACATATACCGCTTATGATAAGCTGCTGCTCTGCTGTAGCATTGGCATTTTCTGCAAAAGCAACGAATTTTCCTGCATGAGTAAATGCTTTTTTTGCATGTACATTTTTGGAGTAATCCCAACAAGACTACGAAATTCTTTTAGAAGATGAGATTGGTCATAGTAACCGGCTGCTATAGCGGCATCGACAATGTGTTTGTTTTGCTCCAGCTGGATTAAAATATTTTGAAAACGTACTATTTTTTCAAATTCCTTTGGAGAAACACCATATGCCGTGCGAAACAGTTCGTTCAGATGACGAAGAGAAAATGCCATCTCCTCACTTAGCGTTTGAATACGCACATTTCCTTTGCTTTTGATTATTTGCCGCAGCATATAAAAACTAGGATTGTTCTTGTTAAGCAGTTCTGCGGAAACTTTCTGATATTCTGGCAAATAGTGTTGCATAAAAATTCGGATCTGCTTCTGAAAATCCATACATGTACAAATTTGCTCAATCAGTTCACGTTCACCGCTGACTTCTAAAAAATCCAGAGAAGCATTCAGTAGCTCTTTGGCACAGCAGTGCCGCATCCATGTCAGATTTCCCTGTAAGAAACGAACTCCGAATACCACATCATCTTTGGAAAAAAGATGATAATGTGCAGGTGTATCCGCACTTAGCGGTGTCCCGATATAAATTGCTCGCATCTTATTTCCGTGACGAATAAACATAATATCAACGCATCCGTCCGGCAATACTTCAGTCATTTCAAATTCGTTTCCATCTGCATAAAAAGTATAGAAGTGTGAAATACCATATCGCATGACTTCTACTTTTTCATAATGCTTTGTTGCAAAAAGCAAAAGCGGCTGCCGTGGAACAATTTTTTTACGGTATGTCTCCATGAATAGCACCTCCAACTTTGGAATGAAAGCAAAAAAGACGTCGAAACAGTTCCAATAAAACTGTTTCAGACGTCTTTGTCTTAGAATTGATTTCATGCTCTTATTTTATCATAATTCATCCTGAAAAAATAGTAAAAATCGGAGATACCTTTATTTTAAAACAAAAATCTGTATTTAACCAAGAAATTTATTGCCCATTCTTTTGTTTCAAAAGTATTTTGGATGACTATGCTTCTATCTCACTGCCGATCATAGCTTCCATCTCAATTTCCACGATTTGTGTTGGTCGATTCAGTGCTGGAGTACCCACTACCGTACACAAAGGTCGAATATCATGAAAAATCTCTGAATATGCACGACAGATATCTCCACCGGCTTTTATATTCGTGGTATAAATTTTTATGCGGAACACATCCTTGGCAGAAGCACCTGCTTTTTCAAGTAAATGCACCTGCTTTTCCAGAACATACTTTGTCTGTGCATAAGCATCATTTTCTCCATATACTGTGCCATCTGGCTGTACGGAAGTCGTACCACCTACTGCAAGATAGTCGCCCAGTTTTACCATTCGACTATAGCCAACTTTTTCTTCCAGTGGTGCACCTGAGGCAAAATTGATTCTTTTCATAATAACGCTCCATTCTGCCGCTACTATATTCAATACAAACAGGAGTGAAACTCTCCTAAGCGGCATAACGGAGAGATTCGATATATCCTGTGCATGATCTGCAAACAGAACACCTGTTTGAACGTTTGAGCTTGTTATAGAACAGCGATATAAATGCATCATTGTTGCATCCAATCGCAAAAAAGGACGTCAAAACAGTGTATCCTGCTTTAGACGTCCTTGTCTATGATTTTATTATAGATGATCGGAAATCAAAAAAATAGTAAAAATCGGAGAAAAGGAGAAAACTTTTTTCATAGAATTCCGTTTTCTTTACCCAATAATATCTGTAGAAGCAGCCAGATCAGTCTGTGTTTCATAATCGGCGATTCTTTCACGCAGTCTTTCCAGTGTTGCACGCAGCGCCTGAGAACCGAGCACCATGCGAAGCGGCGCAGGCGTTTTTTCTGTGCTTTCAATAATACGCTGTGCCATCTTTGCCGGATCGCCGGGAGCCAGACCATTGGCAGGATTGAGCATATTCAAAAAGCCGTGGCAGTTCTCATATTCCGGCATCAGTTTTGCAACTTTTGCACTGCCATAGCGGAATTCTGTTCTTGCTCCACCCGGCTCTACAACGGTAACGCCAATGTTGAACTGTGCAACTTCCTGGGCAAGTGCCTCACAGAAACCTTCCATTCCGAACTTTGTCGCATGATACATAGAATTTGCAGCGTAAGCCACTTGCCCGCCGTATGACGACATTTGAATGAGTCTGCCACCGCCCTGCTTTCTCATATACGGAACGGCTGTCTTGAGCAGTATAAGGTTTGTTGCAACAATATGTTGGATTTCTTCATCCTTCAGTTCTTCTACGCAGCCAAACAATCCATACCCGGCATTGCTGACAACTACATCGACTTTTCCATGTTTTTCAAAACTGTCCCGGACGGTCTGTTCCACTGCTTTTCCATCGGTAACATCCAGAAACCTGCAGTCGAACGTGTCCGGATACTTTTCTATAAACTCCTTTACCTTTTCTGTGTTCCTAACGGTACCAATCACCGTATTACCTTTTTCCAAAAGTTGTTTTGTCATTTCGTAACCAAATCCACTGGACACGCCAGTAATCAACCAAACCTTTTTCATACCATCAACTTCTATTTTTTATCATTTTTATTTGCGGCTTCGTTTACACAGCGAAGTGCATTCAGACTTCTTGGGTAACTGATGTATGGGATACACTGAGAAATGACGTCGATCAGAAATACCTTGTCGTTTCCCAACCGTATATTTGCGGCTGCATGAGAGATGAGCTGCGGTTCGCATCCGCCCTGTGCAGCAAGAAAACAAAACGTAATCAGTTCTCTCTGTTTGTTATTCAGTCCGTTTCTTGTGTAGTAATCGCCAAAGCAATTGTCTGTCAGCCGATAATGGAGCTGTCTGCTTTCCGGATCGCCGGACTGATAGAATGCTCTCATATGCTCGCCGAAAATATCGACCTGTGCCTGAATGCCTTTTTCCAGTCGGTTTTCCGTTGTGGTGATGGCTTGTCCCTGCACAGGCAGGGCGATTCCAATTTCGGCAAAGATTTCGTTATTCGTCAAAAGCGAAGTTGTCAAATCGTTCAATGAACTCCGGATCTGTTTGCAGAAAAGAAGAAACATATCCGGGAAACATCTTTTCATGATACTGTTTTGCAGGTTCTGTGATTGCCATTTTACTGATTAACATCCTCCTTCGCCCACGCTGCAACGATCTGTTCTGATTGTGCTGCATCTGCACCATGTACAGCAAGACCGGTCTTGATTGTTCCGCCGTTACAGATTTTCTTCAAATCTCTGACAGAACTGCCCAAGCCACTGCCCTCATGAGTCATCAGCGGCAAAATGTTTTTTCCACTGAAATCAAGACGTTCCAGCAGAGAAAACACTGCCATGGGATATGTTCCCCACCAGCAAGGGCCACAGATGAATATATGATCATAGGCATCGATATTGTTCAGATAATGTTTCAGCTTTGGTCGAGCATTGTCGTTGTATTCCATCTTTGCTTCCTCTGTACAGGTGTGATAATCTGCTGAATATGTGGATTCGGGTTCTATTTGAAACAAATCTCCGCCCACAGCGTTCTGAATGAACTTAGCACAAATCTCTGTGTTGCCTTTGGAAAGATTTTCAATTCTGCCATTGACGTAATTTTCACCCTTACGGGAAGCGTAAATGATTAAGTTTCTGCTCATGGATATCTACTCCTTTTCTGTTTGTGCCTTTATTATAGCAGTATTTTTCGAATCCATCAATTCTTTTTTTGAATCCTATTGATAAGTTTCACTAATTGATGTATTATATCAAATAGAACTTGCAGAAAGAAGGATCCTCATGTTACTGAAACAAATGGAATATTTTCAGGCTGTTGTAGAATGTGGCAATTTTTATCGCGCAGCGGAAAAGTGCTATATTTCGCAGTCTGCTATATTTCACAGCAAATCAAAAAGCTGGAAAGTGAACTCGGTGTACAGCTTTTGGACAGGCACAACCACACATTTAGTCTGACACCGGCAGGAGAACATTTTTACAGAAAAAGTCTTGTCATCACCAGTGATATCGAGCAGCTTGTCAGAGAAGTGAAACGGATGGATCAGAATGACCATGTTACGTTGCATTTCGGATACTACAAGGGCTATTATGGGAATGAGCTGACGGAGGCAGTTTCCATATTTTCACAAAAATATCCTGCCGTAGAAATTCACATTACGGCAGGAAGTCACGAAGAATATATGAAGCGTTAGAAAATAACACAGTTGATCTCGTGCTGAGTGACCAGAGACGTGCATTTTCAGGAATGTACAACAATCTGATTCTTTCGGAAAGTAGGATTCATATTGAAATTTCGACAAGAAATCCGCTCGGTAAATTAAAGCAGATCGAGATTGATGACTTGAAAAATACACCCTGTATTCTGGTTACCAATGAAACTTCACAGGAGGAAGAACGGCAATACTACGAAAAAATCGTGGGATTGAAAGGTGCCTATATTTTTGTAAATTCGGTACAGGAAGCAAGGCTGAAAATTGTAACTGGGCATGGCTATATGCCGGTAGATGTCATCGGAGAACAAGTGTGGTTTGATACGACTGTCAGTCGGATTCCCCTTGTCAGAAAGTCAGAACCGATTCAAAAGGTATATTGTGCATTTTGGAAAAAAGATAACTCCGGATATTATATTGAGGAATTTTCTGATATTCTAAAAGAACAATTTTAAAGTCTATTCCAGTATTTCTAACTTTATTTTGTCCAGCATCAACTGCTATTTTTTCGATACACCCTTGGATAAAATAAAGAGGATCTTATCGAATCATTTTTATAAACTCTGTGTTTTCATGAAGAACCACTTCATACTGTTCAAATTTTTTCATTATTTATTGAAACCTTTGGACGATATGGCACTAGCAATAAAAAGATAAAACCTCTCAAGGCTTTTCAGTCTTGAGAGGTTTTTGCTTGAATCGTTGTTTTAATTAGAATATCTGTCCTGGTAACTTTAGTTTTTCTCTGTACGGAAACGTCCTGTCAAATTCTTCCACTTCCACTTCATCAATAAAATATGCCTGTGGCGTAGTGTATTCCCCTGTAATTTCATCCAGATATCCATCAATTAGTTCCTTACAAAGGAAAAAAGAATCATCCGCATTTTTAGGCAAGCCATGATACCGTATTCCAAAATTACGAGCAAATGTAAATCCACTTTTTCCATAGAAGCGAATGTCGCCTTCAAAACACAAAGCCCCACAACCTAATGCCGTAGCTTTTTCAATAGAGTAATCAAGCAGAAATTTTCCGTAACCTTTTCGTTGAAACTCCGGTGCAATACAAATGGGACCCATTGTCATAATGGGAATCTCTTTGCCATTATCAGCTCGAATCCTAGTCTTAACAAAGACATTCTGTCCAATTATTTTTCTGCCTTTTTCCATGACGAAGTCGAGTTCTCTTACAAAATCAACATCTTTTCGAAGCTGATTCAAAAGATAATGCTCAAAGCATCCAGGGCAATACACATTCCAGAAACTTTCTCGTACGAGTTCTTCAACTTTACGATATTCTTCTTTTCGTTCCAAACGAATCATATAGTCATTTTTGTTCATTATTTTTCCTCCTGATGATTGTTAACTGCAATTCTGGGAGGTTTGTTTCAGATTGATTGATGCAAACCTCCCGGTTATGCTACAATCTCTAAGATGTTGTTTCTTTTCAAACAGCAAACTCCTTACAATCGATTTTCATATAATCAAGCCTTCCGGCTGATTAACAAACTTATAATTATTATAATACATTGTCTTTATAATGAACACACGGATACATTATCATTTCAAAATAACACGAACATCAAGCCTGTTATTATTTTAGAGAATTTGGCTATTCAAACGACTAGTAATCATCTATACTTCATTATAATGATATTTTTTCAGCTTTTTACCAACAATTATACAAATTAAACTCCCACTTACACCAAGTATAAACATCATCAGTGCAGCACCTGAGCCTTTACCTGTTCCAAAAAGCATTTTTAAGATGGATAAATCACCACATTTGACCATAAAAGGTTCACATATGTTATCTACCATAAAACCACCTAAAAATAATCCGATCGGAATCGTAAAAAACTGAACTGTATTTCGACAGGCGTAAACACGTCCTTGCAGTTCTACAGGAATAGATCCTCTGAGAATCACTTCCAGATTCGTACTCATAACAGGCACGAAAAGCCATCCGATTATCTGTCCGATGCACCATAATATCGGTTCTCTGGAAAAAGCCAAGATAAAATTTTCAGTTCCCATGGAAAACAGCATTGTCAGATATACAATTTTCACTCGATCTTTCGGCTTCGGCAAAACAGAAACAATCAAACTGCCGATCATCATAGCTGCACCAGAACAAGAAGTGACGATTCCCAGGATAGTCTGACCGCCTTTCGGGTTCGGAAGCACATACCCTGGTAACGTAGCATCAAAAGCAGAAGATATCAAATTAATACCTGACAAAAACAATAACAGTGTCATGATCATGGGATTGTTTTTCAAAAATCCAAGACCTTCTTTTGCAAGAAGAAAGATGCTTTCTTTTCTCGCATTCTTGCTTTCCGGAATTTGAATAAAAAACTGCAATGCCGTAAATGCAATGATAAAACTTCCAACATCTGCTGCTACTACACCATTCAATCCTGCAAAGGAATACAGTGCTGTGGCAATCAAGGGATTTAATATGGATATCAATGACCTCGATAAAGAACGAAGCCCACTTGTTTTCTGATAGTACTCTTCAGGAATAATCAGCGTCATAGCCACTTCCGAGGCTGGCTGTTGTACGGTGTTCATTAATCCGGAAATGATGTTTAGTGCGTATAAATGCCATATCATCAGCTGGTTTGTATGAAACAATTCAAATACCACTATGGTACAAAGCACAGCAAATAAATCGCAGACAAGCATGGTTTTCTTTTTATCAAATCTGTCTGTCAACGCTCCAGCAAATATACTCATCAGCACATAGGGGGCATAAGAGCATATGGTAAGTGCAGCCGTGCTTAAAGAAGAGCCTGTAGTCTCATATAACCATAGAGTAAGTGCAAATGCTGTGATACTGCTTCCAAGTTGAGATACACTTTGCGTACTCCAGAGAATCAAAAAATTTTTCAACGGATGTGATTTGTTTTTCATTTTTCTTTGCTCCTTTTTCTATGAACAATTTTCAAAACAGAAAGAAGCAAAGTCTGAGGATATCAGCTTGATGCTGTTCCTCCATGCAGTTTCCTCAGACTCTGCATGGAGCGATTACAATACAAAGTTTCATTTTGTTTTCCTTTCAGATGTTATTTTTGACGAAGCAAAGCTACAGTTCTTACTCGTGTGTTGGTGCTTTTTTAAAGATTAAATTCAATATCCGTAAAAATCACAATCCAAAACAAATCTTATTTTAGAACCATTTTTTCTTTTTAAAAATGATATACCAAATTGCACTCACCAAAATGCATACTGCAATCAAAAATGGATAACCGTATCGCCATTTCAACTCTGGCATTTGAAAATTCATTCCATACCAGCCAACAATTAGGGTTAACGGAAGAAAAATAGAAGTTACCATTGTAAATACTTTCATTAAATTGTTCTGTTCAATTTCAATTTGCGATTGATAAGATTCCCGTACCTGATGAATATATTCCCAAAGATACATAGATTGTGAAGAAAGACGAACGGTACGATTTCGCAAAATTTCAAAATATCGAAGACAATTTTCACTAATTAACAAGTTATCATTGTCACAAAGTTCCCCAAAAAGAAAATCCAGCTGATCGTAATATTTTTTCGTGCGATTGATTTTGATACGGATTCGTGTGATGGTTTCTCGCAATTCATTTTTTGTTCCATCTGACACATCGTCGTCTAATTGAGAAACTTGTTCTTCCAATCCCTCTAGATATTTGGTTGATCCTCGTAATAGATTTTTAAAGAATAAATACATTGCATATTCATTTGTTTTTGCTGATACAAAGCACTTTTTAGCTGCTGTATAGGCTGCTTCATTTTCACAAATATAGAACAAATCATCATGGTCAATATAAATTAAAACTTGAGATGGCTTAGATGTTTCATCTGTAAGATCTTGCCAGTCAAATGCCACAATGCTGTGTGTATTAAAGCTTTCATATGTTTCAACCAGTCCTTCTGCAATATAGGCAACAATAGATGGTTCCATGTTTGTGGCAAAGTCTGTAATTTGATCCAAATAAATGACTTTTTGCATTGTGTTCTCCGTTTCTCATGAAAAATATAATATGGTTCATTATAACATGCAATTTGTAGAATTGCAAGAATCTCTATTGGATAACATATATTTTTAAAGCAGTTCCTTTGGAATAAAATAAATTTATCAAATAAAATTTATGTTTTATTGACAATTAAAATGAACTTTGTTATAATAAAAGTAATAGACGGGAATGTTCCGAATTTATCTTGTTTTATAGATTATTCTGAACAGTAAGGAAGTGTAAAAATAATTTTAGGATGGATGTATGATGAAACAGAATCCGATATTAATTGTCATGTTAACTTATAAGGATCGAACAGTAGCAAATGCGTATGATATTTTTGAGCAATGCAAAAATTCGCAAGCAGAATTTTGGGGATTCAAAGAAGAAGGACTTCCCTTTTCTGAAATGAAACAACTCTATGCATTTATGAAAGCATGTGGAAAGAAAACGGCTTTGGAAGTTGTTGCATATACAGAGTCAGAATGTCTTGATGGCGCAAAAATGGCATTAGAATGTGGATGCAACATTTTAATGGGAACACTGTTTTTTGATTCTGTCAATGCTTTTTGTCAAACTCATCATTTAAAGTACATGCCGTTTGTTGGATCGATTACAGGACGGCCTTCTGTTTTAACAGGAACCATTGACGAAATGGTTGCAGAAGCAAATCGTTACTTAGAAAAGGGCGTGTATGGTATTGATCTACTTGGATATCGATATATAGGGAATGCTGCTGCATTGAATCAACAATTGGTAAATCAGGTGCCTGCACCAGTTTGTCTTGCTGGAAGTGTTAACAGTTATCAGCGCTTAGACGAAATCAAGCAAGCTGCTCCATGGGCATTTACCATTGGAAGTGCATTTTTTGAAAAGAAATTTGGAGAAACATTTCGCGAACAAATCGATGCAGTTTGCAATTATATGAAAGAAAAAGAACCAATTACTTTGTAAAGGCAGTGTGCATCGTAATGTTAAAACAATTTTATCCATATGCTTATGCAGAAAGTGTTTTTGCCATTGATTATCAAAAATTATATGATAAAGGATATCGGGGCATTTTGTTTGATATTGATAATACATTGGTTCATCATGGAGATCCTTCAACAAAAGAAGTGGATGCATTGTTTCAAAAACTTCATAGGATGGGGTGGAAAACACTTTTATTAACGAATAACGATCAGGAACGTGTGGAACGTTTTATCCAAAATATTCACACCCTTTATCTTTGTGATGCAGAAAAGCCGGATCCAAGCAGCTATCAAAAAGCCATAGAGCAATTAAATTTACCGAAACAAACGGTTATTTGTATTGGAGATCAGATTTTTACAGATATTTTGGGTGCCAATCGAAGTGGAATTGCAAGTATTCTTGTAAAATTTATTCAAATAGATGGAGAAACCAAGATTGGAAAGCGGCGGTATTTGGAACGTTTTATCTTAAAGTTCTATCGGCATAGTCCTTTCTGTCGAGATCGATTGGGAAATATCTACTTAAAAGAGGAGGATACTATATGCAACACAAATTATTCTGCGAAATAAGTCCTACTTGTTATGCAATTTCAGAGCAAAAAGAAATCTGTAAGAGATATATTAAGGATTGGTTTTGTAAACAGTCATTTGCACATACATTGGAACAAGAACATCGCTTGCCAAATATTGTTTCCAGCGAAAGTTCCCATTTAATCAAACGCGGAAAAGGCATTGATCCCAGATTGCAGCAAAACAAAGCGATCAATATTCAGCTTGCCTGTGAAAAAATCAATGGTATTTTAATTCGACCTGGTGAAGTGTTCTCCTTTTGGCGAACTGTTGGGAAAACGACCAAACGAAAAGGATATCAAGATGGACGTGTAATTGTAGGAGATCGGCTAAAGCCGGGCCTTGGCGGTGGCCTTTGTAATTTGAGCAATACCATTCATCGCTTAATTTTACATAGTCCCTTAACAGTCACAGAGTTTCATAGTCATTCTGATGCATTGGCACCAGATGCTGGAAAGCGAATTCCGTTTAGTTCCGGTACTTCTGTAAGCTATAATTATATTGATTATCGTTTTCAAAATAACACGAACCAGTGTGTACAGCTGCTTTTATGGTGTGAAAATGAAAAATTATATGGAGAACTTCGAAGTGAACATGTATTTCCACAGAAATTTGAATTAGTAGAGGAAGGCCATCATTTTCAAAAAGAAGGAAATAAGTATTATCGTGTTTCCAAAATATATAAAGTAGCAAAAGACCGGGCAACCGGAGAGCAGATTGACAAACAACTCGTTTTGGACAATCATTCAGAAGTGATGTATGACTATGATTTGATTCCAAAAGAATGGATTCCATAAAAAGCAGGGGTGCAGTATGTGAAATGCACCCCTGTTTTTATGTTATGTTTTGAAAAATACACTTAGTAATTTGTGTTTTATTTACCCAAAATAGCAAAAACACCGCTTGGTTCCGCCAAATAATCACCAATATCAACCAATATTCCTTCGTACTTTCCATGAAAGTCACTGCCGCCAGTTAGAAATAAATCATACTTGTCAGCATATTCTTGAATGATTTTTTGATCCATCGGTTTATTGGCATGATGATGAAGTTCCAATCCATCCAACCCGTGTTTTACCAATTCTGGAATGATACAAAAATTTTGCTGCTGCCCGCTATGCGCCAAAACAGCGAATCCACCAGCATCTTTGATTGCACGAAGCGCTTCTAACGGAGATGGGTATAGAATGTCAAAGTCGCAAATTCCGCCATGTTTGAATGTAGTTTGATAAAATTTCCCAAACATATCTGGTGCTTTTCCTCGTTGTACCAAATCGTCCATGATATGCTGTTTATAGATGTACTTTCCATCTGCACGATGCAGCTGTTGCACATCGATTTCATAGCCATGTTGATTTAAAATTTCGATTTGTTTTAGAGAATTGGCATGGCGTGCTTCCAAAGTAGGATGTACAATCTGTTCTGTTACTGCTGGCTTTTGAATATTATACCCTAACATGTGAACGCGAAAATGATTTTTATAATCATATGCAGAAATTTCAATACCTGCAAGTACCTTCAAATGCTCCGTTTCCGGAATTTGTTTACACTGAGATAGCGTGTCGTGATCAGTGATGGCAATCGCATCTAATCCATTCTGTTTGGCTCGTGCAATCAATTCAGAAATGGTAAAACTGCCGTCAGAAACAGTAGAGTGCATGTGCAAATCTGCTCGAATCATGTAAACGTCCCCTCCGAAATATTAAAGACACGATCGCATAATCCATCCATGAATTCCAGATCGTGAAAAATTCCAATCATGCTGGTACCTTCCTGTTTTAGTTTTAACAGCATATCCTTAACCAGTATTTTGGATGTGTGATCCAGTGAAGCTGTTGGTTCATCCAGCAGCATCAGACGGGGACGTTTGACCATGGTATGCGCCAGATTAAGTCGTAGCCGTTCTCCCCCAGAGAATGTGTTTGGATAAATATCCCATAAACTTTCCGGTAAGCAAAAATAAGACAACATTTCTTCTGCTTTCTCTTTTGCACGAGTGTCATCCCAGCCTGTTTCCAATAATGCCTGCATGACATGTTCTTTTGCCGTTGTACGAGGCATAACACTTAGGAATTGGGAAACATAGCCAATCTCATGACTGCGTAGATACAGAATCTCTCGTTCTGAAGCATGTGCCAAGCTGATTTTACCGTAAGCAAGGCTATCATAAAGGATATCCCCTTCTGTGGGCAAATAGGTGCGATGAATACATTTTAAAATCGTAGATTTTCCAGCACCAGAACGTCCTACAATTCCGATAAACTGCCCATTTTCCAGTGCGAAATTAATATTTTCACAGGAATGAATTTCTCGCTGCGCATGATGCAAATAGAAATCCTTTTTCAAATTTTTAATTTCCAAAATACTCATATAGAGTGCCCCCTGTATTCCACTCTGGATGTCGTTTTCCCATCTACCAACACATGTGTTATCACTGGATAACCATCCAAAATATCCACAATGACAAGATCTGCTTTTTTTCCAACTTCAATGGTGCCATAGTCTTTGTCAATATGCATGGCTTTTGCTGGATTTCGAGAAACTTTATTTACCATGTCTGGCAGGGATTGTCCGTATTGGCTTTGCATGACAAACAGACTATGCAGCAATGCCTGCGGAAAATAATCCGAGCAAAGAATATCAACGCTGTCATTTTGAATGGCTTGTGCCGCAGACATGTTTCCGGAATGCGATCCACCTAACAAAATATTTGGTGCACCGGCAATGGTATAAAATCCCATGTTATGTGCAGCTTTGGCAACATCTTCTGTAATTGGAAATTCACTAATATCAATTCCTAATTGCTGATTTAATTGCAATTTTTCTACTGTATCATCATCGTGAGAAGCTACAGTGATATGATTTTTATGTGCGAGTTCTGCCAGTTCCTGCAATTGTTCTAAAGACAGCATCTCTTTCTTTCGATGATACTCTAACACTTCTCCAAAGGTTTTTCCTTCATTCTCCATGCCGTGGTATTTATCAAGCGCTTCCCGATAAATTTCTAAGTTCCGATATTGTCCTTGACCTGGGGTATGATCCATAAAAGAAATTTCATGAATCAAGTTTCGTTCAATCATATCCTTTGCAATTGCAAAAGCATCCACGTTATCAATTTCCAATCGCAGATGAAAGCGATGATGGATTAAATGGCTGCGATTTTGAATATCTGCAATCAACTCTGCCATTTCCAATACACTTTCTTTGGTACGCAAGGGGCTTTTCCCAAACAATTCGTCTTTATACAAAGAGAAAGAATGATAAATGGTCGTAATGCCTAGTTGCAGCAACTCTTTTTCACATTCTTTTAAGGCAAGCTCAAACGAAAACTTTGCAGTAGGACGTGGAAAAATAAACTGTTCAATCTTATCAGAATGTACATCAATCATACCAGGAAGAATATACCGTCCATGTGCATCAATTACCTGATCAGGTACTTCACTTCGTCCTCCTATTGCGAGAATACGGTCTTGGTCCAGCCACAATGTCTTCCCTTCTATGATTTCTGTTGGGGTCACAATTTTTCCATTTTGAATTGCGATCATGTTTCTCTTTCCTCCTATAGCAAAGAATGTACCAGCTGTTGGGTGTAGGCGTGTTGAGGATCTTCCAGAATCTGATCCGTTAATCCACTTTCAATAATTTTCCCATCCAACATTACAACAGTACGGTCTGCCAGCATGCGAATGACTGCTAAATCGTGAGAAACCAGTAAAATGGAAATCCCATATTTTGCCTTAATTTTTCGAATAAGATCCAGTACTTTTGCTTGAACAGACAAATCTAATCCTGTTGTAACTTCATCCAGCAATAACAACGATGGATTATTTGCCAGTGCCTTAGAAATTTGTACACGTTGCTGCATGCCACCAGAGAAATTCTTTGGTGCTTCTCCCATGCGGGAAGTAAGAATTTCCACCGCAGACAACAGCTCTTTTGCTCGTTCTGTCATATGTCCGGCACTGCGATTGCCAGCGGCAATCAATTTTTCTGCAATATTGGAGGCAGCAGAATATTCCATCCGCAATCCACGGATTGGGTTTTGATATACCATTCCCATGATGCAATTTTTAATATGGCGCTGTTCCGCAGCACTTGCCTGCCAAATGCTCTCTTCGCCGCTTTTATAATCCTGTAAATATGCTTCACCAGAAGTAGGTACAATATCAAAATATAGACTTTGCATCAGTGTAGACTTGCCAGAACCACTTTCTCCGACAATTCCCAGTACTTCTCCAGGATAGACTTCCGCTGAAACATCATTGGCAGCCCAAACAGTCCCACAAATGGTACAGCGGTTTTTTTCCAGATGCGTCTGACAATTTGGACATCCTTTTCCGTAGCGAACTGTCAAATGCTGCACTTGCAATACTGGCTTTTCTTCATGATTCACGAGAACGCACCTCCTTACAATAAGACGTATCTGAGCATTGATAAAACTTTTCACCAGTCTCAGAGTCAAATAACTCGTCCAAATAGGTATTGGTACTGCCGCATAGACGGCATCTTTTTCCATGGAAGTTTTCCTGTTCAAAGGGCACATCATCAAATGCCAGTGAGACCACATTGGTGTGCGGTGGAATTGCATAGATTTTCTTTTCTCGGCCTGCTCCGAAAAGATAAAGGCATTCAGATTGATGCAGCTTGGGGTTATCAAATTTTGGAATAGGACTCGGATTCATAATGTAGCGATCTTCTACTGTACAAGGGTATTCTGTTGGAATGGTTACTTTTCCATATTTTACAATGCTTTCATATAACTGTAGCCAAATTGGTGCGTAATCCTTTTCCGCATGCATCTTTTTGGTTACCTCTTCTTTGGGTTCTACAATTCGAAGTGGTTCCGGAATGGGGACCTGCAATACAAGAATCTGATCATTACGCAGTGGCACTTCTGGGATGCGATGGCGAGATTGGATGAGTGTTGCGGCATGTGTATCCGTTGTAGTAGAGACATCGGTACAGAGCCCTACAAACTTTTTAATGTTAACCGCATTGACGCTGTCATCACTGCCTTGGTCAATTACTTTCAATGTATCAGATGGACCAATTAAGGAAAGCGTGAGCTGAATGCCACCAGTTCCCCAGCCTCGTCCAATTGGCAACTCTCTAGAGCCAAATGGAACTTGATAACCGGGAATGGCGACTGCTTTCAGAATACAGCGTCGAATTTCTCGTTTCGATCCTTCATCTAAAAATGCATAATTATAGTGTTCCGTCCGTTCCATTTATTGTTTCCTCCGTGTTTTTCTCACCGCATCCAATTTAGACTGGAAGGTAACATAATGTGGCAACTTTAAATGAGAAATAAAACCATTCATTTCCAAGCAATCGCCATGCATTAGTACAAATTCCTGATCTTGCGCCGCGTAATCGCCGCCTTGTTCCAGTTCCCGATCAATCACTGCCATTGCAATTGCTTTATTTTCATTTCTTCCGAATACTGCGCCATAACCACTCGCCAACTTTAGCTGATCTTTGTCACTGGCAGAATGAAAGGTTTCAATTTCTGTCAAAAGAATTTCTCCCAAATAGATAGATGCACCTTCTTGATTGGGGTATTCTATTTCCAGTTCCACGTAACCACTGCGAAGTTCCCCTACAGTTGGGTGTACTTGTCCGAATCCACGCAATACTGAATAGGCAAGTCCGGATAAGAAGCCTGTATCTGCTCGAGTCATAGTTTGCAAACGGGCACTGCGAGGCGCTGGAAATTCCAGTAAATTCTCAGTAACATCAAAAGGAGGGGTATTGTCTTCTGGATACCGATCCATTAGACCTTCCTCTTTTAACATATCAGATACTCTGCTATAGCGTTTCTGTGCTGCTGGTTCCTGTTCCTGCAAAAGTTGAAGGAAGTACTGATGAAGTGCAGCAGCATCTTCATTTTCTCGTTCAAAATGAATCAAACGATGGGTATAATCATAGGTTGCTCCAAGTATTTGTCCGCCTGGAATGTCTTTAAATGCTGCTGAGATACGCCGTATTACACGCATCTGATCGGTATGAACCGTCTTGGTATAATAGCTGCGTTTGAGGGTAGAACGATATGCACGCAACAAAAATACAGCTTCTTCTGTAGAACCTTCACATTGTTTCAATGCCAGGGCCGCATATTGCTTGGCATACAGACCGGACTCACTCATCACTTTATCAATCAAAAGACCAAATTTTTCGGCAATGGCTTCCAACTCCAAATCTTTTTCTGTTCCGCTGCGGTAATAATCCAGTAACCGAGTACTAGCTGCGATAGCTTCTTCGCCGCCAGAAACTGCTACATATGCCATTAGGAATCCCTCCTTTGCACCAATCTGGGAATACAGCATACCTCTCCATCAGCTGTAACAAAAATGAGATCCACGCCCATGGGATATTCATACGCTTGTTGATCTCGCAAATCCAATGCTTTTTTGACAAGACTGGAACAATGAAATATGGTATCCCCGTCGATTCCAGCCCCATAAAGTGTGATGGCACATTCTTTTTCTCCGCTGTCCAGAATGAGCAGTGTTGCACTTTTATGCGGATCGATGAGTGTGCCACATTTTGCCTGCTCCAAAACAGTTGGGAGCATTTGTGCATGAGAAAGAAAGAGATAATCTGCTTGGGACAATGGTGCTTCTTGTGATAAGGTAACCAATTGCAAATTCTTTCGCAAGGCTTCCTCTCCACAAGTGGAAAAGGTTACTTCATTGTCCAACAAAGTCATGCCAAGCGCTAAAAATGTACTATAATTTCCGAATAACTTTTCTTTTTGTGCTGCAATGGAAACAACTCTGGTTGGATTGGCCATTGCTTCTAACAGAAGTCGGAAAACAGCTTGTGTGTCAAAAACTTCATCGAATTGATGCAATGTTTTCACTGTGCCACCTCCGAATCCATAGAGTGAAAATCCACTTTTGTTTTTTGAAACAAGGCATTTTCCTGTTCCATTTTTTGCCGTTGCGCTTGTTCCCACTCCAATAACAAATCTTCATGAACAAATACACCTTTATTTTCCGCTGCATCAATAATTGCCATATGCAACGTCTTTTCAAAATCATCCCCCATGGTAACAGCAGTTCCTACAGTATCTTCCAATTGAACTACGGCTTCTGTGATGATGGTTTCTCCTAAATAAAATAGACTGTTTTTTACCGGCTCTCGCATTTTAATCATAACAAGAGATTTTTCGGGTTTTTTTACAATTGTAAGGGAATATTGCTGTTGCAGTTCCTCACCTAAGTGAATCACATCCTTGCGATCCGCTTTCGATAGGATTCGAAACAGTCGCTTTTTTTCCATTGTACTTCCTCCATTATTTTACTTTTGCCTTCATTTTCGTAGAACAGAATTCCAGAATAATGACAGCAAGCACGACCATATACGTTAGAAATCCCATTTCATGCAAGTTGAAGTAAAAACTTCCTGCCATAAATAACTGGAATCCAATACCGCCGGCTCCAGCTGCTGCCCCCATTGCGACTGCATTGGTAAAATTAATTTCAAATCGCATGAATGTCCACGCTACCATACGGCTGATGGATGCAGGCACTACTGCTTGAAAAACAATTTGCCAGAAATTAGCTCCACTCGCCCGTAATGCTTCCAGCATACCAGCATCTACTTCTTCAATGGATTCTGCATAAACTTTTGTAAGGTATGCAAAGCTGTGAAAAGTCAGGCCAATTACAGCTGCTACACTTCCCAGTCCGGCGGAAACGGCAAAGATCAGTACCCATAGTACCGTTGGTACTGCTCGTACCAATGCGACAAAACTTTTTACAAGATTAGCAATCCAAGCTGGTGCCAAATTTTTTGCGCAGAGCAGAGAACAGAAAAATGCAAGAATGGCGCCAAAAATAGTTGATAATGTGCCAAGGCAAAGTGTAATGAGCAGCTGATATAAAACATTCTGAATCGTTCCAGTAGAGAGCTTGGGTTCCAAAAATACGGTTTTCATATTATGAAATGTTGCTGCAATTGCTTCTCCAAGTTGGATTTCTTTATAATCAAATGCATAGAATGCATAGACTGTTAAAAACAATAGAACAACCACCAAAAGTTTTAATACAATTGAACTTTTGCTTTGCACACTAATTTTAATTTTACCATTTTTGTGTCGCCTGGCACAGTGCTGCTTCACGCCTTGTGAAGACAAAATTGCAGAGTTGTCCATTACAAAATCACCTTTCTTACCTGATTGGAAATCATTTCAATTAGAATGGTCATTGCAATAATTAAAAGTACAACCAGACTTGCCGAACTAAAATCCAATCGTTTATAGTACATATCGAAAAGATATCCAATTCCAGTTGCTGTCAGAATCCCAATGAGTGTGGAACTTCGAATATTGGTTTCAATCATATACAGCACCCATGTCACAATTCCCGGAATCACTGATGGAATAATGCCTTGAAAAACAGTCTGAATAAAGTTTGCACCAGAGGCATGAAGTGCCTCAATACAAGAAGCGCTTGCTTCATCAATGGTCTCAATAAATGCACGTGTCAACATGCCAAATGTTGTAAAAAACAAGGCAAAAAATCCAGTTAAAATGTTTTGTCCAAAAGAAAACATCAGAAGCATTGCCCAGACGACGTCCGGTACGTTTCGAAAAAAGGCTGCAATGATTCGAACTGCTCTGTTCAGAAGTCTATGAAATCCGGTCACTTTGGAACCAAATAAACTGAAAAAGAATGCAAATACAGCAGCAAGAACGGTAACGGCTACAGAAAGCAACGCTGTTTCAATTAATTTATTCAAAATCTTTGGAAAGCGGCGCACGGCTAGTTCATCTGGAATGAGATTCTCTGCAATCCAAAGAAATGCTTTTGGAAATGATGCAAGTCCCTGCGTAAAATGAAATTCTGTCAGAGCTGAGGAGAAAAAGTAAATTCCAAGGACGATCAGAAATGCAAGGGTATATGTGATCTTTCGCTTTTGGAATACACGCTGTATCTGCTGATTCATACTGTTTCCCCCCGCATATCCAACATCAGATCTTTTGCATTGGATTGATAGATTTCATGAATTTTTTCTTGTGTTAATTCAGAAGGTGTTCCATCAAAAACCAATTTTCCTGCTGCAATTCCAAGGATTCGTTGGGAATATTTCATGGCGACATCGACTTGGTGCAGATTGACAATGCACGTAATCTGCATGGATTGATTGATTTGTGCCAAATGATCCATAATGGTTTTGGAAGCTTTCGGATCCAGTGATGCAATTGGTTCATCACACAAGATCAGCTTAGGCTGCTGCATAATGGCTCGTGCAATTCCGACTCGCTGCTTCTGACCGCCAGAAAGAGCATCACAGCGTTTATAGGCTTGTTCTGCCAATCCAAGTTCTTCCAAAATAGCAAATGCTTGTTCCTTTTCTGATTCGCTGTAATGTCCAATCATTCCGCTAAAAGTGGACTTTTGACCCAATCTGCCGTGCAGAACATTTTCCATTACACTCAATCGATCTACCAAATTATAGTGTTGAAAAATCATTCCTGTTTTGGTTCGAACATTTCGAAGCTGTCTTTTGTTAATGTGCATGATGTCTTTTCCATTGTAGATGATTTTACCATCTGTAGCATCCACCAAGCGATTGATGCAGCGTAAAACAGTAGATTTTCCAGCGCCAGACGGACCAATAATCGAAAGAAATTCTCCCTCTTTTACGGAAAAGCTTAAATCATCCAAAGCTTTTGTTGTATTATTGTATACTTTACTGACATGCTGAAATTCTAAAATTGGCATGTGATCTTCTCCTTTACGCCTCAATTAAGACTTCATATTGCGAATCGGATCATACCAAGAATCTTCAACTGTTACAAAACACATTTTATCAGATTTTTTTTCATAAAGGCCCTGTTCGCCAGAATCCTTTGCATAAAAAATCAAAGAGTCATTGGATACTTCATCCGAAGTAAATAATTCCTGAATGGCTTGAACGTCTTCCTGACTCAAAGTATCTCCATTGTACGCAAATGGCCCATTGAGTACCGGGGTGGACTGAATAACAACGTATTTTTCACCGCGCACAGTATCAAATGGCGCACTTGCATCATCATTGATGGTATAAATAGCACCTGCTTCATTTTGAGTTCCTTCTGTACAGGTTGCATAAGGAGCCAATTCCAAATCACAGAATGCAGAAACATCAGATTTTCCGGAAAGCAAATTAAAAGCGGAACCTTGGTGAGAGCCGCCAAACAGCACTTCAGAAAAGAATGCATCGCTTCCGCCTTCCAACAAATCATCTACGATCAGGTTGTCGGATGCAAAGTGACTGATGATGGTATTTGTTGGAGCTTTAAATCCAGATGTAGAACTGTTTGATACAAATGACATACGTTTGCCCTTAATATTGTCAATGGAGTAAGATGCTCCATCCTTATAGTCATCAGCATCTGCCTCGTTTACTGCAAAGAAACTATAATACAGCGCATCTTCCAATGTTCCAGATTCACCAGACTGAACAAACAGTGGATTCACTGCATCGTTAGCTGCCTTTGCTTGGCAATAGCCTTCACCACCCATGCAAGCGCCAATTTGAGCAGTTCCATTGGATAGAGATTCAATAGCAACTGCATAGTCTGTCGTAAGCTTTTGTTCTACTTTTTTGCCCGTTGCTTTTTCAATCATCTTTCCTACTTCATCTCTGGCAGCCTGATAATCTTCGGCAGATTCATTTGGATACCAAACAACTGTAATGGTACCAGATTCCTTATTGGAAGATGTTGCGGCATTGCCGCATCCTGTTGCAACTCCGCAGAGCATAGCAAATGCCAGAACAGTAGCGCATGTTTTCTTTGCATTCATGTGAAAAACTCCTCTTTTCAATAAATTCAGAAATTTCAATCATTCTTCGTAATTTCCGTTTTCTATTATAACTTTTCTATCGTAAAGTGCACTATCTAAATCCGGTAAAACTCTAATAAAAATTTTCTGTGGAAAAAAGTCTTTTTGTAAAATACACGATTTTTTCTATGGCATCTCGTGCACTTCGTTAAAGGTGTGTAAGTAATCTATCTTACATGCAGTTGAAAAAATTGTCCAACAGTTTTATTCCATCAAAATTGTCAGCAACTGATTTTGATACATATGTTTTAACACCATATATGGCTATCCCAGTTTTCATCATTTGGTTGATTTTGTTTTTTAAAGAGGTTCATTTTGATGCTCATAAAGCGTTTGAAAAATATTTGTTGAAGTAAATTCCAGTTTGCCTCATGAAAAAAATATTGGTCGTATTAGGTGGAGGCTGTCCAAGAGGAAACACGAAGCAATTGGCAGACACCTTTATTCAAGGGGCTGTTGATGTAGGGCATGAAGTAGAATTTGTATCTTTGAATAGTAAAAAAAGATGATTCGATCTTTGTTGATAAGATCGAATCATCTTCTTTTTATAAATCAGAGAATATGATAACTTTTA
>OGQH01000499.1_pt1 | contig 49455 bp, 44 predicted proteins | sample 1553181 | NCBI WGS metagenome assembly OGQH01 (sample SAMEA2579946, study PRJEB22360) | human gut metagenome | biome: human gut; feature: human-associated habitat; material: faeces | place: Denmark | collected 2008/2010 | reverse complement strand
GAGACTTTTCATAAAAATCCCCTCCATTTATAATCTTTATAAACATTATTATACGCTAAAACGTTTTCTTTTGTATAGGAAAATATTTATCAAATCAATAAGTTTTTATTATATCTCTTTGAACTCAACTAAAGTGATTTCTTTATTTTCTTTTGTTTTCTTAATATCAATAATTCTTTGATTAGAAGAACCTCTGAATTTGAGATTCGCATCTTTTAATTCATTCACAAATGGTCCATCTACTAATACATCAACATAATCAAGTAATGGCTGTTTCCATTCCATAATTTCTTCATAAAGAAATGAAGAATAGACCCAGATAGATTTAGTAGGACATTCTTTTTTGATATGTTTGAGTAATTCTAAAATATCGTCTCTGTTTTCTTCTTCAAAAGGTTCTCCACCTAAAAGTGTGAATCCTGCAATATGGGGTTTGTTAATAAGTTTAATTAATACATCTTCTAACTCAGATGTAAAAGCCTTTCCTCCATTAAAATCCCAAGTTTCCTGATTAAAACAGAATGGACAATGACGATGACACCCTTGAGTATAAAGAGATACTCTAATACCTGGTCCATTCGCAATATCTACTTCTCTTATTTGTGCATAACGCATCTTTTTCACCTCACAAAGTTTTATTATATACTCTTTTGTCTACTAAATGAAAGAGGAAGCTCTAAACCATTTTCTTCAAGAAGCTTTTTATTTGTTAAGATGTCTTGAGCTAGTCCATCTGCAACAAGCTTTCCATTAGATAGTAATAAAACACGATCACATGTATCATAAATAAAATCTAAATCATGAGACGCTATCAACATTGTATAAGGGAGTTCGTTTAATACGTTGATTAGTCCACGACGATGTTTAGGATCTAATGAAACAGAAGGTTCATCAAATAATAGAATATCTGGACGCATAGAAAGGACTGTCGCAATGGCAGCTCTTTTTTTCTCCCCACCAGATAATCGATAAATCTTTTCACGCTTCTTTTCCTGCATATGTACAAGATCTAATGCTTTGTTGATACGTTCTTCTAATTCATCTCCCTGTAATCCTTCATTCATTGGGCCAAAGGCTACATCCTCATATACAGAAGACATAAAGAGCTGATTATCTGAATCCTGGAAGACATAACCTATATGGGAACGAATGGATGCAAGGTTTTGATTGTTCATAGTTAAATCTATAACTTTCAGTTCTCCCTGACCATTTTCTATTCCAATAATAGTTTTAAGAAGTGTAGATTTCCCTGCTCCATTACAGCCAATGAGCCCTACTTTTTCACCTTTTTGGATATGAAAATTCAAATCATCTAATATAATACGATTCTCTATATAAGAGAAAGAGAAATGATTCAGTTTAATCATAAAGTCACTCCTTTTAAGAATAGTAATAGTACACACATAATACCAAATGTAAGTTTAGATAACTTATAATCATATTTTTGTGATTGTAATGGCATTACACCTTTAAAACCTCTTAACATCATAGATTGATAGACATTCATAGCACGATCAATGGAACGAAGCATCATTGAACCAACTAATGTACCCCATGTCTTTATAGAAATACCTTTCTGCCCTGGTGCACGTAAGCTATAGGCAAGCAAAGTTTTGTCTGTTTCTTTAAAGAAAAGAATGAGATATCTTTGGATTAACATGATGACGACAATAAGAGGTTGAGGCACTTTTAGTTTAGATAATCCCATACAGAGTTCCTCCATAGATGTTGTGGTCATCAATATGTAAGAGAATAGTAAGGCAAATATTCCTTTTAATGCGAGCACAATAAAACAAGTGGTTCCATATCCCTTAAAGAATAAGAAAGGTGTTCCCATAAAGAGTAGTAAAGCCACTAATGGTTTGAGTTCTCCTAGGCATTTGAATAAATTGATTTCTCCAAGCATTGAAAATAAGAGTAAAGGTAAAAACATCACCAAAATATATAAATCATGAATAGAATAAGAAGCAGTGATTATCAAATAAAGTAATACAATCAAAATCTTATAAGTGGGATGAATGGCAGAAAGAATGGTTGTACGCTTAGAAAGTGCATCAATTTGATGCACTCTCTTAATGGCTTTCTGTATGTTTTTCATGATAACGATGAATAAGCATATAGAGTCCTATGACAACTAAGACTCCAACGATTCCTGCAAACATCCCACCTAAGATTGATTCATGTCCTGCAATATTATAGTCAGGTAATAATGCAGTGAGTTCCTGAATACGCGAAGACATAGAATAAATAGCCCCTTTGTGTGGTAGTTCTGTAGAACCAGTTAACTGTAAAATAGACCATTCTAATCCATCAGGAAAGGCACTTGCGAATATGGATAAGATACCAGCCACTGCCACTGATAGACCACCAAATAATGCAAGAAGCTTCTTTTTAGATGTTTTTGCTAGTTTAGTTGTATGCCCCTGCCAGATGAGTTCTGGACGTGCTTCATAAATAAACGATAGAACTAAGCCTGTAATAATACCTTCTACCGCACCTATCGCAAGATGAATAGGCTGCATCACACCAATGAATAAGTTCCATGGGAGTGCTGTAATACCTGATAATTCTGTTTCTACAACTACTGAGAAAGCACCTAATTGTAAAGAAATGATAGAACCTAAGATAGAGGCAATCATCAAATTCTTCTTAGATAATTTTTTACTGATTATTGGCTTAAATATCAATATCGAAGAGATAAAACAGCCATAAAATGCCATATTCCATATATTACATCCTAGGGCAAGTAACCCACCATCCGCAAAAAGCAGACATTGTATTGCCAGTATACCTACCATCGTTAAAAAGCCTGCATAAGGACCAAGTAGTGCTGTTAACATGAGTCCTCCTGTTAAGTGTCCTGAAGAACCTGTTCCAGGGATAGTGAAATTGATCATCTGGGCTGCAAAGACAAAGGCACCCATAACACCCATCATTGGGAGTTTCTGTGGATCATTTTCTTCTTCTAGTTTTTTAATTGAATAAATAGTCATTGCACCTGATGCCAGATACATCGTTGTCGCAACAGCAGGTGAGACCAAGGCGTCAGCCATATGCATATTATTTTTCCTCCAGTTTAATATCTTGACTACCGCTTCTAAATCCTTCTAGATCAAGTGTTACATAGTCATATCCTAATTCCTTAATAAATAAGACAATCTCTTGACGGTAGTCCATACATTTCATAAAAGCATCCTGATCAATTTCTAAACGTACTAAGTCATTATGTATTCTTGCACGTACATTGTAGAAACCATATATATGAAGATAATCTTCAATCTTTTCTACTTTACGCATTTCCTCATAATTAAGTAATGTATGATAAGGAAATCTTGTCGCAAGACATGGTGAAGAAGGCTTATTAGCCGCTTTTAAACCATAAGTAGCAGCCAATTCTCTAATTTCTTTTTTAGTCATATTAGCCTCTAAGAGTGGACTATGTAATCCTAATTCCTTGATTGCTTTGATACCAGGACGATATTGTTTTAAATCATCGGCATTTGTACCTTCAAGAATAGTAGAAATACCTAAACTATGTGCAAGTTCCTTCACTTTAGTAAACATATACTTCTTACATAAATAACAACGATCTACAGGATTATTCTCTATTCCTGCACCTTCTAATTCATCTACATGAATCACTTTGTGAATAGCCCCTAATTCTTCAGCTATTCGCTTGGCTTCATCTGCCTCCATCACAGGATAAAGCGCTGTTTGAATAGTAACAGCATAGACATGCGTATGATATCTCTTTGATGCTTCAACTGCCATTTTTAATAAGAGTGTACTGTCTACGCCACCAGAAAAAGCAATCACAACATCTTCATGTAGATACTGATCAATGATGGCGACTAAATTCATAATAACTCCTTTCCAGCAACTGATAAACATCAATAATAGATAAATTATGTTTTTCACTTAATAACTTCGCACTTTCATATTCAGGATACGCTCTTATATTTCCTTCTATATTGACTACCTTAAATATAGCATCACCAAGAGGAGTAGAAATTGTTTCAAAAGTTCTTTGAAGAACTGTACGTTCCATGTAAGTACGTCTAATACCGATAGTGCTTGTTTCTTTAAAGATGATTGTTTCTAATTTTTTTCTTTTTTCTTCATCACATAATACGTTGAGTAAGTAAGCAGGTCTGTTCTTTTTCATCATTACAGGAATATAATGGACGTCTTTTGCACCGTGAGACATTAATAACTCCATCACATGACCTAATACTTCTCCTGTACTATCATCAATATTTGTTTCTAGCTTACATACCTTATTGGTGCCTGGGTGTTGTTTCAATCAACATTGAACGAAGTAAGCTTGGTCTTTCATAAGCACGCTTACCTGCCCCTATACCTGTCTTTTTAATTGTGAAGGTAGAAGGAAGTGTATGGGATGTCACAATAGACGCAGCAATGGCAGCACCTGTAGGAGTCACTAATTCTCCTTTGATAGTATCAATATGAAGAGGTAAATGATGACTCGATACAATGTTGTTAACAGCTGGAACAGGAATAGGCAAAGTACCATGAGCACAATTCACAGTACCTGTTCCTTCATAAATAACCGGAATATAGACTTCATCAATACCTAAATCATCAAAACATACCGCTGCAGAAATAATATCCACAATAGAATCCACAGCACCTACTTCATGAAAATGCACTTCATCAATAGAAGTACCATGTGCTTTAGCTTCTGCTTCACCTAAAATAGTGAAGATCTTTTTAGCCAATTCTTTAGCATGATCTGTCATTTGTGCATGATCAATGATATGTAAAATATCATGCAAATGACGATGTTCATGATGATGGTGATGTTCATGATGTGTATGTTCACCATATAAGTAGTTCATATCGTGATCATGATTATCATGATCCAAAATAACATTAAAATCACAGACATCAAGTCCTGATTTATTGACTCTTGTGATTTCAGTTTTAAAACCAGTAAGAGGTAATGATGAAAGAACTTCTTCTAATACTTCTTTTGAAGCCCCTAGATCAAGTAAGCTTGCGACAAACATATCTCCACTTATTCCAGAATAACATTCTAAATATAATTGATTCATTTTGATTCTCCTGTTCTATTAATCTGTGTTGCGATATAACCTGCACCATAGCCATTATCAATATTCACTACCGCAATACCATTGGCACAGGAATTAATCATTGTAAGTAAAGCACTGACACCATGAAAGCTGGCTCCATAACCCACTGATGTAGGTACTGCAATAACAGGACAATCTACTAGGCCGCCAATAACACTTGCAAGAGCTCCTTCCATTCCTGCCACCGCAATAACACATCGTGCTGATTGTAGGATATCTAGTTGAGATAATAAGCGATGAATACCACTCACACCTACATCATACAAACGTTCTACATGACTCCCAAAGAATTCAGCTGTCTGTGCTGCTTCTTCAGCCACATTAAGATCTGCTGTACCAGCACTGCATACAACAATCTTTCCTTTATGTTCCTTTTCTTTTTCTATCTTAATAATATGTGATAATGGATCATATTCTAGTTCAGGAAATTCATCCCTTAAAAGTTCATATTGATGTATTGAGGCTCTAGTCCCAAAAACTTCTCCCTGCACCTCATAAAGTCTTCTCACAATACCAACTAAGTGATCATCTGCTTTTCCCTGGCAATAAATCACTTCCTGGAAACCTGAACGTATTTCTCTATTTGTATCTAATTTCGCATAGCCTAATTCTTCAAAAGCGGATTTCTTAAAGAATTGTTCGGCTTCTTCTACAGATAGTTCTCCTGTTTTTACTTTTTCTAGTATTTCCTTTGTTTCCATACAATCACCACCTTTATTAGGGTAACATTAAACCCTAGTTTAGTGTCAAATGTTTTGTATATTCATTATACAATGAGAAAAAAATAGTTCACAAGAAAACTTGTGAACTATCACTTTTCTAATAATTATTTTTAGATTGAATGAACTACTTCTCTCCACCTTCTATAGTCATTTTCACCATGCCAAGTACTGCTGCATATAATACTCCAGCCACTGGCCATATAATCCATGTAAACTTCCAGTTATTTGTCCAGAAACTCCATCCAAGATATATCGCAACCATTAAACACCAATAAGCACCTGAAAAAGCATCTGTCTTCTTTTTCAAATATTTCTCTTCTATTGTATATTCTCCTTCCTGCAATAGAGTATCATAGCTAGACTTGATCATACCTGCACGAATAAGAATATTGACACCAATAGAAACAATAATAAGTAATAGACCTACAGATATACCACTCATATAATCTTCTACTTCCATTACACCTGCCATTATAGTAGGAATGACAGAAAGAATACAAAGTACTACTCCTATCGCAATATTCCTTATGAATGTTGGTTCATATTGTTTTCTTCTTTCACGTACCATTCCTGATACACCATATTCTGTTTCAAAGCTTTCTTTTTCTAGATGCTGCATATGCGACTCATGTAATCCATAATTCACAAATAGATAGACAGCTATTGCGACTAGTATAAGAAGAAATACTAAACTAAAACCTACAAGTGTATGATCTTCTGTCATTGTACCTAATACTATAAGAGGTACAGGGCTTAATATGCATAAACTCGTCGCATTCGCGACTATTCTTGAACCTCTACTCTTCATATCAAGATATTGATTGGCTTCTTCCATACTTACCTTGATTGTTTTTGTTTCAACATATTCATTCAGTAGTTCTTCTTCTATTTCATCCTTTAGTAAATAATCAGTAGTCACACCAAATAGTTCAGACATCTGAAGTATTCTTTGTAGGTCTGGTATAGATCCTGAACTCTCCCATTTAGAAACAGCTTGTCTAGAGACACCTAACTTATTAGCGAGTTCTTCCTGTGACCAGCCATTCTTTTTTCTCTCTTCTATAATCTTATCAGCAAGAATCATCTTCATCTCCTCCTTACATACCAAATATACCAATTATGGTAATTTCCTTCTACCAATTCAGGCTGTAAATATGTCAACTGGTGGTTGCAGGAGGTGATTTTTCTAAACAAGTCTGATTATATAAAAAAAAGCATGGTGTGAATGCGTTTTATAGTCATCTATATTCTTATTGCTTTTTCTCCAAATCATCGAATACTTTTTTTGCATCAAATGCTTCTGCACCATCCAACAGTTCTTGTTCAGATTCAAAGATTGCTTTATCTATACGATTTATTCTAACAAACTCATCATATAATTCACTGCTCATCACAACCAGGTCACTGTAACCATTTTTTGTAATGAAAATAGGTTCATGATGTTTGTATGCAATATTAGAGATATCATTTGTATTTCTTAACTCCATAATAGGTAGAATTAGTGGCATAATATCTCACCCCTTTCATCAACACAATTATAGCATACTTATATCGATGTGATAGAAATACTCTTTAAATAGAAAAGACAACCCATTTTAATTAGGTTGTCTTTCAGTGCGAGATTTTCTCAATCATCCAATTAATTTTGAGACTGAATTAAAGATTCATATACAGTTCCTTTACTGTCTTCTAAGGCTTTATTCTTATATTCCTTGCTTTTTGATTCATTACCCATATTCTTGTAGATAACTGATAATAAGAATTCAAGATAGGGAGTATCTTCATTGTTTTTAGTATATTCTTCATCTTCTAGATCAGACTTCAATTCATCATAATACTTAATTCCACCACTAATCAAAGTATCATTAACCATATCCATCTGTCTATATAGGGCATGATCATTTGTCGTGCTAACCATTTCCAACAAACGATCAATCATAGATGCATTCTTCTTATCTACATATATATAGAATACTGATTTTGCGAGAGCAGACTTCTGCTTAGAATTCATAGGAACATGATCCATTATATTGTTTACTTGAGTATCTATTTGTTTGTCATCATTTAGTTTTAGATAAGCATTTAAAAGTAAATATTCCCTATTAAATGGAGGAATACATATCTTAGCTAGTTTAGTTGCCATTAAGTCTTTTATTGCCTTGATATCATTGTTTTGGAGTAATGTTAAATAATTTTTTAGGAGTTTCTTTCTGATGATTACTGGAATAGTACCAATAATAGCAATCACTATAGCGACAATTAACATAGCATTCATACTTTTATGCCCCTTTCTCAATCAACTTTATAATATCATTTAATTCATTAATAATTATATCTGCCTGGCTCTGATCTAAGCCAAACTTATCATCTTTTAAAGCCAATACCTTAATACCAGCTCTATTTGCAGCTAATATTCCTTTAGATGAATCCTCAATAATAATAGCTTCATCTTTATTCACATTCAATTCTTTGATTGTATGTAAATATATTTCTGGATTTGGTTTACTTTCTTTGAATTGATCACCACTTACTATAAGTGAGAAATACTTTCTTAAACCAGCCTGATTTAATGCAGTATTAATAGTAGATAAACTAGAAGAGGACGCTAACGCTATTTTATAATGTTTACTTAAGTGTTCTAAAACGGGATAGATCTGCGGTCTAACTACTGCTTTATAATCACATTCAAATGAACGAAAATATTCTTGAAGCATATTTTTAAATGTCATGAAATCAGTTTTTTCATTCCACATTGCATATGCTTGTTCATAATATAATTTATTATCAATACCAATGAGAGGAATACAATCACTTACTTGTATTTCTATATCATGCTGTTTAAAAAATCTTATCAAATCATTTATATACATGGTTTCACTATCAAAAATCACACCATCCATATCAAAAATAACAGTTTTAATCGTCTCCATCATAATTCACAAAATTCTCCGTTTTTGCAGCAGCGATAGCCTTAAATTCTTTTAATAATGGATGTTGATAAATAGAGTGTAAGTCATTTGAAACAATAAAGCTTAATAATTGTACAAATGGTAGATATACAAGTGGACATAATTCGCTTGATACAGTATCACTCAAACTTAAAACATGATCATCACTTGATAATTGAGGATTGTTTGAAATTAAATAAGCTCGATTGCTGACTTTTCGCGTAGCCTTATATACTTGTTCTACGCGTCGACTTGCACCATCGTTTCCATCAAAGAAAATCACATTGTATTGTGGCGTTAATTGAAGGTTTGGTCCATGAATATACTCTTCAATTTCATAGCAGCAACTTGGAATATGAATGGTTTCACCCATTTTTAATGCACTTTCAAGTGCTGTTCCATAATTGGCACCCGCTCCACAACTGTAAACCCAGGACATAGATGTGAAATTCTTATAATGTCGCTGAATAAAGTTTGTAGCCTGATCAATCATTTCTTCATTTAAATCAGCTGCTTTCTTTAATTCATCCAAATATTCAGTCTTTCCAGAATATGCAATTGCGAATAAATCTAAGAATAGCGCAAGTGAAGAAACACCTTTTGTGACATAGCCAACTAATTCTTCGCCCACACCATATTCAATCACAACATCCGCAACATCTTTTACATCGCTGTTTTTATTTCCTGTTAAACAAATAGCTTTACATTCTTTTTTCTTAATGATTTTTAATGCTTCGATTGCATTTGTACTTAAACCACTCTGTGTAACCACTAAAACTAAGTCGTTCTCTTTAATATCATTTTCATAGTACGTAAATGTATAAGGAGTAATGATTCTAACTTCTAAACCACTTACTTTTTCCACAAAACTTCTAGCACAATAGCAAGCATTATGACTTGATCCAGAAGCAACAAGTAAAATACGTTTGATTTCTTTTTGTTGCACTTCCTTCATCAATGGATCAACTAGTGTAGTATACTGTTCAATATTTGTTCTTAATACGTCTGGTGTTTCTTTAACATAATCAAGCATTGTTAGTTTTTTCATAATATACCCCCAATTAAGGCATAAAAGGTGGAATAAATCCACCCTTTATATTTTAGTATTCTAATCTTCTGTAGTAACGACGGATTTCCATAGGGTGACGAGTTTCGATTTCCATGTGAACGTCGATTCTGTTGTTTACAGCATGCATTACGTGATGAGATAAGTGTTTACGATATTTTTCACTAATTCCCTTTAATTCGTAATCTTTAGTGTCAATGATTGTGTAGTTTGCACAAATTCTTGGAATAAAGTTAGCTACACGTTCAGATAATGGACGCTGAGCATCTTCACCAATATAGATTGTAACTGGAGTTTCTTTAGTTACGATTTCAAACATACCATGGAAGAATTCATTTGATGTGATTGATTTAGTTTTTAACCATAACTGTTCTTCCCAATAGCACATTGCATATGAGTAAGTAGCACCCCACTGATTTCCAGCACCTACAAAGTAGTGCATTTCATCATTCCAGTGTTTTTTAGCGAATTCAATAGCGAATGGTTCAGCTTTCTTTTCAACTTCTACTAAATCTTCTGCTAAGTATTTATCAAATTCAGCATACATATCATCGTAGTCTTCGAATTCACCATTGTTGAACATGAAACGGTCAGCAACCATGAAGAACTTTAACTGTTCGTTCATTGGATAAGAGATCTTGTAGTCTCCTAAATCTAATAAGATAGCTTCTTTAGCATCAACAAATGAGATAACTGTAGCACCAACTTCATTTTTAATTTTTTTGATAGCATCAACTACTTCTTTAGTGTTTCCAGATACAGATGAGATAATAACAACTGTATCTTTAGTAATACGTTTGTTTCCTGTAGTTAAGTATTCAGCAGCATTTTCTGCCCAAGTTTCAATAGCACTCATTTCTTTCATGTGTACTGTAGCCTGCATAGCACTTGCCCAAGTACCACCAACACCTAACCAGCAGATGTTTGAATATCCATGTTCGCAGATTTCATCAACGATTTCGTTGATCTGAGGGCGTAAAGCTAATGCGCCATTTACGCTATCGATTTTTTCCTGTTCATTAAATTTAATCATTTCCATTTTCTTTTCCTCCGTTTTTTTTAAAATTTATTAACAACCTAAGATGCCAAAGAATGCTCCAACTAATCCGATCACAACGCAGATTAACAATAATGTAGTTGTCTTAACATTTTTCTTTTTCAATAAGTAGTAAACTAGTAATGTGAATAATAATGGCATTAAGCCAGGCATGATATTATTGAATACAGAATTTAATGTAGTTGCTTCATTACCAGAACCAAACTTCAATGGGAAACTGATTGATACGTTTTCAGCAGTCATACCACCAACAACCATCAATCCTAAAACACTTGCTGCATAAGTAAGTTTTGACATTAATCCATTCTGCTGAATCTTAGCCAAGAATCCACTACCTAATTTATAACCAGCATTCATTAAATAATAACGTAATCCCTGAGCTGGAATGTTGAAGATTAATAAGAATAAGATAGGTCCTAAGATATTTCCTTGATTAGCGAGAGATAGACCTACACCAGTAGCGATAATACGTAGTGTCCCCCAGATGAATGAATCACCAATACCAGCTAAAGGTCCCATTAGTGAAACTTTTACATTGTTGATACTTTCTGTATCAAATTCAGGATCATTTGCGTTACTTTCTTCCATAGCAGCACTAATACCTAAGATTAATGTTGCTAACTGTGGAGTTGTATTGAAGAATTCCAAGTGACGCTTCATAGCTGCAACTTGATCTTCTTTATTTGGATATAACTTCTTGATAACTGGCATCATACTGTGGCAGTATGACATGTTCATCTGTCTTTCATAGTTCCAAGACCATTCCAAACCAAATGAACGCCAGAATACCTGATTTAATTCTTTTTTAGTTAATTTATTAGAAGTCGTCATCTTCATCTACTCCTCCTTCTACAGCTGTTTGAGCTGAATTACTACGTAACTGAGTTAATACGATAGCAATGATAGCTCCAAAGATTGCGATTGCAGTTACTGGAATCTTTAAGTATACGCTTAATGCGAATCCTAAGAAGAAGAAACATGCAACCTCTTTGTCCATAATCATCATTAATAATAAACCGAACCCAATTGCAGGTAATAATCCCATTGTGATCTGTAAACCATTTGAAATCCATTTAGGAATGACATTTAATAAAGCCTGTACAGCTGGTCCACCAGCATAGTAACCACATCCTACGATCACACCGATAATTAAGTTAACACCGAAGAATCCACCTAATAAGTGCATTCTATCAACTCCAGCCATATTTCCTTCAGCTGCATATTTATCTGCTTTATGAACAAATGGAGGTAAGATGAATACCATTCCAATGTTCTTTGCAATTAATACTAATGAAGCAACTGGTAAACCTACAGTCAATGCAGTTTCTGGTCCAGCTCCTGTTGTAATTGTGAAAGCTGTTCCTAATACAGTTCCTGAAATCATTTCAGGTGGAATACTAGCACCGATTGAGAAAGCTCCCATAAATGCTAATTCTAATGTTGCACCTAAAGTAACACCTGTTTGTACATCACCAAGTACAATACCTGTTAAAGTACCCATAACCAATGGTCTTGACAACAAACTTGTACCGAACAAATACTCAGCATTTCCAAGCATTGCTACCAAGCCAAGTAAAATTGCTTGTAGTAACATATTTCTCCTCCTATAAAACTTTTTCTACATTTACCGGATTATCTTCTGGAACCATCTGAATTGTTACATCCACACCTGATTCACATAATCCTTTTAAAATTGTTTCTTCTGCTGGTGTAATATTCATTGCTTTTGAAATATTACGAGTTTCAGCAGTTGCCTTAGTACCACCAAGATTTAACTTTTTGATGTTGCATTCTTTACACAATCTTTCAGCATCCTTAATAGATTCAACTACAGTTAATAATTTATATTTATCTGTAACACCACTGTTGATTGCTTTTACTGCATCATCCATACTTTTGATAACTAATTTAACACCACTTGGTTTTGCCATCTTGATTGAAGTTTTTCTTAAATCATCTTTCATAACTGCATCGCACGCAATTAAGATACAATCTGCTTCAACTGCATTTTTCCAAGAAAAAGCAACTTGACCATGTAACAATCTGTGATCCACTCTTAATAATTTAATCATTTTCTTCTCCTCCTATTAGAAATCTTCATCATCTTCGCTTGTTATTCCATTCATAACAGTCATTCCATCTTTAGCTGCTTCGATTAAATCGTTCGCTTCTGCTAATTCAAGTTTTCCGTTCAAGCCTTTCATTACTGCATCTAATACTAATCCCATGTTCATTCCTGAGAAGACCATTACATTATCTAATACTGCAAGTTTAGATAAAGCTGTGTGAACACTTCCACCTTTGATATCACACAAGATTAAGATTTGTTCATCACTCTCTTTTGCTTCTTTCAAAACTTCTTGATAAAAGTCTTCAGGATTTTGTCCAGGAAGCAAGCTATATGTTTCTATATCCTTAGCTAAATCTCCAACAATCATAGAAACTGAATCTTTCATCCCTTTAGATAATCCTCCGTGTGATGCAAGTATGATTTTTGCCATATTCTCTGCACTCCTTTCTTTTCGTTTTAGTTCATGCAAGCTTTGAGCTAGTTTGTAGATCTTTACGCTTAATTCGTAGAACTAACTTCCACTTATACTCAAGCAAGCTTCGTGCCAGTTTGTAGATCAATTACGTTCAATCTGTAGAACTAACTTCCACTTATACTCAAGCAAGCTTTGTGCCAGTTTATAGATCTTTACGCTTAATCTGTACAACTAGCTTCCACTTATACTCAAGCAAGCTTCGTGCCAGTTTACAGATCTTTACGCTTAATCTGTATAACCAACTTCCACTTATACTCAAGCAAGCTTCGTGCCAGTTTATAGATCTTTACGCTTAATCTGTACAACTAACTTCCACTTATATTCAAGCAAGCTTTGTGCCAGTTTATAGATTCTTACGTTCAATCTGTACAACTAACTTCCACTTTTAAACAAGCAAAAAGTGTGCCAATTAATAGCACACTAATCATTAATAATATAGTTGTATATATATTCTATTTCTTCATCTGGAATCTCAACATTGTAGTATGTTTTAACTTCTTTCATTGAGATATTTACTTGATCTATAAACTCTTGATGCTTTTCTTTAAAGTCTTGATCAGTAAAGTTTGAAATAGCTTGTCTTGTAACTAATCTTTCTACAAGACAACAGATATGAACATATAATCCAAAGCATGTTCTATTCTTAAATCTCTTATGTAAGATATTCTGTAGATGATCAATTGCTTTCGCAACATGTTCAAGTAGTTTATCTGGATTTAATATAGTTAAGTTATTCATGACATTGGATAATGTGAAATTACGTAAGATATTCTTTTCGAATACCTCCATCTGAGCTTGAGTCATATACTTTCCAAAATATACTTCTATCGCATTCTGACCCTCATTAATAATCAATTCCTGTATACCTATATATTTCATAGATTCAATATTTGGATCAAGTGTTCCAATGACACATACAACCTCATAATCATTCATTAACTGATCATAGACCTGTTTACGTATTAAAGCAGGATAATCATAAGTAATAATCTTTAAATTAGAATCTTCAGGTAAAGAATTGAATAAGATTTCTTTGATCTTATTCGCTGTACCAACTCCTGATGCACAAGAACAGATTACAATAGGGTCTTTCTTTTTCTTAAGTTCTATATGCGTTTTATAGATGTTTTCCTTAAGAATAGAATCAATTACTTCAGTCACTGTTTTATTGAGTTTAATTCCCTGTCCTATTTCTAACGCACATTTAGTATTAATATTGTTTACTAAGGCAATATCTGCATTACTTGTATCTAATCCCTGATATATTTCTTCAAGAGAACCCATATCAACTAATAAATAAAGTTTTGAGATATTACCAACATGTGCAATGTAATCATTAATCTTTCTTGTAATAGTTTGTACATCCACATCTAATGGCATATCAATCGCATCAAATATATAACTATTCAACATTCTATTGGCTGCTTCCGCAATAGAACTTGCAGTTGAATAACCATGCGCAATAATAACCGCAATTGTGAGATCTTCACCAGAATGTGCAAAATACTTAATCATACAAATACAGATAATACATTCTACAAACTCATCAATATCCTGGTTCATATTATTCTTTAAGTAATGAGAAACTTCCTGTCCTATTTCATATTCACGATGAAATTCAAGTTTTAGATATTTCTTCAAGTTTTTTACTTCATCATAATTCTCATTGATCCAGTTATTTGTGAGATATGTATTCTTAGAGAATTCTGAGACATATGTCGCAAGTGCAATCAACTCATTATGTGAAGTCCTAAAGCCGTAATGTTCAGTGATATTATTAAATATCTTTTCGAGATAGTTTGTAAGATAATCAATTGAATCTGCACGATTATCATTAAATATAAGCTTCTCAAAATATCTATCTACAGTATTCTGTGCATTTACTGCAAATGACTGATCTCTTTTAAGATTAATTAATGATTGATAAAAATCTTTAATGATACCCTGATCTGATACAGGAAGAAGTGTGTTAAGAGACACAAGTTTATGCTTCTTCATAATCATAGAGGAAACATCTATACTATTTCTAATACTGTCTGGTAAATCATAAGCATGTATTTCTAACGTATCTGAATTACTTTTATATAATGCACTCACACAGCTTGCCTGAATAGTATTAGTCAGTTCACCAATATTACCTACAAATGTGTGATTCAGTAACAGCTCATAAACGTTCGATGAAATAAGAATTGTTTTACCAACACGCTTCTCTTCATTCTTCAAAAAGCTATACATGAGTTCTAGCTTTTCATTTTCTCCTCTTTGTGCAAGAGATGGAATTGTAAGAATAACTGGAATACGTCTGAGGAATGTTTTTAATAATGCTTTTTGTGGTACTTCTGTTGTCGCAAATATAATTCTACATTTAGATTTATACCACTTATTATTATCACCTACTAAGTGATAGATTCCCTGATCCATATAAAGGAATAATTTTTCCTGACATTCAGCATTTAAACAATGCACTTCGTCTAAGAATAATACTCCACCATCCGCAAAATGTAATAAACCTAAGTTATCACTATCTGCACCTGTAAAAGCACCTTTTTTATAGCCAAACAGATTCGCTGTGAGTAATTCTGGGTTATTGGCATACTCTGAACAGTTCACCTGTACAAAATTCTTAGATGCATCAATTAAGCCTGTGTCTACACAATATTCATACGTAAGTTTAGCCATAAATGATTTACCCGTACCAGTTGGTCCATAAAACAACATAGGTAATCCTACTGGAGGGTAAGATACTGTTGCCTTAATCTTCTCTACAATCTGATACATGCTTTCATTAGACCCAATAAGTTTTTCAAAGTTCTTTAATTCTGTCTGATTGTTTAATTCAGCTTCCAATTCATCTAATGATTTGTATTCATCCGATGAGAGTTTCTTCTTATACTTACTTTCAAGAGAACCTCTTGAAAGATATAAAACGGGGCTTGTTTTGATTTTAATAAGCTTCTTGTCATTAAATAGTTCATTTAATAGTCTAGTCACTTGATTTCTACTTAGTTTTAATTCTTTTGATAATTGAATGGATTGACATTCATCGTATGAATTTTGATCCATTTTTCCATTAATCAACAACATTATTTTTTCTTCCAATGAAATCACCTCATCATTCATGATAAAACAAATAAAATCTGTACGCAACAATAGTGATTCGTTATACTTTTCTAATAAATATTTATACATTAATTGGCACGAATTTTGCTATATAATAATGAGGGGTGATGAATATGAAACAAAAAATGCAATATATTCAAACATTAAAACAAACATTAAAATTAAATCAAAAACTATTAAAATCGTTAGATTTCCTTACTGACAACATTGATGATATCAATAAAGTTGTTCAGCAAGTATTAGAAACAAATCCTTTTTTAGAACTAAAATCACCTAAAAACTATGATACTCAGCAATTTATTGAAAGTATTTCTAATAAACGTTCTTTAAAAGATGATCTCTATTTACAATTAAGTGCATGTACTCGTCCATATAATGAAGATTTGATGGATTATTTGATTGAATCATTAGACGATAGTGGATTCTTATCCTACCCTATTGATCAATATCTCACCGATTTAGATATAGACAGAGAAATGCTTGATGCTCATTTAGATATATTACGTTCTTTTGAACCAAATGGTGTGGGAGCTGCTGATGCGATTGATTCAATTCTTATTCAGTTAAAAAATAATAATAAAACAAAAAGCTATAAACTATTTAGAGATTATCAGGATGTTATCTTAACTCAGAACTATTCACTTATTAAACAGAAAACAGGATTAAAAAAAGAAGAAATAGACCATTTATTTTATGAAATACGTTCTTGTAATCCATTCCCATGTAATATGTATAGTTCATCCCAGGATGATTATATCTCACCAGATATTTTAATAGAGGTAGAAGATTCTAATATCATGATTACTCCTATCAATCAACCTGAACTCATAGTAAATGATCTTCTTTATGAGAAGGTAAAGAAGTGTGAAACAAAAATCAATCAAAACGTATAAAAAAAGACAAATTTTAATGATGCACATTTCTTAATTGAAAATCTCACAAAGAGAAATCAAACAGTATTATTTGTCGCAAATGCTTTAGTTGATATCCAGAGTGGTTATTTCTTATATGATGATGAATTATATCCATGTACTTTATCACAACTTGCAAGTGAAACAGGATTCCATGAATCTACTATTTCACGTACATTAAATAATAAGTACTATAGCTTTAATGGTGAGGTTTATCCTCTTAAACAACTTCTTGTTTCTCAAACTGCTTCAGGAGATAGTAGCGACTCTATTAAAAAGGCTATTGTTGAATTAGTTGATAGTGAAGATAAAGAACATCCACTTTCGGATAATCAAATTCTAAAGAAACTAGAAGAGTTAGAATTACATTGTTCACGTCGAGTTATTGTCAAGTATAGACAACAATTAAATATTCCTTCTTCTACTAGAAGAAAGATTCTTCTCAAATAAGACTGTGACTTGTACTTAGCCTTTTCACATAAAGAGCAACTAAATAGACTTGGGGTTAACTCAAGCTTTAAAAATGCCAGGGGTGTGAACTCCTGGCATTGCTTTTGGGCTGTAAACTTTTTAGGGGCAGTTTTCTGTCATTATTTTTTCCCATTTCCTACTTCTCTCAATTTTCTGAATGCCCAGAAAATTCTTATAAATACTATGATTAATAGAACAAGTTCTGCACCGACAAGAAATTTGTAAGTAGCACCAGACATATAAGAAGCACTCTCTGTTAATAAATGATGAAGAAACAAAATTATATATGCTGCGAGTGCTACCATACACGCAAAAGACAAAAAGTGATAAATTTTCTCTGACTTATTCTTCATAAAATTTCCCTCCTTTAAGATTATATGAATAGGCTGTTTTTTTTGAATAATCATCTGCTTTTAAAAGATTTCTCTGTTCAAATGATATCATTTATATTTTCTATGAGAAAATTTTATCAAGGAGTCTTTAGCTTTTCAACATTTTGCTATATTTTATTGAAAATTAGCAGTGGAAAGGCATGCCACTAACATTATGGGGGTTGATCTCTTTGCCAATACAATCTTCCAGGATAATAAACTACCATTTGAATTCCCATAATCAACAAGTGACGATTTAAGAGAAAAACGGAGCAGAAATATTCAGGATATATACTATCTGTCTATGACTGATAGGAAATGATTTCTGTAGGTATTTCTTGATTTTATCCATAACAGTCTTTCCCATATTTCTATGGTTAAATCTATTCTCCTGTTCATTCAGGAATAAAGGCATCTCTCTTTTAGTTATTCCATGATATATCCCAGTAATACTACTTTTAATATTACCGATTATTATATGAGTTCTAAACATAGTAAATAAGTGAAAAATCACCACCCATTTGCAAAAGAGGAGCTTTACATAAAAAAAGATAACCAATCACGGTTATCTCTCAAGGCCTTTCTTAGTTATTTTCCTGATATACTCTATTATCTAAATGTACAAAACGTTCTTTGATTTCCTGTGTACGTCCCTTATTCCAGAAGTTATCACCAAGATAACCACATGTTCTACGACATACATTTAATGTCTTATGGTTTCTATTACCACAGTTAGGACAATACCATTCATTATTTTCATCTAATAAGATTTCTCCAGAGAAACCACATTCCTGACAATAGTCAGACTTAGTATTGATTTCAGCGTACTGGATTGTTTCATACATATAGTTAATTAATTCTTTCATGGCATCAAAGTTATTTGTCATATTAGTCACTTCTACATAACTAATAGCCCCTCCAGAAGAAATTTTCTGGAACTTCGCTTCAAAGCCTAATTTAGAGAATGCATCAATATGTTCTCTTACATTGACATGATAAGAGTTAGTAATATAGTCTTTATCTGTTACACCAGGGACGATACCAAATCTCTTCTTTAATGCACGTGCTAATGTATAAGTAGTAGATTCTGCAGGAGTACCATATAAGGCAAATCCTAAACCTGTATCCTTCTTCCACTTATCACATGTATTTCTTAATTTCTGCATAATTTCGAGAGCTAATGCATCGCCTTCTTCAGTAGTATGAGACTGACCAATTAATGCCACTACACATTCATATAAACCAATATAACCTAATGATAATGTAGAATAACAAGTATCTAATAATGAATCAATCTTTTCTCCTGGTTTTAATCTTGCGATGGCACCATACTGCCAATGAATTGGAGAAATATCTGAAGGAGTACCCTTTAAGCTTTCGTGTCTTAACATCAATGCTTCATAACATAAATCTAAACGTTCATCTAGAATCTTCCAGAATGAATCCATATTCTTATTAGCTGATAAACCAACATCAGTTAAGTTAAGTGTGACTACACCCTGGTTAAAACGACCATACCACTGATATTCACCTTTTTCATTCTTCCATGGAGATAAGAATGAACGACATCCCATACAAGGGAATACTTGTCCTTCATAGTTTTCTCTCATGATTTTTGCACTGATGAAATCAGGCATCATACGCTTAGATACACATTTAACCGCTAAATCTGTCAAATAACGATACTGTGAATCATCAGGCACATTATTATCATCCAATACATAAAGTAATTTAGGGAATGCTGGAGTGACATAAGCACCCACAGGATTCTTCATACCGATATATCTCTGTTTTAAGATTTCTTCAATTAACAAAGCTGTTTCTTCAATATAGTCTGGTTCTTCTCTTAAATACATGAAAATAGATAAGAATGGAGCCTGACCATTGGTTGTAGAGAATGTATTGATCTGATACTGGATAGTCTGTACACCTGCTTTGATTTCTTCATGAAGACGAGACTTTGCAATCTTTTCAATCTGTTCTTCAGTATAATCAATACCTACTTCTTTACCTTCTTTTCTTACAGCCTTTAAGTGTTTCTTATATGATACACGTACATAAGGCGCTAAATGAGAGATAGAGATTGTCTGTCCTCCATACTGACCATTAGCCACCTGCTGAACAATCTGAGTTGCAACAGTACAAGCTGTCTGTAAAGACTTAGGTGTTTCAATCAATTTATCATTAATAACTGTACCATTCGCAAACATATCCTTTAAGTTTACTAGATCACAGTTATGCATCTTCTGGATATAGTAATCCATATCATGGAAATGAATAATACCATCATCATGTGCCTGCACAATCTTTGGTGGTAATAACAAACGGCGGCAATAGTCTCTTGAGAATTCACCAGCAATCAAGTCTCTCTGAGTCGCAAGGACTGTCGCATCTTTATTAGAGTTTTCATCCATTGCTTCTTTATTAGTCTGATTGACAATACCATAAATCGCATTATCAATTGTATTCGTTTCTCTCTGGAATTCTCTTACTTTACGGTAGCCTTCATAAGCCTTGGCAGTAAGTACTTCTCCCTTTTCAATTAACTTTTCAAAAACCTGTCCTTCAATACGATAAATGCTGATAGATGCTGCTCCACTTGATTTATGCCAGTCTTCAATTTCATGTGAGATTTTAGATGCAATTTCAGGTTTCACAATACCGCTGCCATAGCGCATAGCCTTTAAAATCGCATTTTCAATCTTACTTCCATCAAAAGCTACCTTTGAGCCATCTCTCTTGATTACCTCCATGTTATTTACCCTCCTCATAAGAAAATCTATTAGGATGAAATACCTAATAGATTTTTTTCTAATTCTATATTAGTCTAAATTAGTTGCACATGCAACTAATATGCTTGAGATAAAAAAATATCTCACAAATAATTTATTAACATGAAAAAATGTTGAATTTATCAACGTTTTTTTAATTAGTGATAAACACCAGGAATGTTTACCCTTAAACAGTATAAAAACCCACGAGCATAATGTCAAGCATTTCTCATGGGTTTCTTTTTTTCGCAATGTTGAAAGCGAATTAACCTAAATCTTCACCGTTGCTAGCAATAACTTTCTTATACCAGTCAAATGAATCTTTCTTGCTTCTTACTAGTGTACCGCTTCCATCGTTATTACGATCTACATAAATAAATCCATAACGCTTCTTCATTTCACCTGTTGTGAAAGAAACGCAGTCAATGCAGCCCCATGGTGTATAACCCATTAAGTCTACACCATCAATTTCTACAGCTTTCTTCATCTGTTCAATATGTGCTCTTAAGTAATCTACACGATATGGGTCATGACAGCTGCCATCTTCTTCCTTCTTATCAATCGCACCAAAACCATTTTCTACAATAAATAATGGTTTTTCATATCTTTCATACATCTGATTCAAAGCATAACGTAAACCTTCTGGATCGATTGCCCATCCCCAGTCAGACACTTTAATAAATGGGTTAGCCACAGAATGTTCACTAGATCCATCTAAAGATTTAGAAACATCTTTATGTGCTGTAGAGTCTACAGTATTAGTCATGTAATAAGAGAATCCGATATAATCTACTGTACCTGCAGCTAAAGCTTCTTTATCTTCTTCAGTGATATCTAAGTTAAAGCCTTTGTTTTCAAACATCTTTAAGGCATAACGTGGATAATGACCACGGCACTGTACATCACAGAAGAACCATCTCTGATGCATCATTTCAGTAGATAATACCATATCTGCTGGACGGCAAGAGAATGGATAAATAGGAACCATTGCAATCATATTACCGATTAAGAAGTTAGGATTGATTTCATGACCAATCTTCACAGCCTTTGCACTGGCTACTAATTCATAATGACCACACTGATACATCGCTTCTTCTGGATTATCATAGTTTCCAAAATGAGCACCACTGTTAGTCCATCCGAAAATATCATTCTTATAGTTCATCTGGTTATTGATTTCATTGAAAGTCATCCAGTATTTAACTTTATTTTTATATCTCTTGAAACATACTTCTGCGAACTTTACAAAGAAATCAATAGTCTTTCTGTTCATGAATCCGCCATATTCCTTGGCAAGATGATAAGGCATTTCAAAGTGAGATAATGTGATGACTGGTTCAATACCATATTTTAATAATTCATCAAATACATCATCATAGAACTGTAAACCTTCTTCATCTGGTTGTTCTTCATCACCTAATGGGAAGATTCTTGTCCAGGCAATAGATGTTCTAAAGCATTTAAAGCCCATTTCTGCGAATAACTTGATATCTTCTTTGTAATGATGATAGAAATCAATACCGATATGGTTTGGATAATATAATCCTTCCTTTACTCCATCAGTAATCACACGTGGTGTTGATACGTTTCCGCCTGTCATTACATCAGCAACACTCAAACCTTTAGTAGTGTCTAATACACCACCTTCAAACTGGTGAGCTGCTAAAGCACCACCCCATAGGAAATCCTTTGGTAAACTCATATATGTCCTCCTTTAATATACTCTAGTGCGCATTTTTCTAATGCTCGATATTTTTTTAATATCTCTAGATCTTCTATTTTTATTTTATCAAAGCTTCTTTCAATATAGTGATTTTTTTCAATATATGATTTACTTTCATCAAAATAAAGATCAAATATAAAAGCGATATAAGAAATCCACATATCTAGATGTGTTTTTCTTGTAGGAGCATAAATAAGTTGATGTTTACAGAACTGTTGATAGACTTCATCCGTTATAGATTCTTTTCCTGCTTCCTCATAAGTCACACCTAGTAAGACTGTATCCTTTTCTACATCTTTAACACGAAAATGATCTAATTTATCTGCATCTCTAATCATATGTATGTAAAAGAGTTCTTCTTCACTAAAGCCTTCTTCTACTTTGTATTTATTATGCTGTTCTATAGCATGCTTAATAATAGTGTCATATGTATCTTCTTCTATGAACTCTCTAATAAGTCCCTCCTCAAATAATACATGAGAAGAATACATTGCATGATCCACTGTTTCTCTATCTAGGAAAGAATGATATAAGCGAAACTGTTCAAAACGACCTATATCATGTAATAGGCCGATTAGCAGACATAAGTCTTTTTCTTCAGTTTTTTCTTTCATATCACATAGTTCACCCATAACATCCATTACTTTATAAGAATGCACATATTTAAGATGAATATGTGGGATAGAGAGATCATAACGATTGGCATAATTATCAAATGCCTTTTTAGCATGATCTAAATTAATCATGTAGAACCTCTAATACCTTCTTTAAATCATCAAGAGGAACCTGTCCTGGTGCACTCGCATCCTTAGCTGTCGCAAAGGTCATACATGAACCAAAGTATTCCCCCATCATACGTGACAAGCGTCCTAATTTACCCATGGACATAGTAATAATAGGTTTTCCTAAACGCTGACTTGAATAAAGAGTGGCTTCTAGAAGTGTTAATAGGTCTTCTTTACTTTCTGGCATAACAGCAAGTTTAGGTAAATCAGCTCCTAATATTTCCATCTTTTCTAGTGTTTCCTGCATATCTTCTCTTGATGGTGTTTCATCAAAATGATGTTCACTCATAATAACATGAACACCTTTCTTATGAGCATATTGAACAAGCTCCATCACAGATTCATAGCCTTGTGATAATTCTATATCTACTAGATCTACATGAGCATCACAGATTTCTTTAATACAATGTATATACTCTAGAGAAGTAAGTTCTCCTTCTCCTCCTTCACTCACAGTACGGATTGTACCTAATACAAGTTTATCTGTATGTTTCTTGATTTCTTCTAATACATCTGTTAAATGTCCTTCTTTTAATCCTTCATAGAAATCAAGCCTAATTTCTACTACATCATAATCTAAATCCTTATAAGAATCTAAAGTATCAATAATACCTTCTTTCGTTGTATCTACAATAGGAAGACAAATCTTAGGTGTTCCTTCTCCAAATACAACATTCTTTATATCTAATACATTATGCTTCGTGATGACAGGCATATAAAAACCCCCTTATTTCTCTTAATGTTTTATCGTATTGATCACCCAGCAAGAAGTGTGGTGAATTCTTAATGACCTTATGTACACAATAAGGCAATGATGACTGAATAAAAGTAAAATCAGAATCCTTGATGACATCATTTTCACCAGATAGTAATAAAGCTGGAATCTTGAGTTCTGATAAATAGTCTGCAGTAAAATGTGGTTCCTTTGTCATAAATGAGATGAGCTTAAAACGTATTCTAGATCTCTTATCATAGATACAGAATATTGGCAATAAGAGTAATGTCATATACATATGGAGACGATAATACCACTTAATACCTTTTGGAGTGGCATTAGGTGAAAGAAGGACCATATGTTTTAAGCGGTCATCTTTACCTGCTAGTGTGAGTGCAATATTCGCACCATCACTAAAACCAATGACATCATAAGCTTCTAGATCTAATTCATTTGCGACATCCATCACATCCTGAGCCATACGGTCTAGTGTTAAAGGACCACTTTTAATAGATTTACCATGATAACGTGAATCCATTGCGATGAGTTGATAGTCATTTTCTAGATCTTTAACTAATTGATCATATATTTTTCTATTTTCCTGATTACCATGTAATAAGATGATCGGGTAACCATTTCCATGTACTTCATAGTATATATTCATAGCATTACCTCACTTTGACCCCATTATAACACATATTAAATAACTATGAAAAAAAGTGACTTGTTAATGTGTTTAACAGCTACTCTCATCAGCAATCAAAATAACATCGATATATACAATGTTTTTTCTAATATCATACAGTGCAGGAAATGTAGTAATATTCATAAAAAAAGACTTGAAGAACTAAACATTCCTCAAGTCAACAGTCGTTTAAAACTCTTTATTTAATTTTTTTATCATTAATAAACTTACTAATGCAAGCACAGTATAAACTAAAGCATAATCCTCAACCCCTGTTTTCACAGTTGAATTATCTTTCTTTGTAGTATCTGTCTTTTCAACTGATGTATTTGTTTTTTTATCATCAGTATTTGGTTTAGTAGTTGGAGTGCTAGGTTTCTGTTCATTTGTTTCCGGTTTGATTTCTGGTGTGCTTGGTTTTTCTTCAGGAGCAGGTTTTTCAGGGTCCACAGGCGTTACTACTTCATCCTTCTCTACAACGATGTAGTATGTATAGCCAGTAGTAAAGTCTATTCTTGTATCATCAACTGTATCAAGCTCTTTAGTCTTCCCATTAGATGAGAATCCCTTAACTTTATAGCCATCCTTGATAGTGACGCTCTTTAATGCTGCTTCATAAACCTCCTTAACTGTGCTTTCATGCATATAGCCATTTTCTGGATGCTTGATATCCCAGTTCTTACATGTGACACTTGCACTGAATGCATCACTCTCAGTACCATCTGGATAGACAACCTTCACATTGAACTTTGCCTGATCTAATGGTGCATAGACTGAATAGAGATCAATGACTGGTGAATCATTCTTAAGTGTCACCTTATCTCCTAGTTTATATTCCGCTTCTGTAGCATCCTTCTTTGTAGACCATCCAATCCATTTATAGCCTTTATCAAGTCTTGATTTTGTATCAGTCACCTGGAATGGTCTAGAATATAAGTAGATAGACTGACTATCTGTCTTTGAAGTCTTTTTTACTTCTTTCACTTCGTCTGTACCGTCAATGTGATAACGTACAGCATAGGTTGTTGATGTTTCTGTGTTTACAGTACTTGTCATTTGTGTATTGTCTGCAAATACACTTATTGTCTGTGGTACAAGCATTGAAAAAGAAACAGGAACAGCCAATAATAAATTCTTGAATTGTTTATTCATTTCTCTTCCCTCCTAGAAGTTAGTCTAAACTAACTATATTTATAATATCATATAGTGCTATAAAATCAACAAAATAATTAGTTACAACTAACTTATTTTTATACAAATTGTGTATTTTTAAGTCATTTCACAAATCATGATTTACCTTTTTACAAATGTTTGCTATAATCAATGAATTAGAAAGGGTAGTGTAAGGGAGAGAAAGATAACATGACAAATTTGCAGAAAAGAAATAAGATTATTGTAATTATTGTATCTGTACTCGTGATTCTTGGATTATCAGTATTCCTCTATATTCATCATATGGGTACAGCTTATAGTGATCGCTTCTTACCTTCTACTTATATTAATGATGTAAATGTAGGTAAGTTAAGTGTTGCAGATGCAGAAAAGAAGATTGCTGAAAATCAGTTAAACTACACTTTAAAAATGAAGTTTAGAAATAAGACTACCGAAACTATTTCAGCAAAAGAAATCAATATGAATTATGTTCCTGATGGACAGGTTGAAGCGTTGTTGAAGAAACAGGATTCATTCACATGGTTCAAGAACTACTTATTTAATCATAAGGGAAATAAGAAAACTATTCAGACTAAAACTTCTTATGATGAAAATATGTTAAAGACTGTTCTTTATGGAAAAAACCAGTTAAAGGACGAAAACCAGACAGCTCCTACAGATGCACGTATGAAGTATGAAAATGGTACTCTTACTGTCGAAAAGGAAAAAGCTGGAAATAGCTTAAATAAGGAAACTGTTTATGAAGCAGTGAATAAAGCTGTTGGTCTTCAGAAAACTAGTTTAAATGTTGCTAAAGTAAAGGATGCATATAAGGTCCCTGGAAAAACAACTGAAACTGTTAAATCTGAAGCTGAAACATTAAAGAAATATTTAAAGACTTCTATTACTTATGAACTACCTAACAATCAGAGTGAAGTCTTAAATAGTGAAAAGATGTTAACATGGCTTGTTAAGAATGAAGATGGTACTTATAGCTATAACGAAGAAATCTGGAATAAACGTATGAAGAGCTTTGTTTATACACTTGCAACTAAAGCCAATACTGTTGGTAAGACACATACATTTAATGCAACAGGTTTAGGCGTAAGAACTGTAAGTGGTGGTACTTATGGTTATAAGATGAATCAGACAGAAGAAATCGCAAAGATTAAAGAAGAATTAAATGCTGGTAAGGCTGTTAAGAGAGCTCCTGCTTATAGTGCTAAAGAACAGTCTACTGAGAATTATGGTCTTGGTGGTAATTATGTTGAAGTTGACTTATCTCGTCAGCATCTATGGATTTATAAGAATGGTCAGTGTGTTCTTCAGTCAGATTGTGTATCAGGTAAGATGACAAATGATCGTTATACTCCAGCTGGTACATATTATATTTATTCTAAAGAACGTAATAGAGTATTAAGAGGTACTAAGGATCCTGTTACAGGTAAGTATCCTTATGAATCTCCTGTAAGTTATTGGATGCCATTCAATAGAGGTATTGGTTTCCATGATGCAAACTGGAGATCTAGTTTTGGTGGTAATCTTTATGTGTCTGGTGGTTCTCATGGATGTGTTAACCTTCCAGTAAGTTTTGCAGGTACTATGTACAATACTATTACAACTGGTATGCCAGTAGTCATTTACTACTCACAGGGCTATACATTAAATGGATAAAAAAATGAGTCATACACAAACGTGTATGACTTTTTTTCTGCTCTTATATTACCATATTTTCGCTATTTTTTCAATTCTTGTTCTTTTTTAGAATATATGATATTAAGAATAGCAGGAGGTGCCTATGAATCAAATTATTGAACATCGCAAACTTAATAAAAAAGAGAAAATGATTCTTACCAATCATTTGATCAAAGTATGTAGAGATCTGCATTGGATAGAAACTGATTCCGACAAAGCTGTTTTTATCACTGAACCTTTTCTTGGTTATTCTTCTATTTCTCATTTGAAGCATATTATCACAATGTTTTATATCATCAGAAGCAGAATAGATATTACATCTAGTGATGAAGATATCAGAAATGCACTTTATCACTATCAATCTATCAATCGTGTGATAGAAATATTATTGAAAGAAGGTGGAACCTATCGAATTGAGACTATTAGATACAGAGAAGAATTATGATCCTTCTCTAGTCAAAGAACTTGTTTGTCGTTATAACCATAACCAAAGTACTTCTATTTCTTTAGAAGACTTCAAGCATATTCTAGATACTATAGATTATATTTTAGAACATGGAGAAACATTCGATGAAGGTATTCAATCTATACAATCAGATATCAAAGAAATACAAAGAATTTATAAGAGTATTCAATTACTTCCCATCAATAATGAAAAGTATCTGAATGTTTTGAAGAAACAGATTCCTTTCTTTATTCAATCTGTTACAGGAGAAGATGCATTATTTCATTATTGTGATATTTCCGTAGATTTGGATTATCCTCTTATTGATGGTATCCCTCTTTATCATGATATGTATCATTTAAGAGGAACTGATCTTGTACTTTACTATTTAAAGAGACTCAGTGAAGAGAATCATTTCTGCAGTCTATTTGATGATTTAGAAACATTTATTGAAGACTATGAAAAGACTATTAAGACATCTATATATGACTTACAGATTAACTTCTTTGAACTAGTGGTTCATCAATGCATAACACATATATCTATTTATAATTCACCTGGTTTAATTATTCATGACAAAAAAGAAGTTAAAGAAATAAATTCTATTATAAGTTTTTTCCATTATCCTATGATTGATTTATTTAAAGAAAACATTATTGCATCCTTCAACAAGATTCCTATTATTTATCCACAGGATAGTTATCAAATAACTTTTAGTCACGAAGGTGCTGATTTCTATGAGATTCTCAACCAATTTGAATATTCCAGAGATATCACATTATTAAAACAATTAAGTATCTACGATCTAATAGATTTCTTAGAACAGGATATTCTAATAAATGAAGAATACACAGCCTTTATGAGCTCTTTAACCGCAATAGAAATTGTTTCTATCCTAAAACTCATTATTCCTGAACTTGACACATTTCTGCATTCAACATCTATCGCAGATATCATTAGCGAATTAGATACATCTATCACATATCAAGAAATACTATCTCACTATATCACAACAGAAGTTCTCAACACTTATCCACAATACATAAAAAAAGAAGGTTCTTTTTGAACCTTCTTATCTTCTACCTGCTCCTGCATAATGTGCAGAATAATATCCACTATTTAATGAAGAAACAACTACACCTGTCTTAGAGTTTGCAGCATGGATGAACTGTCCACCACCAATATAGATACCTACATGAGAGATACCTGATTTATAAGTTCCAGCGAAGAATACTAAGTCACCAGCTGTTAAGCCATCCTTAGATACTCTTGAAGTTCCACTATACTGAGCTGCTGCAGTTCTAGGTAATGATTTACCATTCTGACTATATACCCAAGAAGTGAATCCTGAACAGTCAAATACTGTTGATCCAGAAGCACCCATACGATATGCACAGCCAAGTCTTGAACGTGCAGTTCCAACGACACCACCCTGTGCAGCGCCTCCGCCAAGACCGCCAAAGTTATAGTTTCTGCCTTCATTGCTCTTGTTGTTCTTGTTGTTAGTTTTTACTTGTACTACTGGTGCAGCAGATACATTGATCTTTGCACTTGCTTCAGATCTATTACCAGCATTATCAGCGACTCTATAATAAACACGATAAGCGCCAGCTTTATTTGTATTAACAGTTCCAGTAATTTCTACTTTACCTGTTACATCACCATCTAAGTTATCGATAGCTGATGCTAAGTTTGATTTAGGATCAAATGAAGTACCATACTTCACATCTACATTATCGCTCTTTAATGTAATTGCTGGTCCAGCCATATCTGCAACTTTTACTTCATAATCATTTGAAGTCTGGTTTCCAGAACTATCTGTTGCAGTTACCTTGATTGGCTGTGAATCAGTTATATTTCTAGTATCTACATTACCTTCTACAGTAACTGTAGGGTTCACATCATAATTATCCTTAATATCAACATAATTGTGAATATCGAAACCATCACCATAGTTAACAGTGATATTACCATTCTTTAAATTCATTTCTGGCGCAATTGTATCACCAACATTGAATGTAAAGTCTTTTTCTGCTTTATTACCTGCGTTATCTTCAACAGTTGCATGGATTACCTGTTCACCTAAAACAGATGTATCTAAGCCACGATCGAAAGTAATGAAATCAGAAACATCACCATCTACATTATCAGTTGCTTTGATGTACTGTTTTAAATCATTGTTGCCGTTTGCTTCAACATTGATTACATAACCATCATTATTTACTGATTCTAATGCAGGTGCTTCTGTATCAACAACTTTAACTTCAACTTCTTTAGTTGTTTTGTTGTTGAATGCATCCTTTACAGTAACATTAACTTTATAAGTTCCAATCTGATCCTTCTGATAAGAAGTATCATTAATTTCAGTTTTAATAACACTTACTGTATCTCTATTATCTGATACAGTGAAATCACTTGCTTTTAATTCTGTACCGAATGGTACTTCAAGCTTATTTGAATGAACAACAGGCGCTGTTCTATCAGCTGCTGCATAACCTACTAATGCAAATGCTGAAATAGCGACTACTGGAATAAACATTGTCTTCTGAGTTTTAATACGATCTAGCATGAAATCTACAACTTCTTTAGTTTTCTTATCCATGTAATCCACTCCCTTTCTTTACGACAATGACTATTATATCACTCTGTACAAAAAAATAAAGAACTTTCTTAAGAAATTTTTAAGAAATATAAAAAAGAGTTGAATATATCAACTCTTTTTTGATTAAGAATTATTTAATAATGTTGTAAGATTTATGGTGTTAAACACGTTTTTCTTTAAATGTTAAGGATAATGCTAAAGCGGTTACAATTAATACGGATAAAAACAAATAGAATGGTGTCATTGTAGAGAAGCTATCAATCAGTTTTCCACCAATTAACTGTACGACTGCAGCACCAATTCCTCTACCTACTGTTGCCTGTAAGCCAAAAGCTGTAGAGACATACTTATCTTCTACAATTTCCATTATTAATCTTACTGTAATCATAGTAAAGAGAATAGTAGATAGGCCTTTGAATACAAATACCGCTACAATTAAATTTGGATTAGGTAATGTTGCATACCAGACAAAGTTGACTACAGACATGGCACATGCAAAGAGCATAATATGTTTATATGAGAACTTCTTAATAACAAAGTCAGTTGCAAGTATTGCAGGTACTTCAAATAATGTCGCAAATAACTGGTATGTACCTACCATGGATGCTGTCCCACCGACTGATTTAATAAATACTGAGATATATGTGAAATTAGCTGTACAAGCGCCCCAGAAGAAGAAAGAAATTAATAGGAATATAATGTACTGTTTATTCTTAAAGAGGCTCTTATAGGCTTCTTTTGAACTATATTCTACTTTTGTTTCAGTCTCTACTACTTCTGGATCATTGACTCTTAGGATACAGATAAGAACTGTTATTGTACCAAAAAGGAAAATAACGAAGATAGAAATAGGTGCAATCACATCATAAACTAAACCACATAACTGAGCACTAATGGCATAACCAACAGAGCCCCATAATCTGATCTTACCAAAGTCATAAGGTGAAGAAACACCAATTCTGTCCGTTAATGGTGTGACTGCATTAAATAAGGCAAGAATAGTCGCACTAGTAATCAATAGAATAATTAGCTGATGTGAGAACATAAAGATAAAATTCATTACTACTGTAATAAATAATGCCACTAAAGATACCTTTCTAGGTGAACGGAAGCGGTCTGCCAATGTTCCTAGATAAGGCTGAGCAAAGATTGAGAATAGTGGTGCTGATGAAGTAATAAGTGATATTTGTTGTGCATTAAAGTGAATATCACTTAAGTATAAAGCAAGCATTGCATTGTAACATGCAAATGCAAAATAAAAGAAAAATGATGTACCAGCATGATACATATAGCTGTTCTTTTTCATATTGTCCCCTCCAATGAATTTCATTATAACTATATATCATAAAAAATCTTCAATTTTTCATATAATGTAAGGGAATTGCAAAAAAAGCCTAACTCGATGAGTTAGGCTCGTTTATCAAAGTCATGTCCTGGATCGAATGCCAGCACATAGAATACACTGCCACAGTCCACTCCAAATAAGACAAACTTCTCTTTTCCGTTTCTTTTTAAATGCATATGAATTATATCAGATTCCAATAATGCTTTTTCTTTTGGATATGCTTTTTCAAACTTATCTTTAATCCTTTTTACAAAATCATTCGATAAATCCACTTTACTTCCTTTTGAAGATGTATATTGAGTAATGACTTCTTCTAAACTAGAACATTGATCCACTTCAAATAAAAATTTTTGTAATTGATCAAACACTTTTTCTTCCTTGTGTTTGTTATTATACTTACTTAAACCATTAAAACAACATACATTACATTTCCACAGATACTTAAAATTAATTTCCGGATGATTCTTTAGATTAGCCGATTGGTTTGTCAAAACAACCTTTTCATCTTTAATTTTGCTAATATCAGTTAACTTTTTTTTACTCATTTAGTTCACTTCAATAGACTTATAGTATTCCTTCATAGTAGTAGAAGAAATAATGCTATGGCTACTTTCAAATTTTCCTAAGCCTACTCTTTGTTCTAACCATGGACGCTCTGTGTGTGTTAAAGCTTCTAATTGATCAGCACCATACTCTCCATAAGTATCCCAAACTGCTTCTAATACTTCAATCTGCTCTGGCGTAAATAATTTTTCCATTCTAGCCATGACTTCTTCACGATTAGTGATTTTTAATTCATGCCAGCCATAGCCTTTAAAAGTTTGATATAAAGTACGATTTACTGGACCATGTACCCATGCTTCGAATTCGGAATGATTAGCTATATCCTGATCTAAAAGAGTTAGACTCCATGCCTCAGCATAATAGCAAAGCTTCTGAATCTTTTTGTTTGACATATTTCCTTTTAATAGAAACCAATCTGCTACATCAGTAATATCTGCTTTTATTGGTTTATCCACAATTGCTATCTTTGCTGTCATGCTGTATCCCTCCATTTGAAAATTTAAATGATCCATAATTTTCAAACTCATTATAGCTTTGTACAGCAAATCATTCAACCAGCTTGATATCATGTTTTTCAATTTCTGGACAAATCTCATAATTTCATACACCTCACTTTATGCTCTACTTATTTATACTTCATAAAGCGGTTATTTTCTATTTCTATATATAAAAAACTGGTACACGAGGTACCAGTTATGCCTTTCTTTTTGCAGCTTCTTGTCTATTCTTTTGTGCTTTAATAACTTTCTGTCTTGAGAATTCTTCTCTGTCCTTTTCATCCAAGGCTTCTGTAATCATCTTTACAGTCGCTTCAAAACGTGGAATAGAGATGTTCTGTAATGCGTTAGCACGCTTTTGTGTCTTACGAATATTATTCGCTAGACGATATACAGAGTTTTCTACTTCTGCAAGCTTTACTGTCATTTCTTTTACATGATAGAAACAGATATAAGCATAGTCTACCTTAGAGTTCGCACGTTCAAAACCATAACCAACTCTTAATGGTGTTTTCTCATATTCAATCTTAGGTAATTCTACACCCATAACTGAACGATACTTAACACTAATACCATCATCAATAGGGACACCTTCTACTACATCAGAAATAATACCTAAAGATTCATTAGCTTCACGTAATGCTGCATAAGCACGATCATAAGAATCAGTGATGTCATCACGGATTTCTTTTACATCATCAAGTAATGACATCATTTCTTTAATTAAGACATTTCTTTTCTTATCGAGCAGGTCATAACCAAGTCTAGCAAGTTCAAGAGACTTCTTGGTTGCCATCAAATTCCCTTTAGTAGGGACAACCTGATTAGCCATTAGTTACAGCGTCTTTCAATTCTTTGATGACTACATCTTCGTGTAAATTAAATTCTTTGACTGCTTTTTCATGATCATAGAATTTATCTACAACAGCATTATCAATACGGTCCAATGTATTCTTTGGAAGAACTGATAATAGTAACCATCCAAGGTCTAGGGTTTCTTCGATAGATCTGTTTGTATCGAATCCCTGATTAAGGAAGTGCTGCTCGAAAAGACGACCAAATTCCATATATTTCTTATCAGCTTCTGATAATTCATCTTCACCGATAACTGATGTTAATGATTTAACATCCTGTACATGGGCATAACATGCAAATAACTGGTTGGCAACATCCTGGTGGTCAGCTCTTGTAAAGCCTTCACCGATACCATCCTTCATAAGTCTTGAAAGTGATGGAAGAACACCAACTGGTGGATAAATACCAGTCGCATTTAATTCAGGATCAAGAGTAATCTGTCCTTCTGTGATGTAACCAGTTAAGTCAGGAACTGGGTGTGTAATATCGTTGTTAGGCATTGTAAGGATTGGAATCTGTGTAACAGAACCTTTAGCACCCTTAGCAATACCAGCTCTTTCATATAATGAAGCAAGGTCAGAATAAAGATAACCTGGGTAACCTTTACGACCTGGGATTTCACCTTTACTTGAAGAGAATTCACGTAATGCTTCACAATAAGAAGTAACATCGGTATAGATTACAAGAACATGCATATCATGTTCAAATGCAAGATATTCAGCAGCAGTTAATGCACAACGAGGTGTTAAGATACGTTCAATGATTGGGTCATTAGATAAGTTCATGAACATAACAACTCTCTGCATAACCCCTGCTTCTTCGAATGATCTTCTGAAGTAGTTAGCTACGTCATTTGTAACACCCATTGCAGCAAAGACAACAGCGAAGCCTTGTCCTGCTTCATCGGCAATCTTAGCCTGCTTAACAATCTGTACAGCTAACTGGTTATGAGGTAAACCAGAACCTGAGAAGATTGGTAGTTTCTGACCTCTGATTAGAGTCATTAGACAGTCAATAGAAGAAATACCTGTATTGATATAGTTTCTTGGATATACACGAGAAACTGGGTTAAGAGGCTGACCATTGATATCAGCACTCTTTTCAGCATAAATATCTCCTAGACCATCAATTGGTCTACCTGCACCAGAGAAGACACGGCCAAGCATTTCCATTGATAATGGTAATTCCATTGGATGACCTAATAGTCTTGTCTTAGTATTCGCAAGTGATAAAGCGTTTGTTCCTTCAAATACCTGAACAACAACTCTTTCACCTTCAATTTCTACAATACGACCAGAACGTGTTGAACCATCTTTTAACTGTAGTTCAACCATTTCATCATAAGATGCATCTTTAACGTGATCTAATACGACGAGTGGTCCATTAATTTCACTTAAACCTACATATTGAAGTGCCATGTTACCCCTCCTTAGTCAATAGATGCACAAATTGCATCAATCTTCTTATAATAGTAATCAAATTTACTTAAATCATTATTAGGTACATCATATTTCATCTTAACAACTTCATCGAAGATACCTGTTTCAATGATTGTACGAATAGGTTTACCCTGAGCAACAACCTGCTGACAACGGTTATTTAAGTAAAGGATTACTTCCATCATCTTAAGCTGTTTTTCAAGTGGTACATAAGTATCATCTTTATGGAAAGCGTTCTGCTGTAAGTAACCTACACGAACTACTCTGGCTACTTCAATAACAAGTTTCTGATCATCTGGTAAAACGTCAGAACCCATTAACTGTACGATTTCCATTAATTTAGTTTCTTCTGCAAGAATAGAAGCTAATTCCTGTCTATCTCTCATGAATTTAGGATCAACATTCTTTGAATACCATCTTTCAAGATCTGGAATATATTCTGAATAAGATAAGTTCCAGTTGATAGCGAAATAGTGTCTTGCATAAGCTAATGCTTTATCAAGTGCCCAGAATGTACGTACGAAACGCTTAGTATTCTGAGTAACTGGTTCTGAGAAGTCAGAACCCTGTGGAGATACGGCACCAATGATTGTAACTGAACCATTTGTGTCATTTAAATTCTCCATATAACCAGCTCTTTCATAGAACTGAGATAATCTAGAAGGTAAGTAAGCTGGGAAACCTTCTTCTGCTGGCATTTCTTCAAGACGACCAGAGATTTCTCTTAAGGCTTCAGCCCAACGAGATGTTGAGTCAGCCATGATAGCAACATGGTAACCCATGTCACGATAATATTCAGCAAGTGTTACACCTGTATAAATAGATGCTTCACGGGCAGCAACTGGCATGTTAGATGTATTAGCAATTAGGACAGTTCTGTCTACTAATGGCTTACCACTCTTAGGGTCAACGAGTTCACGGAATTCTTCAAGAACCTGAGTCATTTCGTTACCACGTTCACCACAACCTACATAGACGATAATGTCGGCATCACACCATTTAGCAAGCTGATGCTGAGTCATTGTCTTACCAGTACCGAATCCTCCTGGGATTGCAGCTGTTCCACCTTTTGCGATAGGGAACAATGTATCGATAACACGCTGACCAGTAACTAGTGGCATACTGATAGGTAAACGTTTGTTGACTGGACGAGGTGTCTTGATTGGCCATTTCTGAGTTAATGTACATTCATGAGCTACACCTTCATCATCAGTGAAGACCATAACTACATCATTGATTGTATACTGACCATTTTCTTTTACTTCAGTAACTGTACCTGACATACCTGGCATAACCATACATCTATGTTCGATCATGTCTGTTTCAGGAATCTTGGCATATACAGTACCACCTTCAACATGGTCACCTACTTTAACAGTAAGAGTAACATCCCATAATTTCTTTGTATCTAGTGGTTCTACAGCACTACCTGTAGGAATGAAAGCACCACTTTCTTTTGCAATTTCTTCTAGTGGTCTTTCGATACCATCATAAATATTTCTTAAGATACCAGGACCAAGTGTTACAGAAATAGGCTGACCTGTTGGGAATACTGGTTCACCTGGTTTAAGACCTGTAGTTGTTTCATAAACCTGGATAGTAGTAAATTCTTTAGTAATAGAGATAACTTCACCCATTAATTTACTGTTACCTACATATACCATTTCAAGCATTGAAAAAGCATCTGTATCTTTTACTTTAACAACCGGGCCGTTGATTGAATAAATTAAATTTTCTTTCAACTTGTTTATCCCCCTTCTTTTATTTATTAATGATTAAACCAGAATGCTGGTTAAACCATTCTTTCTGATTCTTTAATGCGAATTCTAATGTTTCGTTATGAACAATAGAGCTTTCTGTGTTTTCAACAATTAAACCACCAATAGTGATATCTCCAGCTTTCACTTCAGCATCACCATAAGCAGCTTTTAAATCATCAGCAAGACCTAAGTCTTCTTCTTTTACATAAATAACTGAATGAGGCATATAATCACCTGCAAGCTTCTTAGCCTTGTTGACCATGAATTCTTTATATTCAGGTGTTTTTGTAAATGCGACTAATTCTTCTCTCGCATTCTTGAAGATTGTAGCCACATACTCATCACGTTTATTAATAAGCTTTTTCTGTCTCTCAACATGGGATTCAGAAATTTCTGCAGCTGATTCTGACTGCATTTCATCTAATTCCTGTTTAAGTCTTAAATCTGCATCTTTCTTAGCTTCAGCACGCATAGAAGAATAAGCTTCTTCTTCCATCTTCTTTACTTCAGCCATGATTGCATCGACTTCTCTTTGAGACTGTTTTTCAATCTCATTCTTCATTGAGAGAAATACTTCTTGATTTTCTTCCATTGTATACTCTCCTATAGCTTAACGCCTATTGCCTCAGAGACATAACCATCGATGGCTTCACCAATCTTAGAGTGTCCATGACGGTCAGGAATCTCTGTAATAAGAGGCTTTGGCTGTTTTAATTTAATTTCTGAGATAATATCAGGACAAAGTTCAATTAACTTAGTAGTGACCAAGATAATTGCGATTTCAGGATCTCTCATCTTATTTTCAAGTAAGCTTAAGAAATCATGACGGGTATGAACAACTTTGCCTTCAATACCCACGAGTCTTAGACCAGTGAGGGTATCGATATTATCACTGATCAGAAAGAACTTCATAGTAATCTCCTATAGTGTGTTGATAATTAAGATTGAGATTAATAAACCATAGATGGCAACACCTTCACCTAAGGCAACGAAGATCAATGATTTACCGAAGTTTTCAGCATTTTCAGAGAATGCACCAATTGCAGCAGGAGCAGCAGCAGCTACGGCAATACCAGCACCAAGAGCAGATAAACCAGTTGCAAGAGCAGCACCGATGAAACCAAGACCCTGAGCGATAGAACCAGTCATCTTGTCAGCACCAGCAGCTAATACTGAGCTATTTGCATATGTAAGGAATAATACAAGTGCTACAGCACCAAAGAAACCACAGATATGAGTACCAAGACGCATTTTAGCGCTCTTAGCAGTAACTTTACCTTTGAATACATTTACTAGTGGTAAAGATAATAATACAACAATTAATGCAGGGATAATGAATGTTAAGATAGTAGTCATTTTTTCTTCCTCCGTTATTCTAGACTTTCTTTCATAGATACAAATGGTTTACCATTACCTTCATAGTAACGACTGAATAATTCATAGAATTCAAGACGTAATACCTGGATACCGACAATTAATCCTTCTAGACACATTACAAATGCGTTACCAATAATAAGAACGATAATATAACCGAATCCACCAACCATTTCAGCTAATGTGTAAACAACTAGCATCATACCAGCGTGTGATAAGACGAAACCGCCGACACGTAGGAATGACATAGTGTTGGCAACAAATGTCAACAATACTTCGATCATTTCGAAGAATGATTCAGTAAAGAAGTTACCAAATCCATGTGGGAACATCTTCTTACCTTCAAGTTTGTAAGTAAGAGGTTCTTTTAAGAAGATCATTACAAGTGGGGCAATGATAAAAATTGCCATATAAATACCCATAGGGATATTTAAGCCAAGGTTTAATAACATATTCATTGCGAGTACTAATACTGCAACATAGAATACTAAACCAGCGACACCATTTTGAGAGAATAGTAATTCTCCCCAATGTTTCTTCTTCAAATTTAAATAGATATTGAATAGGATTGAGATGATGATTAAACATACACCTACACCAATTGCAACACCTAATAGCGTCATAGTATTTTCAGATGCCATTGGTGCAAAGAATGGAACAAGAATCTCTTCTGATCCAAATACTGAACCAAAGATTACACCAAATATTGCAGATGAAATACCAATACGCATACCTACTTCACCAAGTTTCATGCCTTTTAATTTATAAGCAAGGAAACCAATGATTGAAAGCAGGATACCTTGACCAACATCGGCGAACATCATACCGAATAAGAATGTATATGTTACCGCAACGAAATTTGTTGGGTCAAAGTCTGTATAAGATGGAACACCATACATTTCAACGAACATCTTGAATGGTCTTGAGAACCAGTTGTTCTTGAGTTTTGTAGGTGGATAAAGTCTTGAATCTCCCATTGCTGGTTTGATTTCAACATGCACCTTGTCCATCTGTTCAAGTTCTTCTTTTAAAGAGTGTGCATAATGTTTATCACAGAAACCATAGATAGCAGCATTGTTTCCAAATACCACGACATATCTCTGTGCTTCACTTGTCTTATTAAGTTCCTGACATGAAGCATAAATGATTGATAAATCTTTTTCTTTTTTACTAAATAAATCTTTTAATTTACCATCACATTTCTTGATAGAGGCTTCTGCAGTTGCATTCTCTTCTTCAATGATTTCTAATGATTCACCTGGAGTTCCATGAAGGAATTCAGGAATATGAATACGTTCAAAGAATAGTGAAGAGAATATGTTATCTATTTCAGGTGCATTAGAAGGAGATGTTATATAGAAACAATAACATGTCTTTGCATCCTGATAGATTGATTTAAATAAGAATTCCTGTGAATCATAATAAGATAACTTATCAAGATTCATTGTAGGTAACTTACCAAATCTAACCTGAATATATTCGCTTGAGAAAAGGTCATCGAAGTCCATATCGAGATCCTTCATATATTTCAAGTACTTCTTGGCCTGATTGTTTTCATCAATCATTACCTGTAATTCATTTTTAACACGTGAGATTTTGTTTGCTTCATCAAGACATTCGCAGAAGTAATCATCTGCTTCTACAATATTGATGATTTGAGGCTTTTCTGATGTATTGATATTAATACCATACTTCTCTGCCGCTTCATCCATACGTCCTAATAAATCAGCATAAGGGTTATCCTTATTCATGACCTTAAGACCTCTTACTGAATCCACAAACTTTGATGCTGGCTCTGGATGAAATTCTTCTGAATCAACAAGCTTAGATAATACTTCATCACTCATTGTTTCAGGGAATTCTATCTCAACGAGCTGCAATTTTGAGATAGCCATAGTATCCTCCCTTCTATTGTTTCTTATCGAGCGCTTTCTTAATGAAGTTCAATACAATGCCTAATACAAGTACAACAACTAATGGTAAATAAGAGACATGCCAAGTTGTATCTACAGCAATTGCGACATAAGCAGCTACTGCAAGTCCCATGACGATGCCAACGACACCCTTGATAGAGAATACCTTATTAATCATTGATTGTTCGTTATAGATAGCTTTTACTTTACCAATGCAGAACTGTCCTACAACAAGTAAGAGAATCGCATTAATGAAGCGCTGATAACTAAATGCATCTGCAACAGGGATTACTGATGGATAAAGATGAATACTGTAGAAAGCATCACCATAAATTAAACCACCAACAAAAGATGCAATACCAATAATAGTAATCATCTTTCCTGATTCTTTCTTTCTCATAAGTAATCCAAGTAATACAAGCACAACACCTAAACCAATATCACCAAGCATAAGTGCAAATACTAAGATGAATAGTACTGCAGTGGCTAAAGTAGTATCCACACGATCACTCTGTTTAACTTTAGAGATTGCTTCAAATGGTTTAGCCCATGGATAGTTATTAGTAAGTGTTGGTGCAATGATCTGCTGATCACCATAAATATCTGCAGGCAAGTCCTGATATTCTACGTTGTACTTTTCAAAAGCCTTCTTAATATCTTTAGCGACTCTAACAGGTACAAATCCATAGATAGCATATTTAGATTGATAATCAACAACAAATACTTTGAATTCTTCAATTCTAGCAGCAAGAGTAAGATCTGCATACATCTTTAATAATTCTTCTTTATGTGCATCTCTAATACCTTCTAAACGGCTGTCTGCCTTACGAATAGAAGCATTCATACTTTCAATTTCTTCTAATAATTCCTTCTTTGCATCTTCCATTCTACCATGGACGAAATCAGGAATTTCAATTTCTTCAAAGCCAACTGACTGGAAGATGTTATCTACCTTTAAGATAGCAGCCTTAGTTGTCATATAAAGACAATAAACACTCTTTGCATCTTCACCAAGTTCTAAGAACATAATTGACTGTCCTCTATAATAGTCAAGTTTGTCTTTGTTTCTTCTAGGAATACGGCCAAATCTTGCTTCCATATATTCGCATTCTTTAACCTCATCCATATTTAATTCTGTATTAGAAAGACCTTCTAGGATTTCATAAGCAGCCTGGTTCTGTCCACGTTCAGTCACAAATTCTTCTTTAATATCAAGATATTGCTTTGCTTCTTTTGTCACATCATCGAGTGCCTTACGATAATCTTCTTTTGCGAAATGAATAGATCCTTCTTTTACACTTGATGTATCAAGCTTTACATGTTCAGCAAGCTCTTTTAATTCATCAAGCATGTTCTTGTAATCCTCATCAGGTGTCATTGTAAATACATCTTTAACGTTATTTACAATCTTTGTAGCTGGCTGAGGATAAAAATACTTTGTTTCTTTTAACTGACATAGAACCTCTTTTAAGTATTTCTTATCAAAGGTCATGTCCAGCAATTCCATTTCTTCTATTGCCATGTTATTCCCCCTAGTAGATAAGCAGCTGGGCTATTTTTTCAGCCTCTTCACCATATCTTAAACCTTCAATAATATGTTTTAGATTTTCAACTTCGTTTTCGAATACAATCAGATATGTCATGTAAACCATGGCAGCATCTGTAGTAAATCTCATATATCTCTTAGCAAGATTATATTTAATCTTATCTGTGTAGTATTCGATATAAACAAATTCCTGATCATCCACATATAACTTGTAAGGTGATGAAGCAAGCTTCTTTAAGAACTCCTCTGCATCTTTTGTTTCAATCAATTCATTCATTACTGATTGTGGAATACGTGAGTAATCCAAGATCAACTGTTTCTTGATTTGTTCAGGCTTAGAATTAAAGAATCGTTTAAATCTATAGATCTTCGTAATATTTTCTAACTCAATCTGAGTATAGATCATAGTAAGTAGATCCTTCTGTTTTTTACCTTTAAAAGTAGATTTCACTGTTTCAACGAATAACTTATAGTAAGCACGTTTGAAATCAAGTTCCATCATGTTTGTATCGATCTTCTCATCATCTACAGGCATATATTTCTGTAATATATGGTAGTAACGTGTTTTCTCCATATATCTTAATAATGATGGATAATCCTCAATACTTAATAAGCCATAAAGATCAAACGTTGAATAACGAGGTAGGTATGAAGGTATATCTAATTCAGAATTCAATGTTTCATCACTATTGAATAAACGTACTTTACTCAATAGTACAGCTATTTCACGTCTAATAATACCTAGCTGATAAAACTTCTGGTCACCCTTAGGTGCATAATGAATCAATCTTATAGCACGTAAGAATTCCTCTTCATCAAGAAGTGATTCCAACTGTCCTCTATGAATGTTTGTTTCTTTCAAACCTTCAAGAATAGGACCATATGCTGTTTCACTCTTTAAGTAACTGACAACATCGTTGACAGTTCTTTTCTTTAAAAGTTCATCATAGCTTTCAGGAGTGAGATGTTTACCATACATAGATCTTGCTTTAGCAAGAACTGCATTAGATGAAAAACTCATAATCTCACCTCTAAATCTCTTTACATCTGTCTACGATAGATGCAACCCACTCCTCCTTGTGGGCTTCATAAAGGCTGGTGATCTTCTCAACAGAAGAATTGTAATCCTCTTCATTCTTCTTCTTTGTTGCGTCAATTCTTTCCTGTAACTCTTTCTTCTTTGCATCAAGTGTAACCTGATACTCTTTGACGAAAGAATCGTAGATTTCCTTCTTCTTACTGTTCATATCTGCAGTTGTATCCTGTCTCTTCTTTTTGGCATCTTTTACAGCCTGAGCACATCTGTGGTCTACAGCTATGATATCAAGAATCATTTTATCCAATCCACATACCTCCTTCTTTTTGATTCTCTAGGATAATACTCCTAAAAATTTTAAAATTCAACCAAAAACACTTCATCGTGATAAAAAAGCGTTATCTATATCAAACAGACATATTCAGACATATCATTTATATATGTATCTTGGTTGATACACCCATTATACTCTTAATTCATGTGAAGCGTATACATAAATTTTGTGAAATAACGAACATAATGAATTGTTTTTTTAGGAAATAGGCAATATGACCGAAAGTCATTTATTTCATACCTATTTTCTGCATTAGTTATACACCCATCATATAAACGCAACAATAAACAAATAACCTCCTTTGTTTAATGTAAGCGTTTCATATCACTTTACTATGGCTTTTTTTATCTATTTTTCTTATTCTTATATATATAGGAGAGAGAAAGATGAAAATATTAGCAAGTGATTTTGATAATACGTTATTTTTTAGTGATGGTGTACACAAGGAAGATGTAGAAGCGATTCGTACATTCCAGAAACAGGGAAATCTATTTGGATTATGTACAGGAAGGCAGTTAGAAGGAATTAAATATCCTTTTGGTGGGAATAGAGAGTATCCATTAACTGATATAGACTTTGATTTCTATATTACTTTAAGTGGTGGTGTGATCTTTAATAAGAAAGAAGAAGTTATTTTTGAAAAAGATATTCCTATGAGTATAGTAAGAGAAATCTCAGAAGCCGTTCCTGTTCATATGTCTATTGTATATAAGGATGATATTTATATGTATCGTCCAGAAGGCGAGACATGGGGAACTACTATTGATTCTTTAGATGAATTATCTTTTAAAGATGTTGATGCATTCTCATTCCATTTTCCTGAAGGGAATCTAGAAGAAGCGAAAAACGCTATGGATTATATTAATGAACATTATAATAATACATGTGCGGCATTCCAGAACAAGAATCATGTGGATGTATGTGGTGTAGGATGTTCTAAGGGAACAGGAGTTAATCATGTTGTAGATTATTTTAATATTAATGAGAGTGATATATATGGTATAGGAGATTCATGGAATGATCTTCCTTTATTAGATAGTGTTAAACATGGTTATACCTTTACTTATGCCCCAAATGAAGTTAAAGATAAAGCTGAAAAGGTTGTAGGAAGCTTATCTGAAGCCATCCAGGATATTTTAAAAGAGGATTAATTCCTCTTTTTTTGTTTAATTTCTAAAAAATCAGAAATTTATCGCATATAATACAAATTTTAACTTATATATAATTGACAGTGTTATATGAATATGGTAAATTTTATACAATTCTAATACTATCAGGGAGGAATTTTAAATGATTATTGGTGTTATTGGTCTAGGAACTGTTGGTTTCGGAACTGTCGATATTCTTACAAAAGAAAAAGAAAGACTAGAAAAAACAATTGGGGAAGAAGTAGTCGTTAAGTACGGTTGTGCACTTGAGGATGTAAACCTTCCTGATGGTATTATTTATACACAGGATTATCATGAAGTTATCAACGATGAAGATGTAGATGTTGTTGTAGAACTTATTGGTGGTACAACTATCGCTAAGAAGATCATCTTAGATGCATTAAATAAAAAGAAACATGTAGTAACTGCAAATAAAGCTCTTATTGCCCATGATGCGAAAGAACTCTTTACTGCTGCAAGAGAAAATGGTGTCAACCTTTATTATGAAGCAAGTGTCGGTGGAGGTATTCCAGTTGTTGTGCCTGCTAAAGAAGATTTAGTAGCAAACAATATTAATAAGATTGAAGGTATCTTAAATGGTACAACTAACTTTATTCTTACATTAATGGAAAGAGATAATCTTGATTTTGAGGAAGCATTAAAAATTGCTCAGAATCTTGGTTATGTAGAAGCCAATGCTGCACTAGATTTAGATGGTTATGATGCCGCACATAAAATCTATATTCTTACTATGAATGCTTTTGGTACATTCTTTGATTTTGATAAGATCAAATGTACTGGTATTCGTAATGTCACTAAGAAAGATATGGATTATGCAAAGAAGCTTGGTTATAGAATTAAGTTAATTGCGATGAGCAAAAGACTAGAAAATGGTTTAGGTATTGATGTATCTCCTACTCTCGTTCCAATGAGTGAAATTGTAGGTAATGTCATGGATGCTTATAATGTAGTAGAAATTACATGTGATTATCTAGAAAACGTCTTATTCTATGGTAAGGGTGCAGGACGTTATGTCACTGCAAGTGCTGTAGTAGCTGATATTATTAAGACAGCTAAGAAAGATGTATGGACACATGATTATGATTATACTGAAAACGTCTATCCTATTACATCTTCTAAGTATTATGTAAGAAGTGAACAGCCACTCAATTTAAATTATGATGAATACTATTCATTTGGTGAAGATCATATTTATATTACTGATAAAGTAGAACTTAAAGATTTAGAAGACGCTTTAAAGGATACTCCAGCAACATATTTCAAAGTAAGAAGCTAAAAGGTGGGATTTAACCCACCTTTTTTAGTATGTTGATATTCTCTTTTGCATATAGATAGAATGATAGAAGAATAAGAAGTGTAGAGATAATTGTAAGAACAATAGAAAGAGTATAAGAAATATTATAGAAAACAATATGCACAATAATCATGAAATCTAACATGAATGTAGCAACTTTACCATGCCACACTGCCCCATGTACTTCCCCTGTTTTTTTAATAACAACCATGCCTATACAAGCCATAAACAGTTCTTTAATAAGAATGCATATGAAAGGAATAGCGAGCCATCTAAAGCGTGTTATAAGACATAGGAGTACCACTGCTTGGGTTGCTTTATCCGCCACAGGATCAAGTATTTTACCTAAATCACTCATCATATTAAATGTGCGGGCTATATACCCATCTAACAAATCAGTCAGACCTGATATAACTAATAATATTCCTGTTAAGACATAATCTTTTTGATTCATATACGTATATACAATTACCGGCAACAGCAACAATCTAAACACAGATAATATATTAGGTATTGTGAAGATATTCTTATTTCTCATACTATCACTTCCTTATTATTAATACTAAAGTGTATAGTGCGAATTATCAATATAAAAGAGGCAGTTGCCTGCCTCTTTGTATGTTATTTAAGTGTTACATATTTGAATACGTATGGAGTACTTACTGTATTATGAACTAATCCCTTAACGTTCTTAGCCTGTAATGCAGCTGTACCAGTTTGAACAACTGGTATATTTGGCATATCGTCCATCATTACTTTTTCAGCTTCAAGCAATTCATTCCAACGTTTATTTACGTCAGTTTCATTCTGAGCCTGTTTTAATAATGAGTTGTACTGCGCATTTTCCCATTTACCATAGTTGTTTGAGTTACTGCTTGCAAGAACGTTTAAGAAAGTAGTTGGATCAGCATAGTCTGGAGCCCAACGAGTGCAGGCAATCTGGAAGTTACCACTTGCTTCTCTGTTATAGATTCTGTCTTTCTTAACAGTAGCTACCATGTTAACTTTTAAGCCCTTTAACTTAGTAAATGAACCCTGTAAGTATTCTGCGAAAGTATCCATTGGAGATTCATCAGTACCATATAATAAATCAACTGTGATTGTATCAGTACCTAATTCTTTCTTAGCAGCATCTAAGTATTCCTGTGCTTTCTTTACATCATAGTCTACATATTTACCAGATTCTTCACGGAAATCCTTACCTGAAGGACTCTTACATAACTGAGCTGGTACAAAACCAGTAGCTGGCTGTGAACCATCTTTTAAGATGTTATCACATAAATCTTTTCTATTGATTGCATAAGATAATGCATGTCTTAAGTTTTTGTTTGCAGTAGTATCTGCCTTGAAGTTACAGATTAAGTAAGCAAGATATCCTTCTCTGATAGCCTTGAAAGTATCTTTACCTTTATACTTATCTACTAATGTAGAATTGATTGTAGCATAATCAACTTTACCATTATCGAAGTTCTGAGCAGCAGTCTTAGGATCCTGTACTAAGTACATTTCTAAGTTCTTAGTCTTAACAGACTTTGCATCATAGTACTTATCATTCTTAGTGAATGTAGCCTTGTTACCCTTGATCCACTTAGTCATCTTATAAGCACCATTACCTAAAATATATTCAGGCTTAGTTGCATAGTTCTTACCACATTTTTCAACGAACTTCTGGTTCTGTGGGAAGTAACATGGGAATGACATTAAACCTACAAAATATGGAACATTCTTTTCAAGATCAACGACAACAGTCTTGTCATCAGTTGCTTTAATACCAAGTGTGTTTAACTGTTCATCAGTTGCAGCAGTACCTAAATTAATTAAAGAATCCGCATTCTTAATTGAAGCACCTTCGCTACCTAACATATAAGCGTAGTTACCTGCATTCTTGATAATTCTATGCCATGAGTATACGAAATCCTGTGCAGTGACTTTATCACCGTTTGCCCATTTAGCATCTCTTAAATGGAAAGTATAAGTTAATCCATTGTTGCTTACATCCCAGCTCTTAGCGATACCAGGGATTGTGTTGCCCTTCACATCAACAGTTGTTAAACCGTCTGTGATTGCAGTGATTGCATTGAAAGACATTGCATCATCAACGACTGTGCTGTCCATACCAACGATATCTGTATCATTCGCAAATCTGAATGTATCAGTATCTGTCTTAGAACCACAGCCAGCAAGCATACCTGCAGCGGTAGTTAATGCAAGCAATACCTTTACTGTTTTACCTGTTTTCATTAATTTTCCCTCCAAAATTTATTATTAATGTTAACAGTTGTGTAGTTTACGCTTTACATCATATATAGTCAATCGTTTTGTGCATTTTGTTTGTAATAATATTAAAATCTCATTACATTTTAGTGATATCAGAATTATTGTGAACGTTTAATCAAAACGCAAAAAAGGAGACAGCATTTCTGCTATCTCCTAGGCCACTCTGTTTTGACACAAAGTAGAGGTTATTTTAATTTAACATATTTGAAAGTATATGGAGTTCCTACTGGTACCACTACTAATCCTTTTACGTTCTTAGCCTTTAATGCTGCAGAACCTTTTTCGAATACTGGAATATAAGCCATATCTTCCATCATAACTTTTTCAGCCTGGATCATTAAATCCCAACGCTTAGTTAAATCTGATTCTTTCTGGATCTGTTCCATTAATGCATCATACTTAGCATTAGCATATTTACCATAGTTGTTTGAGTTATCAGTTGTAGCTAAGTTTAAGTAAGTTGTTGGATCTGCATAGTCTGGTCCCCAACGAGTACATACTACCTGGAAGTTACCATTTGCTTCTCTGTTGTAGATTCTGTCTTTCTTAACAGTTGCAACCATGTTTACCTTTAAGCCTTTTAACTTAGTGAATGAACCCTGTAAGTATTCAGCCATAGTATCCATTGGAGATTCGTCAGTACCATATAATAAATCAATAGTGATTGTATCAGTACCTAATTCTTTCTTAGCTGCATCTAAATATTGCTGAGCTTTCTTCTGGTCATAGCTTACATATTTATCTGCATCATCACGGAAGTCTCTACCAGCTGGGCTAGTAGATAACTGAGATGGAACGAAACCAGTTGCAGCCATAGAACCATCTTTTAATACGTTTTCACATAAGTCTTTTCTGTTGATTGCATAAGCTAAAGCTTCTCTTACGTTCTTGTTAGCAACAGTGTTGTTCTTAAAGTTTACCTGTAAGTAGAATAAGTAACCTTCATTGAAAGTAGTGAATGTATCTTTATCTTTATACTTATCTACTAATGTAGAGTTGATTGTTGCATAGTCAACTTTACCATTATCGAAGTTCTGTGCAGCAGTCTTAGGATCCTGTACTAAGTACATTTCAAGATTCTTAGTTGCTACTGTTTTAGCATCATAGTACTTATCGTTCTTAGTGAATGTTGCTTTGTTACCTTTGATCCACT
>OGQH01000437.1_pt1 | contig 53575 bp, 46 predicted proteins | sample 1553181 | NCBI WGS metagenome assembly OGQH01 (sample SAMEA2579946, study PRJEB22360) | human gut metagenome | biome: human gut; feature: human-associated habitat; material: faeces | place: Denmark | collected 2008/2010 | reverse complement strand
GTGATTCATCCGGGCGTACAAAATTGTCAGCGAGAATACGCTTCACATTCTGTACGCCTTTCTCTATAACAGTCTCATCATCTGAACTGCAATACTGTCCCAACAAGAACTCAAGAACATACACTGGGACATTCGCCTCTTCTTTAATTTTCTTTGTCAGGTCTTTCCGAACAATCTTACCGTCAAAGTTCTGACGGAGCTTGTTCTTTATTTCTTCACGGGTGCTTTCACCCTCTGTAAATTTCTCCATCTTTCTATCCTCCTGCGGTATTAACTAAAGAAATCAAACTCATCCACCGCAAAGGCGATGTCAATCTGGAACGGCTCACGCTGCGGCATCTGCAATCCCTGTTCATCTGCAATGACCAGATAGTAAGTAGCAGTATTACTGTATTTCAGGGACTTCAGATTAAACTGGCAGCGGAAAGTTCTCTCTGCACCGTTGTCGCTGGTCTTATCTGCAATAATCTTCTGAACATCACTGATCTGCTTGCCATTTTCGTCCGTAAAGTAAACCTGATAAGTAGCCGCTTCACGGTTTGCACTGACTGCATCCTTCTGATAGAAGTTCAATGAGAAAATCATATTGCTGATTTTATGGTTTGCGGACAGCAGATTCACCGTTACCGGCTTGGTATCATATTTTTGTTTATTACGCTTATATTCCATAGAATCATTACGCAAATGATGATACTCAATAACAGGAACTACCATTTCCTGCAAGCTTATACCGCCATGCACAAAATTCATGCCGCCGCCATTCATCTTGATACGGATACTTTCCCTCGGTGCAAATCCATCAAATTCCGTTTTGCCGCCCAGGAACTTCACAGGCAACAGATAATTCGGCTGTGCACCTTTCTGCATGATGGCATAGCGTCTGCCATATTCCACATCCATGCCGTTAAAGCTGGTCTTGTCTACCTTGTCATCCTCAGTCAGCGGACTATATGTATAAAGGAATCCATGATCAGCCGTAATCAAAATATTCGTACCACCAAATTCATTTACAATAATTCGCACAAGATTTTTCAATTCCGAAATCGCTTTATCACAGGCGGCAAAAACAGCAGTATCCGAAGTATGACTGGCTTCATCAATGGTATCGTGATAAATATAGACCACATCCATACCTCTTACCAATGCACTTCGTTCTGCTCGCTTCATAGCGATAATGTCATTATATTTCAAAGCCACACTCGCCGGATCTTCTGATTTCAGAACCTTATCCCGATAAGTGCTTGCTGTAGACCGACCATCTGCCAGAACCGTCAAAATATCGTTTCGAACTTCTACTGTCAGTTCTTTATGCGGCAGTAACGCTGCCATACCGAACTTTGTGATAGACGGGAAAATACTTTGCATACTGCTGATGGAAACCTTGCTCTGTGTTTCTCTCTGAAGCTGGTCTGCCATCGCAGCCGCCACTTCATAACGCATGGCATCCGAAATAATCACGAACACCTTGGTATCCGAGGTCTTAATGCGGGAACGGTAAAATTCTTCCTGCTGTGGTACTTCCAATACCTTGCCGTAAGTTGCCATTTCATCTGCACACACATCCGACCAGTTGTTACCCAGTTCGCCTAAGAACCAATGCGTGTAGAGTCCTTCCACCTTATCGACAACGTGCTTGAATAAATCGTCCAGCAAAATATTGGAAGTCTCCAGGCTCTTTTGAAAGCTCAGATGGAACAAACGATAATAGGTATCCATCTGATAATAGCTTTCAGTATATTCTTTCCAGATACTCTTTGCTTCTGCGGTATGGAATCCGGCAGAATGTTCCTTGAAGAAGCTCTGCATATTTGCCACTTGCAAGATACCATCATAGAAATTCTCAAACGGCTCATACCACGCACAGGTTCTCCGCTTTTCAACGGTGGAAGTAATCGTATCCACATCAATGATATGGTCGCTGATCTCTGTCATCAGCTTTGTCAGAATCACTTCGTTGATGCACGGGAAGCATTCTGTTCCTGCCAGATCGTCCACGGTCAGCTTTTCAAAACGTTGATGCAGACGGGCTTCATCTTCAACATACCGAGCCACATCATATAACTGCTGAATGTCCCGGCCCAGGCCGCCCTCTCTTCCAGCTTCGCTGGAATTCACCTTGTCACTGTGAAGCCATTCAGAAATAAAATCATAGCAATATGCCTGATGCGGCATAGAAATAAAGCCATCCAGTCCAGCAAGATACTCCTGCCGCATAGTACGGGTAGCAGCGGTCAACAGCAAATGAATTGCCAGTCGTCCGAGGTCTGGTTCTTCCTCCACAAATCCGCAACCCTGGCGAACCATTGCCCAAAATGCACCGTCTGCATGATATTTTACGAAATCCTGATAAATGGTATTATTCTTCAAATCCAGTCCTGCCCGGAACACACTGCGGAGAATCATATTCGGTTGTGCGTCTTTCAGTCCACAGATTGCCGCCATTACTGCCATGTGCAGCTGTGCAGGCGTTGCAGGAACTTTATTCTGTGTGCTGACTTTCAATCGGCGGTCTTTCGCATTGAAATAAGCACGGTAATTCTTGACCTGCTTCCGCATGGCCGGATTCGATGTAAGACCCATCTCATCCATCCAGATGGAAATCAGATCTGCCCGGAACTCCTCACTGTAAAGCTCCACATCCAGAAGCCAGTTATCATCCGGGCGGTTATATGCTAATGGACTGTAAACCAAATAGTTTGTGGTCAAATCGTCTACCGAAAGCAGTTTCTTCACAGAAAACGCATTATTGCCAGTCAGAGCAATGACCTTTGCATTTTCCAGAACCACTTCGTCCAGCTTATCCTCAAATTCTTTATCTTCATCGTACCAGAAGATGATACGACGCTGATAAAACTCCGGCAGAGGTGCCGCAAACCTGCGGTTTAAGTCTTGTATTACTTTGTCTGTATCCATAAGTCACTTCCTTTCCTTGGTATCCGGCAGTTTAACGGCACTTATCCGGCACTTTAACGGCACTTATCCGGCACTTTTTGTAGTATCCGGCACTTTAATGTCATTTATCCGGTTCTCTTTGAACTCCATATTCTCACTGTAAAAATTCTTCTATAGTCGTAATACTACCGTACTCTCTTTTACAGTTTTAACCGTTGTTACGATAGCATTGGTCCAACAAATTGAATCAAAGCCGCAACTGCCGATCCAAATTCGACAGTTCCTTTTATAGCTTGTAACGAAGCTATTGCTGTCTTTATCATAGATTTCTTTGGCTTTTCAGATATAACTTCTGCCTCTATAACTTCCAGGCTTTCAGATGCTGCTTCTTTATCTTCATCTGATATAAGCGTATCCATCTTCGTCCTAACCGCGGTAATCAACCGTTCTATATCATTTGCTGTTGCCCCAATATTTGTAGTTGCCGTAACGGATGAATTATCATTTGCAATAATAGCTTGACCATTTTGCACCGTCACATTATAAATATTCTTTTCATCTATTCCCATATCAATACCTACTTTCGTTAGATAGCTTTCTACATGGCGAATTAATACCATAACAAATCGTTCATTAAAACCTTTGATTTTATCTTGCCATTTAGATGAAGAAGAATATCCCATGGCAACACCACGATATACAGAACTGTTATTTTCTACTAAATATCTTAAAACAGCGTACACATTTCGTATTTCTTCGCCATCAGTTTCACCCAACGAAAAAATCAGTCTTCCATAGGATCCTTCTACTTCTTTAATTTCATTTTCTAAATCCCAATCACAGTTGCCGCAATCATGGATATAATCGCTTATAATCGGAGTGTTATCTATGTATTTCACAAATTTGCAAGCACATCAGTATAATCTTCATAATCTGCCTGAAGTAGTCGATTAGAGCAACTGTTAAAATCATATTGAATTTTTCGCAATTCTTTTCTATTCAATTTCATAGTTTTTCACCCCACAAAACGGGCAATATGCACCCGTCATCTTTAATAATGGTTTGATTTTCGCAGTACGTTTACAACACGGAAAATTACAAATTTCCATTGCTTCGATTCCTGAATGAATAGGATCTTCATTTTCATGCTTCGGACGTTTTCCAGCCTTAAATGTAATGATTCCCTTTTTGCTATGCCGTTCCATTTTTTTGAATTCATTATAAATCATATCATTGACGGCATTCGTCACCATTTTCACGGCAAGTTCAAGTACATCCTCAGTAATATAATTTACGCTTATTAAACCGCAGCTTGGGCAAAATATATGAAGTACCCCGTCATCCTTTAAATCTGAAGGAGTTGCCTTAAAATATGTGCCGCAATGCTCGCATTGCAAAAGAACATAGCCATCATCATCCGTGGGGATAGAAATCGTCATATTGATTTCATCACTCATACTGTTCCCCCTTACTTACTTTATTTTAGCCAAAATCCTAGGAAATTGCATAATTCCTCACGCCATCGTCCAGTTCAATGGAAATCATCTGATTGGCAAGGTGATGAATCTTTTCCTCACAGATTCTGATTTCGGTACCCTATGCCTGTAAAGTGATCAGCTTTTTGTTCAGATTCATACACTCGCCTGCGAAAGCACTCTGAACAGTATCCGGCGCTTTAAAGGCACTTATCCGACATTTTTCTCAGCATATTCCTGTTCCAGTTCTTCTGCCAGATACTCATCACTCATACGGTGCATATCCGAAACGCCTTCACGGATCAGCTGATAGACCTGGGAATGATAAAAGAATTCCAAAGCCGCATCCAGTGAAAGTCCCTGCTGTTTAGCAAAGCATTCAATAACACGGCTATTTTTTCTGAAGCAAAATCGGGTTCGCTGTCATAGTGTTTCACTCCCTTCAAAATGCAACAGAGACAAAGCCTTCTCTGTACGAAAACAGATTTGCAGGTTTGGCTTTTCATAGCGTAAGCGGCTGATAGCTTCCGTTTTATCAATCAGCCCGTCAAAGAACAGCTCCACGGTATTAAACACCTTATCATTGGCAACACCACCCACAACAAGGTCATAATCTGTTGAATCTTTTCCGGGAGATAACGCCGTTTTTCCCCCGACGTTTGAACTTTCCGCACCACTTCGCCGCCTGTTCGTATAGCGGTGTAACATAGAAGCCACGCCCAAAGTCTACATTGGGGCGGGAATGAACCAGATCCGGTCTGGCAATCTCTAAAAAGGAACCGTGATAGAGGATCATACTTCCCCCCCCTTTCTTTCATCACATCAAGGAGGTCATCAACGATATATTCCAGGCTCTGGGTATGCCGCACTTCATATTCCGGCACGATATAACCGTTCAGAATGTCACTCTGTTCAGTAAATGCCTGATAGACACGTTCTGCATCTACGCCCAGCTTTGCCGCTACATTTTCAATGCAGAATACAGCAAACTCCAGTTCACTGGAATTTTTAATTTTTTCATCCATCATCGCACGCTGGCTCTCCTTCCCTTATTTTACCCCTGCCTTATCTCATTCAAAATAATTATTAACATACGAATAGCTTATCATGAAATTATACTTTAAACAACCAAATACACCACAAATAAAACTGCATTTCTGCAATATCGTATTATGATATAAATGAAATATGATCTCCAGGTATAAGTATTATTTACCCATCCGTTCTCTGATATTATTGTAGATTTCCCAGGTCTGCGCATCATCTGCACCGTTTAGAATAACGGTGCTCCCCTCTACTTCCATGACTACATAAGTATCACAGTCGTTATGAGTATAGCGGATGTAATCTGCGTGGATTTCATCGCGAAAATGTCCCATAGAGTATTTCAGGTTGCCAAAACCGTTCGTCCGGATTGTATTCGTATCCCGGAACATATTCTCTTCGTAAGCAATGCTTTCGATAGCGTCATATTTCACTGTGTAATCCTGCCAGCCCTCCGCCTGAACAGTAAATTCATTTTCTCCGTAACAGATCTCGATTTTTCCCGTATATAACGTCCATACCGTAAATAGCACACATGCGAGCATTATAAACACATAGACTGCAACTACTTTATGGTTGCAGTGTACTGCCAGCCCTTTTCCGGTGCGCAGCTTCTTTCTATAATAGAGATAAGAATACAGGATGCTGCCAAAAGCTGCTGCCATGATAGCGACAATAAACAGAAATAATGCAGCCATGCTGTCACTGAACAGTCCACAGCTCATGCTCAATAGTCCTGCTGCCACCCATATTTTCCCACTGAAGCGGTGCGTGGCATTCCAGTTCTCCTCATCCTGCAATGTCCATACGACGCGGATGCCGATGGTGCGGTTCGGCTTCACCTTGGGCAGATAATTGCCCACAATAACAAATAGCAATCCCATTCCGACATACAAAATTACCATAAGCAGATTCTCTTTCCTTACACCCATATCAATCCATCTGGCGATACCGTTATAGAGCAATGTCATTCCCGGCACAATCCACGTAACCATTCTTATGACCTTATCACTCTGCTGCCTGTTTCTGTTGTCGTAAAAAGTTACTGCCATTGCTACCACATAAGTCACTGCAAAAGTGCCGTTTACCCACAGACTGTTCTCACAGGTATATCCCAATATCATTCCTATGCACATAACAAATGCCGAGCAGATCAGCCTGCCTTTATTTTTCTGTATCATTTTCTTCATTATCCAATGCTCCTTTCAAATCTGTGATCCATAACATGATTTCTTCCAGCACGGAAGCATTCAGTTCATAATAAATAAACTTTCCTTCCCGCTTGTCCCGGATCAGATCTGCCTCCTTTAGCACCGACAAATGCCTCGATATGGAAGCCCCCGTCACCGGAAAATGTTCGCAGATCTCTCCTGCCGACAATCGACCGTTTTTCAGAAGATTTAGTATTTCACGCCTTATAGGATCTGCCAGCGCTTTCAATGTATCCTGTATTCCCAAAAATGAATCACATCCTTTCATCCAAACGTTTAACATTTAACCTAATTGTTAAATGTATCGTATCATGCGGATTATTTAATGTCAACAGCTTCACAGATCAAGGCAGATACTTATTCCTGCGTATGGATACATCTGTACATAAAAATCCCTCCGTCTTATGACGAAGGGATCTCATTCTTCTCTATACTTCCGTACCATCTTCCGGCAGTCCCCTTAAGAACACCACTGCCACCGGCAATGACAAAACCGCAGATAAAATATCGGACACCGGCTGTGACCACTGGATGCCCCGAATTCCCCAGAACGCCGTCAGGATCAGCAGTGCCGGAATGTAGATAGTGCCACTTCGGAAGGAGGCTAAGATCGTCGCCCTGCCACCCTTTCCGATGGACTGAAACAGCATGTTGCCACAGATACATACCGGAATAAACGGCAGCGTCAGACATTGGATCTGCAACGCATAAAATGCGATCTCATAGGCATCCATATCCGTAAGGAATTCCAGCAACAGCTCTCTGCGGAACACATACACCACCCCTGCAAACACTGCCATGGTCACCAGGCTGACGCACAGGGTGAACCAGAACGCTTTCCTTACACGGGAATACTTCTTTGCCCCGTAATTGAAGGACGATACCGGCTGGAATCCCTGGCCGATGCCCAGTGCCACACTGAATACGAAATTGAAAATACGGGACACCACGCTCATGGCAGCAATGGCAATATCTCCGTAGACAGCTGCCTGTGCATTCAACACCATGGTGGACACGCTGGCCAGTCCCTGCCGCATCATACTGGGGAAGCCTGCTGTAAGAATATTCTTATGCACGGCAAATTCCCAGGTAAAATATTTCGGTGTCAGGCTGCTCTGGGTCTTTCCACGCAGGAAAAAGAATAACAGGATTCCAAAGGATATGTACTGGGAGATCATAGTGGAAAGTGCCGCTCCCCGGATGCCAAGATTTAAGCCCCACATAAGGATGGCATCTCCCGCCATATTTAAGATACCGCCGGAGACCAGTCCCACCATCGCAAGATTGGCATAGCCTTCATACCGGAGCACATTGTTCATCACACAGCTGGATGCCATTGCCGGTGCCGACACCAGAATATAGAAAGCATAGATTCTCGCATAGGGAAGGATGGTCTCCGTACTTCCAAGCAATCTGCACAATCCGTTCAGATCCACAATACCGATCACCGCGATCAACACTCCGGCTCCCACCGCCAAATAAAATCCCGTTGCGGAAAAAGCTTTCGCTCGCTCCTTTTCATGAGCTCCTAACAACCGGCTGATATTGCTTCCGGCGCCATGACCGAACATGAATCCGAAAGCCTGAATAATAGCCATCAGCCCAAACACCACGCCTACCGCTCCGGTAGCACTGGTGCCTAACTGGCTTACGAACCAGGTATCCACCATATTATACAGATTCGTGATCAGCATACTGATGGTAGTCGGCAGTCCCAGTTCCAGGACCAACCGTGCTACCGGTTCCTCGGTGAGCCGTTTATACTGTTTTTCCTCTTTTGACAATGTTGTATCACTCATATCACATAGCTCCTATATCATTACCACAGTTTCCATTCGGTTCTCTCTATGGTTTTACACTATTCTATGCCACAGTAATCCGCAGGCTGCTTCTGCCCGGTTTGAAATCATAATCCGTACCCATTCATCGTATCGCCAAAATAGCGTCTGCCCTACCGGCACGACGCTATTATAGATGATTCTCTTTGAAAATGTAAGCTCTTTCAGCTGCTTTTTTACTAAAATTTTATGTTCAGCCTCACAGCTTCTCACTGAAATAGCTCTTATAGCCCTCCCCGAAGATCTCCGTGGCACTGGTGACGATCATAAATGCCAGGGGATCCTCTTCCTTTACGATCTCCTCTGCCTTGGGAGAAATGTTTTTCTTCATGGCGCACATGATGACGCTCTTCTCCTTGCCGCTGTATGCACCACTGCCCTGTACATAAGTCACACCAATGTCCAGCTCCTCCAACAATCTCCCTGCGATTTTTTCCGCATGGTCGCTGATAATATAGATCAGCTTCGCCTCATCACGGCCGTACAATACCACATCCAGCACCACTGATGTGATAATGACCACGATACCGGCATACAGTGCCTTATCAATATTCCGGAATACAAACGCCGATGCTATGACAATAACCACATCTGTCAGGAAAAACAATGCTCCCGTCTTGAGGTACGGGAATTTCAAACGCAGTAATTTGATAATAATATCTGTTCCTCCCGTAGTGGATCCTGCCTTGAACACCCATCCCATAGATACTGCCATCAGGGCACTTCCGGTCAGAGAGGCAAGCAATGGATCTGTGGTCACTGCTCCTACCGGTGTCAATAAGTTTGTAAATAATGAAGTCATTGCCGTACAATAGATCGTAGACAAAATAAACCGCAATCCAAATTTCCAGATACCGATCAGCAGGATCGGAATGTTGATGAGTAACATCCAGGTACCGGTCTCAATCCCGAACAGACGGTTTAAAATAATAGCGACACCGGTAATGCCCCCGGGTGCCAGGGAGTTCGGATCCAAAAACATGCTGACGGATACCGCATAGATAAAGGATGCCACTGTGATCATTACATAATCCCGGAGCATCTGCAGGGGTGTCTTTTTATCCAGTCTCTGTATTTCCAGTTCTTTTTCAGTCTTTTTCGCCATATTTCTCTCCATTCCACACATAAAAGCCGCATATCTATAATATGCGGCTTTTATCAGTGATACATTCACTTCTTTTCTAAGAAACTATGCAGCGACATCTGCATGACTCTGCACAATTATATATTTGCTCTGACTACCTTGGGCTGATAGCCTTCTTTTTCCAGGGCAGCAATGATCTCATTCTTATGCTCGGTACCGAAAGCTTCCAGTGTGATACGCAGTTCCACGGCAGCGCTGCGGTTGATGGATACAAACTGGTTGTGCTCCAGCTTGATGACATTACCGTTAACGCCGGCAATGATACCGGATACTCTGCACAGTTCACCGGGCTTGTCGGGAAGCAATACGGATACGGTGAAGATACGGTCTCTTAAGATCAGACCCTGCTGTACTACGGAGGACATGGTGATGACATCCATATTACCGCCGCTTAAGATAGATACAATACGCTTATCCTTCACATTCAACTGTTTTAAGGCTGCCACGGTCAGCAGTCCGGAATTCTCCACGATCATCTTGTGGTTCTCCACCATGTCGAGAAAGGCTACTACCAGATCCTCATCCTCCACGGTGATCACGTCGTCCAGATTCTTCTGTAAATACGGGAAAATCTTACTTCCGGGAGTCTTAACCGCAGTACCGTCTGCAATGGTGTTGACCTTTGGCAGGGTGGTTACTTTGCCGTTCTTTAAGGATACCTGCATGCAGTTAGCTCCCGCAGGTTCTACACCGATGACCTTGATCTTAGGGTTCAGCAGTTTTGCCAGTGTGGAGACACCGGTTGCCAGTCCGCCGCCACCGATAGGAACTAAAATGTAGTCTACCAGGGGAAGTTCCTTGAAGATCTCCATAGCAATGGTACCCTGACCGGTCGCCACAGTCAGATCATCAAACGGATGAATGAAGGTATAGCCATGTTCTTCTGCCAGTTCATATGCTTTTGCGCATGCCTCATCATAGACATCACCGTGCAGTACTACCTCTGCGCCGTACCCTCTGGTACGGTTTACCTTGATCAGAGGTGTGGTGGTGGGCATTACAATGGTGGCCTTGCTGCCGTAGCATTTCGCCGCATAAGCCACACCCTGTGCATGGTTGCCTGCGGAGGCAGTGATCAGTCCCTTGGCACGCTCTTCATCCGTCAGTGTGCTCATTTTGTAATAAGCGCCTCTTAACTTATAGGCTCCGGTAAACTGTAAGTTCTCAGGCTTTAAGTATACACGGTTTCCGGTCTGGGCGCTGAAATAATCACTGTATACCAGCTTGGTCTCTAACGTTACCTTTTTTACGATTTCACTTGCTTCTTCAAATTTCTCTAAAGTCAACATTTCTTCCTGCATTTTTCTTCCCATGCCTTTCTGTCACACTTTCCTTGGTCTGTCTGTTATTCCTCCTGCGTATCCGTCTGTTTCTCGTCCTCAGGCAGATGCAGTTCTCCGATATCCTCCATATTCACATCAAACAATGCGTTTACAAATTCCTCAGAATTGAACTTCTGGAGATCCTCGATGGTCTCTCCCACACCGATGTATTTTACCGGAACCTTCAGTTCGGACTGGATTGCCACTGCAATACCACCCTTCGCCGTTCCGTCCATCTTGGTCAGAATGATGCCCGTGAGGTCTGCCACCTCACCGAATTCTCTCGCCTGTACCAACGCATTCTGTCCGGTGGTACCATCCAGTACGATCAGGTTCTCTCTATGGGCATTCGGGAACTCCTTGTCAATGATACGGTTCATCTTGCGAAGTTCTTCCATCAGGTTCTTTTTATTATGCAGTCTGCCGGCAGTATCAATCAGAAGCACATCCACGCCTCTTGCTTTCGCTGCATTCACGGCATCAAACACCACACTGGCGGGATCCGCGCCCTCTTTTCCGCCGATCATGGGCACATCCGCTCTGGATGCCCATTCTGCCAGCTGATCTCCCGCTGCGGCACGAAAGGTATCCGCTGCGGCGATGAGGACTTTTCTGCCCTCATCCTTTAATTTACCTGCCAGCTTACCCACGGAAGTGGTCTTGCCCACACCGTTGACACCAATGACCATGATCACGGATTGTTCCTTCTCGAAATCATAGGCGGTCTCATCCACCTGCATCTGCTCCTTAATACTTTCGATCAGAAGCTGTTTGCATTCGGAAGGCTCCTTGATATGCTTTTCTTTTACCTGCTGCTTTAATCTCTCCACAATGGCGGTGGTGGCATTGACACCGATATCTCCCATAATGAGGATTTCTTCCAGTTCTTCGTAGAAATCATCATCAATGGCAGAAAAACCGCTGAAGACCGAATCGATTCCCCGGACAATGTTATCACGGGTCTTGGTCAGCCCTTCTTTCAGCCTCGCAAAAAAGCCTTTCTTTTCCTCACTCATCCCATTTCCTCCAATCAGCATTCTATCCAGAAAAACGCTTGCGTTTTTCTTGTATGAAACTTAGAACTTCTTCACGATTTTCATACTAATCGTCCAGGTCCTTGTCAATGAGGTTGACGCTGACTAAGGTAGATACGCCCTTTTCCTGCATGGTGATACCATACAGTCTATCCACCTGTTCCATAGTGCCACGTCTGTGGGTAATGACAATGAACTGGGTGTTCTTGGTCAGCTTATGTAAATATTTTGCAAAACGTCCTACATTGGAGTCATCCAGTGCGGCCTCGATCTCGTCTAACAGGCAGAACGGAGACGGCTTCAGGTTCTGAATTGCGAACAGTAGGGAAATGGCGGATAACGCCTTTTCTCCACCGGAGAGCTGCATCATGTTCTGAAGCTTTTTTCCGGGGGGCTGTGCGATGATACGGATGCCTGCCTCCAGAATATCCTCATCCTCCATCAGTTCCAGTGTTCCCTTACCACCACCGAAGAGCTCCTTGAATACCTTATCGAACTCTCGGCTGATCTCTGCGAATTTCTCCGTAAACTGTTTGCGCATGGCGGTATCCAGTTCTTCGATGATGCCTTCCAGCGTCTTCTCCGCTTCCACCAGATCGTCATGCTGGGTCTTCATGAAAGTATAACGCTCCATCAGGTTCTTATAATCCTCAATGGCGTTGACATTAACATTGCCAAGTTTACGGATCTCGTCCTTCAGACCGCTGATCTCGCGTTTCATAGCAGGCAGATCATTCATCTCTTCGTTGCGGAGTCCTGCCGCATCGCTTAAAGTGATCTCATACTCATCCCACATATAATTGATCTGACCTTCGATGCCGTCCTCCAGCTTTTTCTTCTGTTCGCCCAGACGATAGACTTCCTTATCCAGGGCATTCATACGCTCGGACATTTCTTCTCTGCTGCGGAAGAAATCTTTCTGTTTTGCAGACAGTTCTTCCTTTTTCGCAATGTCTTCGTCCAGCTTCTTCCTGGAAGCATCCTGATTCTCGTGAGAAGCCGCGATGGTCTTCTCAATCTCCAGGATGTTGTTCTTCTTGCGTTCCACTTCCTGCGCATTTTCCGTCAGAGCCTCTAAGATCTCATTCAGCTCTGCCTGTGCACGTTCCAGCTCGCCGCCTATACGATCCACATTTGCCTGCTTGTAATCCAGCGCCTGACGCATCTTCTCGACTTTTACTTCCCATTCTCCTGCGTGGGCGGAAGCTTCGCTCTCTTCCAGTCTGCAGCTCTCCAATTCTTTCTGGAAGCCCAGGATCTGTTCCTGCGTCGTCTTCTCCAGTTCTTCGCTGGCAGCCAGTTCCTGAGTAATGGATTCCTTGCCGGAACGGATCTCGAAGATCCTGGTCTCGATCTCCTGCTCCTCCAGCTTCAGAGACTGTGCACTCTCTGCCTCTTCTTCCATGCGCTCACGCGCCTGGGAAATATTCAGTCTTGCGGTATTCTGTTCGATGGACTTGCGCTGCATCTCGGTCTTCAGTGCTTCCAGATCCATGCGAAGTTTATTTCTCTTACTCTTGGTGTCTTCGATCTTCTGATTGTAGGTTTTGATATCCTCAGAGAGCTTTTTCACCTTTTTCTCCAGTTCGTCCATCTCACGACGTCTTCCCAAGAGATTGCTGTTGTTTTTAAAAGCACCGCCGCTGATGGCACCACCGGGAACTAAGAGTTCGCCTTCCAGGGTGACCATGCGGATGCCGTAATCGAATTTTCTCGCGATCTTCACAGCATTGTCCACATTGTCTACCACAACGATACGTCCCAGCATAGCCTTCGCCACATTGCGGTATTCCTCTTCTGTGCCTACCAGTTCGTCTGCCATGCCGATGACACCTTTTTCCTTAAGTGCCTCCGGATTCTTGAATTCCTGGGGCTTGGTAATACTGGTCAGAGGCAGGAATGTGGCTCTTCCGAGACGGTTCTGCTTTAAAAAGCCGATCATATGCTTGGCGGTCTCTTCATTATCTGTTACGATATTCTGGATATTGCCGCCCAGCGCAGTCTCAATAGCGGTCTCGTATTTGGCTTCCACCTGGATAATGTCCGCTACGACACCGATGATACCTTTTTCCTTCTCCTTCTGCTCCATGACCTTTTTGACGCTGCCGCCGTAACCGTCATAGCGCTCGGTGATATTGGTCAGGGCTTCTAACTTAGACTGTTCCTGATGGAAACGGTTCTGTGTCTCCCGCAGCTTCGCATCCAGTCCGGTGAGATTCTCACGGATATTGCCAAGCTCCAGTTCGGATGCCGCTTCCTGTTCCGTCATCTGACGTAGTTCCTCCGTCACGGTCTCAAAAGTCTCTTCCAGCTTCTTCACCGTTTCTTCTCTGGCTGCCTCATCGGATTTGGCACGTAACAGTCTGGAATTTAACTCTGCCTTGCGGATATTGATCTGCTCCATCATGGTATCGAAGCGACCCATCTTTGATTTAATGGTAGCTCTCTGGTTCAGTTCGCCAATAATGGTGTTTTTCCCGGCTTCGATATTATTGTTGAGCTCAGTGATCTTATTCTGGATAGCTTCCAGATCAGCCTTTGCTTTCGCTGCAGCTTCTGCAATCTCCTGCACCTGGGTGTCTGTATCCTTTTTATCGGTTAAGATATCCTGCTTTTCCTGTTCTTTGCCGGCAATCTCTTCTTCCAGGGCTGCTTTACGGTTGTTCAGATGGGTCTCACTGCCGTGGGCAGAATTGATCTGTTCCTTTAAGACATTGATCTCGCCCTCTAACTTACCGCGCATCAGACCGGTATCCGTCAGTTGTTCCCTGGTGGCTTCGATAGCGGCATCCAGACTTTCAATCTCCTGCTGGATCCGTTCGTATTCTTCCTTGATACCCTCATATTTTTCACCGGTCTCACCAAGTTCTGTGCTTGCCAGATTGTATTTTTCTTCTGCGGAAGCAAGCTGCTCTCTCAGTCTCTTATTTTCCAATAAGAACACATTGATATCTAAGGATTTCAACTCTTCCTTTTTCCTCAGATAGACCTTTGCCACCTCGGACTGCTTCTCCAGAGGTCCTACCTGTTTTTCCAGCTCCGATAAAATATCATTCACACGCACCAGATTCTGTTTCTCGTTTTCAAGCTTCGTCTGGGCCGCTGCTTTCCTGCGTTTGAATTTCACGATTCCGGCAGCCTCATCGAACAGTTCACGACGTTCCTCGGGCTTACCGCTTAAGATCTTATCGATCTGGCCCTGTCCGATGATGGAATAGCCTTCCTTACCGATACCGGTATCATAGAACAGTTCGTTGACATCTTTTAATCTGCAGGGTGTACCGTTGATCAGATATTCACTTTCTCCGGAACGGTAGATCCGTCTCGCCACCGTGACTTCATCATAGTCGATTGCCAGCTGATGGTCGCTGTTGTCCAAAGTAATGGCAACATAAGCATAGCTCAACGGCTTTCTGGTCTCTGTTCCCGAGAAAATAACATCCTGCATACTGGCACCGCGCAGCTGTTTGATGCGTTGTTCACCCAGTACCCATCGTACCGCATCCGCAACGTTACTTTTACCGCTGCCGTTAGGTCCTACGATACCGGTAATTCCGTTGTGAAACTGAAATACAATCTTATTGGCAAATGATTTGAACCCGTGTATCTCAATACTTTTTAAATACATATCCTCTATCCCTCAATAGCAGAAGCGCCTCGTAAGCCGCCTGCTGTTCTGCCGCTTTTTTTGTTCTTCCCTGCCCACGACCCAGGCATTCTCCCTCCATGTCGATCTCTACCACGAAGGTCTTGTCGTGTTCCGGTCCGCTCTCCTCTAACAGCCGGTACTCAAACTCTTTTTTAAGTTTCCCCTGGATCAGTTCCTGGAGATTGCTCTTACTGTCGTAGAAGAGACGCTTGTCCTCTAAATCCGACAGAATAAAGCGGTCAATAAAAGCCTTCGCAGGCTGCATGCCACCGTCCAGATAAATGGCACCGATCATGGCTTCCATACCGTCAGAGGTGATGCTGTCTCTGCGTCTGCCGCCGGTATTCTCTTCGCCCTTTCCCAAAAGCATAAACTGTCCCAGTTCCAGGTCTCTGGCACAGAATGCCAGGGAAGGCTCGCACACCATGGAGGCGCGCATCTTGGTCAGCTCGCCCTCGGGAACATCCGGGTGTTCCCGAAATAAGAAGTCACTGGATACCAGCTCCAGTACGGCATCTCCTAAGAATTCGATACGCTCGTAGTTCTCTGTTTTGTTGATCTTTTGTTCATTGGTATAGGAACTGTGGGTCAGAGCCTGCTTCAGCAATGCTTTGTTGTGAAAGCAATAGCCGATGCGCTGCTCCAGCACGTCCATTGTATAACCATCCAACATTTTTTTGTCCTCACAAATATACTGCCGTAGCCCCAATCAGAGTAAGAAACGCGACACGCTCGTACTTTAGTACGATGCGCTCATGTCGCAGAGCGTAGCGGTACATAAGCGAGGAAAGTACCCTCGCAATGCGTCCCTTGGGACGCTATGGTACCGACGTCTGCTTACGGTCTGCTTATTCTTGCTCTAATCGTGCCTACTGGACTATATAAATTTACAATTGTATAAATCGAAAAACAGGAACAGTGCCTTGTGAGCAAGCTCTCGGTCACAGTTCCTGTTTTGTCTTTGCATGGCTCGTAGCTTTACTAGTTCACTGCGTTCTTGATCATCTCTACAGCGTCTTCTACTGTAGTAACCTGCTCTGCGGTCTCAGCAGGGATCTCGATATCGAACTCTTCCTCGATGCCCATGATGATCTGGTATACATCGAGGGAATCAGCACCCAGGTCATCCTGGAATGTGGTCTCCATGGTGATCTCATCGGGATCTACGTTTAATACCTCAGCAATGATTTTCTTCAATTTTTCAAATTCCATAACAGTTCCTTCTTTCCCAAATATTTCTCTTGATTAATTATTCTCTGCAGCCTTATCTTCCAGGCTGATCTGTTCTTTGATCTTCTCGTTGATCTTCTCTTCCTTAAAAGCAATACACTGTAGAATAGAATTCTTCACTTCCACTGCCTTGCTGCTTCCGTGAGTCTTCACTACCAGACCGTTCAGTCCGAGTAACGGAGCGCCACCGTACTGGGAAGTATCAAAACTCTTTAATGTAGTCTTGAGTGCCGGTTTTACAAGCAGTGCACCCATTTTACTGCGAAGCGTGGACATCATCCCCTGCTTCACCTGATGCAGAAGCGCGGAGCTTACGCCCTCATACATCTTCAAGATCACATTGCCCACAAACGCTTCACAGACAATGACATCTGCCGCACCTGCCGGAATGTCTCTTGCTTCCACACTGCCGATGAAATTGATCTCCGGGCAATTCTTAAGAAGCGGGAAGGTTTCTTTTACCAGAGCGTTGCCCTTCTCCTCCTCGGCGCCAATATTCACAATGCCGACTCGCGGGTTCTTTACTCCCATAACGCTTTCCATATAGACACTGCCCATTTTGGCAAACTGGACTAACATGGAAGGTCTCGCATCTACGTTGGCTCCACAGTCTAACAGAAGGCTTACGCCCTTCTCCGTAGGGATCAGGGGAGCTAAAGGAGGTCTCTCCACACCGCGGATACGACCTACGATCACCTGGCCGCCTACCAGTACCGCACCGGTACTTCCCGCAGATACAAATGCATCGCATTCGCCGTTCTTCACCATATACATGGCTTTGACAATGGAGGAATCCTTCTTCCGACGGATCGCCATGACCGGAGGTTCTGCCGTCTCAATGACTTCTTCAGCATGTACAACTTCCAGCTGCTCTGCATCATAGGTATATGCCTTTAATTCCTCACGGATCACAGGCTCCTTACCTACCAGGAATACTTTGACACGTTTGTCCGCATTGACAGCTTCTACTGCGCCCTTTACGATCTCAGTGGGAGCATTATCTCCTCCCATCGCATCTACAGCAACATTTACATATTCTGCCATTTCGTCGTTCCTTTACCTGTTTGTGTTTATCCGCTCATCATCAAACCGCTCCGTGGATCACACCAAACAGTTTGATGGTGGCAGATTCATTCTTACTATACTAAAGGCGTATATAAAAAGCAAGTGATTTTTTTGTGAAAGCAAAAGGAGATTCCATCCGGAATCTCCTCTTTTCTTTTCACTTAATTTCGCTTCATTGATTTATCAATTAATCAACGCTTACGACCTGCTTCTTATTGTAAGAACCACAAGCCTTGCAAACTCTGTGAGGCATCATCAGTGCACCACATTTGCTGCACTTTACCAATGTAGGAGCGCTCATTTTCCAGTTTGCTCTTCTCTTATCTCTTCTACCTTTGGAAGATTTATTCTTAGGACAAATAGACATCGTTACACCTCCTTATTCGCGTTGAAGATATCTTGGATTGCTGCCATACGAGGATCCGGTACGAAAGTATCGCAACCACATTCCTTCAGATTCCTGTTCTGACCACATACAGGGCAGATACCCTTGCAGTCTTCCTTACACAGGATCTTTGCCGGCCAATTCACCAGAATTTCATCGTACACAAAAGCCTCTACATCCAGCTGCCATCCATCCATAAAGCTCTGCTCGGTATCTTCTTCCTCACTTACTTCCGCTTCCGGAGAATAAACGATTCTGTCAAACTTAAGCTTCATTGCTGTAGGTACTTCAGTAAGGCACCTGTCACATTTCGTGTCAAAGGTAAGCTCTGCAGTGCCGGTTACTTTTGCCTTGTTCACACCGATGTTGGTAAAAGTAAGATGAATGGGTGTCTTCTCCGTAATAGAGAAATCTCCCTGGCGGCTCTTAAAGCTTGTCATCTCAAGCGGAATGGCAACAGTCTCTACCTTGCCTTCGGATGTTAATACATCAGATAAACTTACTAACATAGCGACTCCTATGCAATATGTTGCGTAGAAAACACAAGTCTCCTACGATGTGTTGATTCACACACTGACTTATTATACATAGGGTGCGTGTGTTTGTCAACAAAATTTTGTAGGATTTTCATACAATTTTTGCATTATTTGTCTGCCTACTTTTCCAGCCCATAACTACTGATCGTCCATCCCATCCCATCTCATCATATCCAAATGTCATAAACAGATAAGATAATGAGTCCTCCTGTACCGGCTGGAACTCTACTTCCACCGTGCAGTTACCCTTGCTGTCCGTATCCACCCCGGAAAGTCCCTTGATGCCCATGATCTCAACTTCGCCTGTATATTCCTCCTGAAAATATGTATTTGTGAAATCCTTTGCGATCCGGTACACAGCCATTCTGTCTGCTGTTCTCTCCACTTCATCCAGTATTTTCAGTTCGTCATCACCGCTCATAAGGCCGTATCTCAGATTTAAGAAATAATATATTTCTATGTCATCAGGCCGTTTTCCCTCTTCCGACCATTTCACATACTGCTCCGCCTGTTCATCGGAAACATCTTCCTGATTGGTAAATACGATCATGATGAGTGCCATGTCCGGTTCTATATCTTTCTTTTCGATAATATTCAGGGAACGAAAATACATTTCCGTATAGTCTTCCTCTGCAGTCCCGGCATCCACATCGCCCCTAAGCATATAATAGGTACTTCCGTCGAATTCAACATAAGAAAGGCTCCATTTTTCATTAAAGAGTTCATTTGCCATCAATAATTGCGCCGGGTTCCCCTGTGTGGACTGCTCATAGAATTCCGTCAGCAGTTCTGCCCCGCTGCACTCCTCGAATTGATCACTTAACACATACACCGGATAGGCTTTCAGTTCTTCTATATTTAACGGAAGTTCAGACAGTTCCTGTAAGATCACCTGCGGATCTCTATTCCCCTTCAAATTTTCCAGGATGGTATCTGTCTGCACAAACGCTTCCGCTTCCTGCGTTGTCTCCTGCGTCTGTTCGGCTGCTTGTTCAATGGTAGTGGTACTTACCGTTTCATTTTCCTGCACAGTGCTTTTCCTCTCAGCTTCCTGCGTTTCTCCGCCGCAGGCTGTAAGAAATATACATACTAAAATCACTCCGGTCAGACTTTTCATCTGCCAATATTTTTTGCTTGTCTTCATATTAAAATCCCCCAACCTGTAATTATCATACTGCTGCATCAAATTTCCATGAACAAATGCACATGGGAATCAATTAAAATTTTCTTATTTCTTTTGCTAGACTAAACGGAATGATTTCTCCCGGTCTTGTCTCAGTATATGCCTTTTCCTTATGCATATACTCTACAATATCTTTTGCTCTGTAAGCGCTAAACTTCGTAATCACCTTGTCAAGAATGCTCTTTTCTCTGTCAGTCAATACGGAATAGTCCGTATTGGCAGTCGGATAGATATGAAGCATGGTATCACAGCTATAGCTCATTTCTTCCTGAATATTCAGTTTCTCCAGATTCATCAAACTATAGCTTTCACTTTTCATTATATTTTTCTATCATTTCTTTTTTTAGGCCAACTAACGCATCCATTCCTTTCTGGGTTGTAGCAAAAAATTCATTTTCACAAACTTGATTATATTTTACATATGTGGATTCACCACCTGTTTCACAAATATTATTTTCATGCTCTTGATATGAAAATATTGGTGTGAATGCATTTTCCACATACACCTGATATACAGGAATCTTCTCTCCAAGACCATCTACCTGATTTTCGATAAAAACTAAATATTCCCCTCCCACTTCCATTATATTAACAAATCCTCTTTCGATGGAATATGGCTCTGAATATAAACTAAGTGACCAACGGCTGCAAGTAAGATATATATCTTGTCCCACCGCAGGCTCTGTTCCCTTATAAACATCTTCCACTTTGACCAGTTGCCTGCTTGTTCCTCCTATATGCTCCACATCTCCCAGTACAGATACCCGTATAATAACTGGGACCTGCGGTAAATTTACCGATAAATTCTCTGTCTCTTCAAGACATATATTTTCTGGAAGCTGTGCTACGTAAAGCTCATCTAAATATGACTTATCTTCTGCTATATTAGTATACGTTCTTTTTTCAAATATACCAAATACAGTGATAACTATAACAATTAATAAGATAAAGCATGAACCCCATTTGAATTTCACAGTTCTGTCCCCTTTCTTTCAATGCGGCCATCTGCAATTTTATATACCTGGTCTGCCAATATCTTCATATCATCCTGATTATGACTGGCTAAAAGAATTAAGGCTCCCCTTTCTTTTTCCTGTTCAATTAATTGTCTGATTTCCTTTACTCCTGCTTCATCCAGTCCGTTTGTAGGCTCATCCAGCATGATAACATCTGGCTTCTCCATGATGGCCTGTGCAATCACCAGTCTCTGCTTCATTCCCATTGAGTATTTACCAAATACCCTTTTGTCAGCCGGGTCAAGTCCAACCCGTTGTATTGCTTCTTCTACTTCCCGCTTGCCAATCACTCCCTTTAACTGCGCAAGATATAATAGGTTTTCCACTCCTGTCTTATTGGGATACAAGCCGGCATGCTCCAAAACAATCCCTTGACTTGGTAAAACAGCAAAGTCTTTGTGCAGTTCTTTATCATTCCAATAAATATTACCTGAATCAATCTTCATCAGACCCGATAATGCCCGAAACAACATGGTTTTTCCAGATCCATTTCTACCCCAAAATCCATATATATTTCCTGTTTCCATTTCCAGACTGATGTCATTGAGTATTGTCTTACCCTTTATTTTTTTATGAATATTGTTTGCAATTAATTTCATATCAAATTGTCTCCATTTCCATGTCCTCTGCCAGTAAATCCTTCTTCTGTATCAATAGTCCTCCCATCAATACAGTAACTATACAGAATAGAGCCGGAATCCATATCGAAGTAACTAAATTCAAAGAATATCGGCTGTTGGCTAACTCAACTTCTAACAATGTGCTGCGATGCCATCCTAAAACGGTATGTGCTACTGGATTCAACCACAAAAAAACATCTATGATGTCTTGTTTGATTTGCATTTTCGTCAATATATTTATGATACTGAGTGCTGCGGTACAAGTCATTTGCGCAACCATAACCAATGTGAATGCAGCACTGCTTCCAATATTGATCGCAAGTAAATTAACTAACAGCACCAGGGTAAAATTCCATAACATAAAAATCAGAGCATGGCATCCCAATAAAATAAATCCACCTACGCTAAAAATCACCTGATATCGCAATACAGAAGCAATAGCGGTTGTGCTTAGAAATACCAGTTCAAATATGCATATGAAATTAATTAACTGTAACATTTCCTTTCCATACCATTTCATTCGATTCGGGCACCGACTAAACACATAGATACTGGCTGTGCAAAAATGACCATACAGCTTATTCCCAAAAACCAATATCATAATATAGTTTGGCATCATACGAAGCATAAATCCAATTAACTCCACTAAATTGCAACTCATGCTGAGTTCACCTCTGGATCCACTTAATTGTAATACCAGTTCTGATAGCGTTATTACTCCGTCAAACGGTCTGATAAAACCAAGCGATATGCAAATTCCGGAAAGTATTCCAATTAAAATTACTACTCTTTTTTCATGATGCATATTACCATTTATCCTTATTCCTTCCATAAAGGTAAAAACCGAATATTGTTATTATTATAATTCCTACCCCCATCAGTGGAACGATAATATTTTTAGGGGTATCATCAAAAAGAAGCAAATACTTATACCAGCTTAATGAACTCTTATTTCTATCCAGAATATTAAGATATGTAGTCGCATTCAATAGAACAAAAGTCGGTAAGATCAGCAACGTGCGATATTTAACCGTCAAAACAAATGAGATTGCTACGGGAAGCGTACCAAGGATTCCTGATACGACACCAAAAAATAGGGTTGTAAGAATTGCATACAAACTAGGGGATGCTATATAGATTGCGCTGCCTATGTAATTATGAACCATTATGGCATAATCTGTATTGTAAATGCTTAAATTTGATAAATCTCTTATTGCATTCATGGGAAAAGATAGCATATTCATTAGTATTTCCAGCATAAATGGAACCGTAAAGACTATTGTTGTTGTAAAAAAAGATGCCCACAATTTACTTTGTAAATAACGATTTTTCCCTAAACGATAAATCATGTATACTTCTTCTTTTGTCTGCTGTTCTTTGGTATAAGAAAAACCAGCAGGTACAGCAACCAGAATAGGGTAAATCATCACAATTAATAATTGAATGTTTGCACTAAAATATACTTTATTCAGGCTGAGCGCTAATAACTTCATTGGCTGATACATTTGTGAAACATCTGTACCTCTAAATGTGAGAACATTCGTTATATAATTTCCTAGCACTACCGCTAGAAGTAATATAAATGTCAGACTTGCTTCTTTTTGTTTTAATAAAAAAATGGTTTGGTTCTTAATAGCTTTTATTAACATACAATTTCCCTCATATAACTTATCTTCCATCGTAAGAAACAGTTGCATATGCGGCTGCACTTGTATCGGTTGAATTAGATTCTTTTAATAAGATTACATCGCTTTCTGAAATGGGGCGTACTGCATGATTTCTTGCATAAACCGTTGTCGTATCCTCACCGTTCATTCTCCACTCAGAAATACATATCCTCCTACATCTGTTTCCTTCCATGCTGTAGCATCTTTCTTACTGTCATAATAAGCTGTCTTTACAATATTGGTACCTATTACTTCTTGATCCAATGTATTTCTCACCTCATCTAAATGCACATTAATACTATCATTCGTCATTTCACCATTTACTACATACGCAATTTCATATACCCTTCCCCATAACGGATCATCAATATACCTTGTTCCTATCTGCTGAAAAGCAGGTTTTCTATGTCCTGCCATATATATCAGAAACATTCCTGCAGCTATCGCCAATATTCCAATCAAAAAGGACATTCTTACAATTCGTCCATAGTTTTTCTTTTGGGGTTCAGGTTCTGATTCCTCATTTTCCCCTGTGTTATCCGTATTCTCCTTATCTCCCTCCTCCACATTCCTTTTTTGAAATTCAGGATTGTCCAGCTTCTCCAATGTCTTTTCCGGATTATGTAATTCGTCACACGATACCTGAAGTATATCTGCTATACGACTAAGCATCATCATATCCGGAAGGTTCTTTCCATTCTCCCATTTGCTTACCGCAGACGTAGAAACCGATAACCTCTCTGCCAGTTCCTTCTGACTTAATCCATTCTTCTTCCTTAAAATTACCAGTAGTTTACCAAATGCTTCCTTTTGCATAACTTTACCCCTTTAATTGTACTAGCAATGATACAATTATACGATTAAGTTATCTAAAAAGCAATGAAGCAAGAATGAACATACTTGACAATTCACATTTACCACAATGATACGTCTAAATCAATTGAGCATTTGGAAACTTTCCATTTTAATCTTATGAATTTCCTTTTGCTCAAGTAGTTACAGCAATAACCGTTTCCTAGATTATTGTGTCATACCTCCCTATCGTTGTCTACTCTGCTACAGCCTCTTTCATGCTCTTCACATATTCTCCGATATAAGGAGCTGCATCTTTGCCATACTTTGCAATGATCTTCACGATGGCGCTTCCGACAATGGCTCCGTCGGATATAGATGCCATAGCTTTCGCCTGCTCGGGGGTGCTGATGCCGAAGCCGATAGCACAGGGAACGTCGGTCACGGTGCGGATGCTTTCCACGATAGCAGGCAGATTGGTCTTGATCTCGCTGCGCACACCGGTGACCCCCATGGAACTTACCACATAGATAAAACCTTCTGCTTCCGATGCAATCTGGCGGATACGGCTCTCGGAGGTAGGAGCGATCATGGAGATTACCTTCACGCCATGGGTTTTGGCGGGAGCTTCCACCTCTGCCTTCTCTTCATAAGGTACATCGGGAATAATGATGGCGCTGATACCCAGTTCTTCACATTTGGTAAAAAATTTCTCATATCCGTAATGGAATACCGGATTCACATACGTCATAAATGCCAGCGGAATCTGTGACTGCTCCCGTACTCTCTTCACAATTTCGAACACGCCGTCCGTTGTCATGCCGTTACCAAGAGAGCGGATATTTGCTTCCTGGATCACCACACCTTCTGCTGTAGGATCGGAAAAGGGAATACCAATCTCTATGAGATCCGCTCCTGCTTTCTCCATCTCCAGGATGAATTGTACAGTGCTGTCCGCATCCGGGTCTCCTGCAGTAAGGAAAGCTATAAATGCTTTTTTATTGGGAGTATCAAATACTTTATCCAAATAATTATTCATTGTTGTTATCTCCATCTTCTTATTTTGTAATTTCTGTTTTGATTTTTACTTTCTTCTGTCTGTTACTCCTATGATGGCTTTACCGTCAAAACGATCAGTCATGAATATCCACGCCACGGTATCTTGCGATGGCTGCCACATCCTTGTCACCTCTGCCGGACAGACATACGATAATACTCTGATCCGGGCTGTAATTTTTGGCGATCTTACGCACCTGTGCTACCGCATGGGCACTCTCAATGGCGCAGATGATCCCCTCGGTTCTTGCCAGATATTCAAAAGCATCCACTGCTTCATCATCCGTGATGGGCACATACTGCGCTCTGCCGATGTCATGCAGATAAGCATGCTCCGGTCCGATGCCGGGATAATCCAGTCCTGCGGAAATGGAATATACGGGAGCGATCTGTCCGTACTCATCCTGACAGAAATAGGATTTCATGCCATGGAAGATTCCTAAGGATCCCGTCGCAATCGTAGCTGCGGTCAGTGCCGTATCCACGCCTTTGCCTGCTGCCTCACAGCCGATGAGTTCTACATCCTTATCCTCAATAAAGTTGTAAAACGCACCCATGGCATTGCTACCGCCGCCCACACAGGCTACCACGGCTGCCGGAAGCTTTCCTTCTGCCTTCAGGATCTGTTCTTTTGCTTCCTGACTGATGACACTCTGAAAATCTCTTACGATCATGGGGAAAGGATGCGGTCCCATAACGGATCCCAGTACATAATGGGTGTCCGCCACGCGGTTGGACCATTCTCTCATGGTCTCATTGACGGCATCCTTCAAGGTCATGGTACCGGAAGTTACGGGATGTACCTTGGCTCCAAGGAGTTCCATACGATAGACATTCAGCGCCTGTCTGTCGGTATCTTCTTTTCCCATAAAAATTTCGCATTTCATACCGAGGAATGCTGCTGCCGTAGCGGTAGCCACACCATGCTGTCCGGCACCTGTCTCTGCGATCAGACGGGTCTTACCCATCTTTTTTGCCAGCAGTGCCTGTCCCAGGGCATTGTTGATCTTGTGGGAGCCGGTGTGGTTTAAGTCCTCTCTCTTTAAATAGATCTTCGCGCCGCCCAGATCCTTGGTCATCTTCTCCGCATAGTACAGCAGAGAGGGGCGACCGGCATATTCATTCAGCAGCTTATTTAGTTCCGCATTGAATTCCGGATCCTTTTTATAATGCTCATAGCACTCCTCCAGATGGATCAGTTCATTCATCAATGTCTCGGAGATATATTGTCCTCCGTGGATTCCGTAACGTCCTTTGCTCATTTGTTCGTCCTCTTTTCTTTATTCCTGATTTTTATTCCCGATTTTCATTTTGATTTCTAATTTCTCATTTATACTGATGCCAGGGTCAAAAGGTCTAAACCCACATGAGCCTGCTCATAGGTGGGTGAAAGACCTTAGGACCCGCCCCGATATGAGCATAAAAGTGGGATGATAATCCCACGATATGCGAATATTGGGTAGGGTGCTATGTGCCAGTGGCACATGTTTAGCACGGACCGAAGCGGAGCGGAGACGTGGGAGTGCGTAGCACGGAGCAATCCGTAGGCATCAAAGTTGGGGGCGATACCGTTCTACCAGTTCCATGATCCGGCGCATCTTCTTCGGATCTTTTCTCCGGTTGCTCTCAATGCCGGAGCTTAAGTCTACCGCGTAAGGTCTTACCTCTTCCATGGCTTCCGTCAGATTCTCCGCCTGCAATCCTCCTGCCAGGAAAAATTTCCTGTCGATCCCACCAAGGACGCTCCAGTCAAACACCTGTCCCTCTCCCATTCCGTTGTCAAATAACAGATAGTCTGCACTGCTGTCCAGCCAGGCTTCCACATCATACCGGTCTCTTACTTTGACCGCCTTGATCACCGGCTTGTGGCACACCGCCAGCAGGTACTGGATATCCTCTTCCGTCTCATCCCCGTGAAGCTGTGCCACATCCAGAATGCCTTCCTCCAGCAGTTCTATGATGTTCTTCGGATCCTCATTCACGAACACCCCCACCGTCCGGATTCCCGGCAGAAGCTTTTTGCGATATTCGGCTGCCTGCTCCTTCGTAACCGCCCGATGGCTCTTTTCATAAAATACAAATCCCACATAGTCCGGCTGTACCTCATTGGCATAGTCAATATCCTCCGGACGATAGAGACCGCACATTTTCACTTTCATAATAATTTACGACCTTTCTATAGACTGCAAACTTTCAGGTACTTTAGTACCTTGCCGTAGGCACAAATTTGCGTGTGAAAAATTTATTTTTCACACTATCCGCGAAGCTCCTGCAATACCGCTTTCTTATCCGCGCTTCGCATCAGCGTCTCTCCGATGAGAACAGCATTGGTACCATTCTGCTCGAGTCTCGCGATATCCTGTCTGGTCTTCATACCGCTCTCAGATACGAAGAGGATGTTCTCCGGCACCAGTTCCCGCAGCCGCACGGAATTATGGATATCCACCGTAAAATCTTTCAGATTCCGGTTATTGACACCGACGATCCTCGCACCTGCTGCAAGCGCCATCTCCACTTCCTTCTCGTCATGGGCTTCCACCAGTGCCGACAGGCCAAGTTCTCTGGCAATCCCCGCGTATTCCGACAACTGCATGGGAGAGAGAATCGCGCAGATCAGGAGAAACGCATCCGCTCCGATATTTTTTGCCTCATAGATCATATATTCGTCTACCGTGAAATCTTTTCGCAGCAGAGGAATCTGTACCGTCTGCCGGATCTTTGTCAGATATTCGTTCTTCCCCTGAAAAAACGCCGGTTCCGTCAGCACCGAAATAGCATCCGCGCCTGCCACTTCGTATTCCTTTGCGATCTGCACATAGGGAAATTCCGGTGCGATCAGTCCCTTGGAAGGCGATGCTTTCTTCGCTTCACAGATAAAGCTCATTCTCTTCTTTGCCAGTGCCTGTTCAAAAGGAAATCCCGTATTACTGTCTAACTCTCTTGCTCTGGCGATCTGTTCTGCAAGAGGCAGTGCTTCTTTTGCTGCTGCCACGCGCTCCTTTGCAGAAGCTGCAATAGTATCCAGTATCATCCATTCATCCTGCCTTTCCATTTCATAATCATAATCCTTGCGCCGCAGGTCAAAAGTACTCGTAACACTTTATCATGCATTGCTCTGCTGGATAAAACGCTCGAGCTGTGCCTTTGCAAGGCCGGTATCAATGACCTTCTCTGCCAGTTTTACACCGTCAGCCATGCTGTCTGCCTTGCCTGCCACATACAAGGCTGCTGCCGCATTTAACAGTACGGCATTGCGTTTGGGACCCTTTTCGCCGTTTAAGATAGCTCTGGTGATCTCTGCGTTCTCCTGGGGAGTTCCGCCTACCAGGTCCTCCTTCGTGCATCTTACCAGCCCAAAATCTTCCGGTGTGATCACATAATTTTTGAAAGTGCCGCTGTCGATCTCACAGACTGCGGTAGGCGCACTGACGGAGATCTCGTCCAGTCTGTCCTGTCCGTAGACTACCATGCCTCTCCTGACTCCCAGATTGGACAATACCTTTGCCATAGAAGGCAGCAGGCTTTCATCGTACACACCCATGATCTGATATACCGGCCCTGCAGGGTTCGCTAACGGTCCTAAGATATTGAAAATTGTACGGATGCCCAGTTCCTTGCGGATGGGACCCACATATTTCATGGCAGTGTGATATTTCTGTGCAAAGAGGAAGCAGATGCCGATCTCTTCTAACAGCTTCCTGCTCTGCTCCGGCTCTATGGTGATATTCACGCCCAGTGCTTCCAGGCAGTCTGCCGCACCGGATTTGGAGCTGGCTGCGCGGTTGCCGTGCTTGGCTACCGGTACACCCGCTGCTGAGATCACGATGGATGCCGTGGTGGAGATATTGAAGGAATTGGAGCCGTCACCGCCGGTTCCCACGATCTCCAGCGCTTCTACATCTGCGCCCAGCTTTCTGCCGAATTTCCGCATCTCTTCTGCGGAGCCGGTGATCTCTTCGATGGTCTCACCCTTCTGGCTTAACGCTGTTAAGTAAGCGCTTTTTAAAATATCGCTGGCCTCACCGCTCATGATCTCATCCATAACGGTTTTTGCCATATCGTATCCGATGTCCTCATTCTTTACCAACTTAGCAACCGCTTCTTTAATCATGTTTCTGCCTGCTCCTTTCTGTGTCTGTAAAAAATTAACAATGATCTGTCGTCCATCCGGTGTCAGTACCGATTCCGGATGGAACTGTACTCCGTAGATCTGCTTTTCTGTCTGTTCTACCGCCATGACCTCTCCGTCTTCGGTGACCGCGGTAACTTTCAATTCTGTGGGAATCGTCTGTGGATCTGCCACCAGAGAATGATATCTTGCCACAGTGATCACTTTTTTCATACCCCGGAACAATACACTGTCTGTATCCAAAGTCGCCAGGGACCGTTTACCGTGCATCAGATGGGATGCGTAGGTAACGGTAGCCCCTGCCACTTCGCAGATCGCCTGATGCCCGAGACAGATTCCCAAAATAGGTATTCTGCCCCCCAGTTCCCGGATCACATTTTCACAGACACCGGCTTTGTCCGGCCTTCCGGGTCCCGGCGATAAAATGATGTGGGAGGGATTCATGGCGCGGATCTCATCCACACTGCATTCATCATTGCGGATCACCCGAATATCCGGATTTACGCTTCCTACCAGCTGATATACGTTATAGGAAAAACTGTCATAATTGTCGATCAGTAATATCATGCTTCCATTCCCTCCTGTGCTTTCTGTAGTGCCTGTCTTACAGCTGCTGCCTTCTGGATACATTCTCTGTATTCCTTCTCCGGAACGCTGTCCGCCACAATACCGGCGCCGGATCTTACGAATACTTTTCCATTCTTGGAAAAAGCAAGTCTGATGGCAATGCAGGTATCCAGATTTCCGGTAAAGGAAATGTAGCCGATGGCTCCGCCGTAGATACCCCGCTTATTGTCTTCCAGTTCGTTGATGATCTCACAGGCCCGAAGCTTCGGTGCTCCCGACAGGGTTCCTGCGGGAAGGATGGCATCCACCGCATCCAGTGCGTCCGCATCTTCCCTGATCACGCCCCTCACTGTAGAACCGATGTGCATCACGTGAGAGTAGCGCTCGATGGACATATACTTTTCCACTTCCACGGTGCCGATCCGGCTGATCTTGCCGATATCATTCCGTCCCAGATCCACTAACATATTGTGTTCGGAGCGTTCCTTCTCATCTGCTAAAAGCTCTGCCTCCAGCGCCTTGTCCGCTTCCTCGGTAGCTCCTCTGGGTCTCGTTCCTGCCAGGGGGAAGGTATGTAATACGCCGTCCTCTAACTTTACTAATGTCTCCGGGCTGGCTCCCACGATCTCACCATCACTTCCAGAGAAATAGAACATGTACGGAGAAGGATTTGTTGTGCGGAGTACCCGGTAAGCATCTAAGAGGCTTCCTTCCATCTCCGCCTCCAGGCGATTGGATAATACCACTTGGAAGATATCTCCCTCTCTGATGTAATGCTTGGCTTTCTCCACCATGTTGCAATAGGCTGCTTCGTTGAAAAGTGGTTGAAAATCTGTCCGGAGCTTACAGGGAATATGCTCTGCCTTTTCTCCATTCAGCAAGAGCTCCTTCATGTTGTTCAGCTCCCGCTCCGCTCTATGATAATTGATCTCCAGATCATCGGTCTTGATATTCAGGATCAGGATCAGCTTCTGTCTGTAATTGTCAAAAGCGATGACTTTGTGGAACAGCATCAGGTTCACATCCTGGAAGCCTTCCTCGTCCTTCGCATCCAGCCGCAGGGTCGGTTCGCTGTATTTGATATAGTCATAGGAAAAATATCCTACCAGACCTCCGGTAAAAGAAGGCAGTCCCGGAAGCTTGGGACTTTTATTCTCTTCCATGACGTTCCGGATGATCCCTCTGACATCTCCGGAATCTGTCCGGCTGGTCAGTTCCGATTTTATTGTGGTCTTACCGTTATAGCAGGTGATCTCCAACAGAGGATCGTAGCCTAAGAAGGAATATCGTCCCCATCGTTTATCCGCCTCCGCACTTTCCAGCAGATAGACATGCCCGCTGACTTTTTTTAAGATGCGCAGCACTTCGATAGGTGTGGTCATATCCGCATATAGCTCTGTGCTGATGGGAATTACGCCATAGCTGCCTTCCGCTGCGATGTTTTTACATTCTTCCAATGTGGGTGTGATCTTCATTCCGGTACTCCTCCTTAAAATTATTTCTTTCCACACCTTTTCAGCGCCTCCATTCGTAAAATCGCCTCTTTGAGGCTTCCTTTTACTCATTGAGGCTATCTCGCCGGCTCTGAAAAGGTTACAAAAAAACCGCCCCTGACAGAATCTGCTTCTGTCAAGGACGGGTCATATACATTTCCCGCGGTGCCACCTTGCTTCACAATTGCTTGTGCTCTTACAGGATACCAACATATCCCCGGCAACTGACGTATGCCCTCACGTCGCAGAATACTTGAGGTCTTAAAATTCTGTGTGTCCTCTTTGACTGCGCCCTCCGTGGTCCATTTAACAAACTGCGTTCCAACCTTTCTCAGCATCCGGTCTCTCTGTAAGTGCACGAACTGTTTTTATCTCCACATCAATGGTTTTCTTACCGCTGTATTTAATTTTTATTTATATTACTGCTTTAGTGCGGTAACGTCAAGTAGTGATTTTAATCTTTTTTCAAAAAAATCTTTGCGTATTTTATTTTTCTATCTTCCTACTTTGAGGAAAAGCTCACGAATTCCTTCATAGTAACCAATGGTCACCGTGGTACTGTCTTCCTCCTCCCCCGGGAAAGTATACTTGGCAAAATACGGTGTCGTCTCCAACAGCGGATTTTGATCCTCATATTTTTCAAGACCGGTCAGTTCCAGATATTCCGCATACCGGCCAATCATGGCATCCGTATTGATGTCTTCCCATTGCAGTCCGGTCCGGACATAGAATTCATAAATTTTGCCGGTATCCGCATCCAGATAAATATCCAGAAAACGGTTACTCTTATCCGCATTCCTTACGTCCGTAGACAGGCTGATTTTCCATACAGAGAGATTATTTCTCGGCTCCAAAACATCGATAGCAGAGCAGATCACCGCTTCGTAAGAGTCTTCCGAAACTTCCTTTACTTCGTCGGGAAGAATTCCCTGCTCCTTCAGGATCTGAATCTCTCTGTTACATGCCTCATATACCGCTTCCTCCTGAATCTGTCCCTCTCCCGGTTGCTGACGATTCTCTACAAACGCATAGGTACCCGTCATTTCTCCGTAGTTTCCTGCCTCACTGTCCACTCTGGTCAAAAAACGCAGTTCACTCTCCGGCAGGGTCTGACTGCTCAGACATCTCCCCAAAAGATATAGTTTCTGATTGCTGCTCATGCGGTAACGGTATCCTTCCGCACCTTCCACCGCCTCTGTGGTAATACTGTTTAAGAGTCTCTCATCACTTTTGGCCGCGATCCATTCCGGTCCCCACAGAGCCGCAAGAATGACCACAACTGATACCGCAAAGCCCAAAGAACAGCTCTTCCATCTATTCATCCGACTTCACCCCCTCATCCGGAATCAGAAAGCTCATGCAGCTTCCAAAGCCCTGTGTACTCTCGATCTTCAGGCTGCTGTGATGCAGTTCCAGAATAGCGGTGCACAGTGCAAGCCCCAGTCCCGCTCCGTTATGAGCCCTGGATCTGGATTTATCCACCATATAAAAAGCTTCCGTGATCTTATGAAGTTCTTCCTCGGGGATGCCAATTCCTTCATCCCGTACCTGAAAATAATAACCGTTCTCCATGTGCCTTCCTGTGATCTCCACGGTCTGCCCCTCCTCGGAGGCTTTGATGGCATTATCGGTCAGATTGATCAAAACAGTCTTCAACAGGTTCTCCTCGGCATAGAGTTCTCCCTTTTCCCAGCAGATGTCAACCTTCACCCTGCTGTCTTCTGGGTTATTGGTCTCATCATAGATTTCCTGCAGATACGAGAAAATACCGGAGACATTTGTGGTCTTACGATCGATCTCCTTACGTCTGGTCACAATGATGTCCAGCAGTCTGAGTGCCATAGTCTCCAGGCGTTTTCCCTCTGTATAAATATAATTGGCACAGAGAAAATGCTTCTCCTCGTCCAGTTTGCGGGAACGCAGCATATCCGCGTAACCGATTATAGCTGTCAGCGGTGTCTTCAGTTCATGGGAAAATGCGGCAATAAAATCTTCTCTGGCTCTGACTTCATTTTCCAAATTCTGAATATTCTGCTCCAGTGCTTCTGCCATATGGTTGAAATCCGCAGTCAGCTGTCCCATTTCATCATTACTGATCTGCTCCGCGCGATAGCTGTATTCTCCCTCCGCCATTTTGCCGGTAGCCTGCGTCAGAAGCCGGATCGGTCGGGTCAGCCAGCAGGCGATCAGCGTCATCACAGCGCCACTGCATAACAATACGATCACCGTAACCTGACGATACATCCGAAATCCTTCCGTCCTCTCCGTATATACCGCAGTTACATTTTTCATGGTCTCTAACGTCAGCAGACGGTCGGACACATTGATCCTTGTCTGTGTCTGGATATAATAGGAATCCCCCGACTGCACTACCCGGTACACTCTCGTATTTTCTCCGCGTTCTTCCCACAGAGAAGTATCCCCGGTAAACCCTTCACTGACATACAGCACCTTACCGTTCTCATCGCTGATCCGCAACAATCTGTTGCCGTGCTGTCCACTGTTCTCCAGGTATACTCCGATCTGTTCCACCGTTCCGTCCGGAAGTACATCATATTTGGACGGAATATTTAAAGCTGCCGTCTCAAAAGCGAACCTCAAAATACTACTTTCATCCAGTGCCTGTCTGGTCTCACGCTCCATGGAGGTCTGAAACACATAATTTACAAAAAAATAACCGCTTGCTCCGCATGCCGCTGCCATGATCAGCATGGTGCACAGCAGAATTTTCCAGGAAAATTTCATTCTTTTCTCCTCTTGTCCACTTTCCTACAAGAATTCCTCGTTCTCAGGCAATCTCCAGCCGGTATCCTACCTTATATACCGCTACCAGCTGATTCTCCCATCCCATTTTTTTGCGCAGGCGCTGCACATGCAGCTCCAGAGTCCTGCTGTCCCCGTCATATTCTTCTCCCCATACCTTTTCGTACAGGCTTTCCTTGAATAAGGCAATATTTTTATTCTGAATAAATAACACCAGAAGTCCGTATTCCTTGTTGGTAAGTACCACAGGTACGCCCGCTTTCATCACCATTCTGGCTTCCATATCCACCACTACATCTCCTGCGGACAGCTGCGCTCCCCGTTTGTGGAATCTGCGCAGTACCACTTCTACCCTTGCCAGCAGTTCCACCACATCAAAAGGCTTCACCAGATAATCCTCCGCCCCCAGACGCAAGCCTTTTACCCGGTCCTTTACATCTCCCTTGGCGGTAATGAAGATCACCGGGATCTTTAAAGGTCTGATATATTCCATAATATCAAAACCGTCCACTCCCGGAAGCATAATATCCAGTAAGATCAGATCAAAGGTTTCCTTTTCAATCAGTTCAATGGCTTTCATGCCATCCTGTACACTTTTGCAATAATATCCTGCTGCCGACAGATTCAGGTCGATCAGGTCACAGATTGGCTTTTCATCATCCACGATCAATATTTTTATCATTATGTCTGCCACCCCCAATAGGCACGGATCTTCGTCACCAGTGCCTCCAGAGTATCCTCCTCCGTACATTCATAATTTTCTGTAAAATCAGTATCCTTCTCAAATCCGGCCGTCCGTTGGTAATAAATGGTGCACACGGTGTCCACCAGCAATTCCCCGTTTTCTCCTTCATAGCTGTATTTTGCAAACACCACCAGATCCTTCAGGCCGTCACCGTCCAGGTCCTTTCCCTGGATTCCCTTCAGCGCATAGAGATTGTCGTAATCCTCCATGGGTTGAAAACTCCACACAATATTTCCCTGTTCATCGATCAGATAGATCATGAACACGTCATATTCCGCCATCCGGTAGGTGCCCGGAACCACCTTTAATTTTCCCAGCTTTTCAAAATTACGGGTATAAGACTGTTCCTCGATGACATTGAAATTGTGGTTCAGAAGATCTGCCAGTGTCTCCGCCGTATAGAGGAATTCCGTAGAACGCCCGTCTCTTACAAAATTTAAAATACAGGCAGGGTTCTTGTTCATATCAAAGCGGTTGATCTTGTCTGAGATCCGATAATCACGGTAAAAGTTTCCATCGTCCTGGAACAGAACATCTCCTACTTTGTAGGATTCTTCCTGATAATCCCCCCTGTCATTATGGCACTGGACGATCAGGATGATATCCGTATCTCTGTCATTGTCTACATCCTGAAAAGAAACCGAAGCCAGTTTTTTCACCGGCTGCCGCATTTCTCCCGGATAGCAGTAATTTGCTTCCAGCTGGTCCGTCTTGTACAGAATCTGCCCGGAAGCATCTGCGATAAATACCGCCAGTCTGTGGTACCTTGTATCCAGTGCCGCATAGAACCAGACTTCATCCCCGGGTTCCTCTGTCGTATCTATGGCTTCCTCCGGAAGTTTTTGCAACGGCATCGCAAAGATCTGATCCTCCAGCAGGCGGAATCCCTGGTTCTCCAAATCTCCAATCTTTTCTATCCTGTCAAAGCGTTCCCGGTATCGTTCGTACTCCTCCGCCACCAGTTCTCCGTGTTCCCCGGCCGCAGTCACAGAAAAAGAAAAGGCGGAAAGCTGCGCAGATAAAACTACAAAAAGCACAATACTCACTATGCTGAGCATGATTCTTCTCTTCCTGTGTTTCGGCATCTTTCCACCTCCTTTGTATCGTTATTTGATTTGTTGTTTTATTCCATTTTCTTTTACAGATCGTCAATAATAATGTGTCTGGGCTGGCCTGTGATCATGATTGGAGTCAGTTCCGCCTGGATCAGAGGTTCGATATAATTTTTCATCTCTGCGGTCACATAATCTCCCTCTTCCGTGATCCAGGAACGGGGAACCTTTTTCTCCAGATTTGCCACCTTATGCACATCATAGAGATCCGTAGTGCAGATATAGGGATCCTGAGATACTCTCTTTAAGATCACCATCTGACCGGTCTTGCCTTCAAAAGCTGCCTTTACCGCAGTTCCACCTACCTGATAAGCCTCGGTGATATCCACGCGGGAGGTCAGATGTCCGGCACAGCGCTGCAGAGTAGACAGTTCAATAGCTCTGGATTTGCAGCCCAGCTTTTCAATGATCAGGTCAGACAAATATTTGCCCGTACCGGATAACTGTACATGGCCGAAAGAATCCGTCTTGTCGGAAGGTGCAGACAATTCGCAGACATATCTTCCGTCTGCCGTCTTGATTCCTTCGGACACTGCAATGACAATGGACTGTTTCTCACTGACCAGTTTTTTGACCTTTTTCAGAAAATCATCCACATCAAAGGCTACTTCCGGCAGGTAGATCAGATCCGGGCCTTCACAGTCTTCACTCTTGGCCAGTACTGCTGCTCCGGTGAGCCATCCCGCATTTCTTCCCATGATCTCGATGACCGTCACGCTCTGCATCTCATAGATCAGGCCGTCACGTACCAGTTCCTTGGTAACGGTAGCAATATATTTTGCCGCACTTCCGTAACCAGGCGTATGATCCGTACCCTCTAAGTCGTTATCAATGGTCTTGGGTACGCCGATAAAACGAATCGGGTTGCCCACTGTCTCTGCATAATCGGAAAGCTTTTTGATGGTATCCATGGAGTCATTGCCGCCGATATAGAAAAATGCCATGATCTCCAGTTCTTCCAGAATTGCAAATATTTTCTCGTAAATAGCTTTATCTTCACTGATCTCCGGCAGCTTATAGCGGCAGGATCCCAGAAAGGAAGCCGGTGTTCTCTTCAAAAGTTCCACATCCATGTCGTTGCGGATCTTTTCCCCCAGATCCACGATCTTTTTCTCCAACAAACCCTGAATGCCATAGCGCATACCGTATATGGTATCCGCTCCCATATCCTTTGCTGTCTTGTAGACACCTGCCAGACTGGCATTGATCACCGCTGTGGGGCCTCCGGACTGTCCTACGATCACATTTTTTTTCATAATTTTTCTCCCTCTGTTGATTCGTTACCATACATCGACGGGGATTTCTCATGCTCGATTTGCATACGTAAAACACCCACCAATCGGATCCTCCGGTTGATGGGTGTTCTCATTCTTAAGGTTCCGTCGAACCTATTTTACCAAACTTACAGTCTCTCTGGCAATAGCAAGTTCCTCATTCGTAGGAATTACCATAACAGTGGTCTTGCTGTCAGGAGTGGAAATAGCGATCTCCTCGCCACGCTTGTGGTTCGCCTCCTCATCGATGGATACTCCCAAGAAGCCCAAATGCTCGCATACCAGGGAACGAACTAAAGGTGCGTTCTCGCCGATACCTGCGGTAAAGCAGATCACATCTACACCGTTCATGGCTGCTACATAAGAGCCGATATATTTTGCCACACGGTAGCAGTAAGTGTTCATGGTACGGATGCAGTGTGCATCGCCGTTGTTGTAACCTGCTTCCAGATCACGGAAATCGGAAGACAGATTGTTGGACAGACCATATACACCGGACTTCTTGTTCAGAACGGTCATGATCTCGTCGATGTTCTTGCCCTCTTTGTGAGCGATGAACTCCATGATGGCAGGATCGATATCACCGGAACGGGTTCCCATGATCAGACCTTCCAGAGGTGTCAGACCCATGGAGGTGTCTACACACTTGCCGTTCTTAACAGCGGATACGCTGGCACCATTGCCCAGGTGGCAAACGATGATCTTCAGATCTTCGTACTTTTTGCCCAGAACCTCAGCAGCCTTCTTGGATACATAAGAGTGGCTGGTTCCGTGGAAGCCGTAACGTCTGATCTTGTATTTCTCATAATACTCGTAAGGCAGACCGTACATATAAGCTTCCTCAGGCATGGTCTGATGGAAAGCGGTGTCAAATACAGCTACCATGGGAGTGGTGGGCATCAGCTTCTTGCATGCATTGATACCGATCAGGTTAGCAGGGTTATGTAAAGGAGCCAGGTCGTTGCATTCCTCGATGGCTTTCATAACTTCATCGGTGATAATGGTGGATGCTGCGAACTTCTCGCCGCCGTGTACGATACGATGTCCTACGGCACCGATCTCATCCAGACTCTTTACCACACCTGTCTTTTCATTGGTCAGAGCTTCCAGTACCAGACGGATAGCTTCGGTATGATCCGGCATGGGAGTTACAGTCTGCTCTTTCTCACCGCCATCGGGGGTATAGGTGATCTGGCTTCCTTCGATACCGATTCTCTCACAAAGACCCTTTGCGATGCATTTCTCGGTCTCGGAATCAATGAGCTGGAACTTCAGGGAAGAGCTTCCGCAGTTAATAACTAAAATATTCATGGTGAATTCCTTTCTTTCAAATCTGTTACTCTATGGGGTCATGTTACCCGTGCGGGCAATACATGAATACGGTGCGGGACAGATATCCCGCACACGTTTATGTTCGTTACCAGTGATTATACTAACTGTGCCTGTACAGCGGTCAGTGCTACGACACCGACGATATCCTGCCAGGAACATCCTCTGGACAGATCGTTAACAGGCTTTGCGATACCCTGTAACATAGGGCCGTAAGCTTCTGCTCCACCCAGTCTCTGTACCAGCTTGTAACCGATGTTACCTGCATCCAGGTTCGGGAAGATCAAGACATTGGCATGTCCGTTTACAGGGCTTCCGGGAGCCTTGGACTTGGCAACGCTGGGAACCAGAGCTGCATCCAACTGCAGTTCGCCGTCCAGAGTCAGATGAGGATACTCCTCATGTGCGATACGGGTAGCTTCTACTACTTTGTCAACCAGTGCGTGCTTTGCACTTCCCTTGGTGGAGTGGCTCAGCATGGCGATCACGGGCTTAGGTCCGATCAGAGACTTGAAGCTTCTGGAAGAAGTATCTGCGATAGCAGCCAGTTCTTCGGGAGTAGGATCCTGGTTCAGACCACAGTCAGCGAACAGGAAGGTTCCGTTCTCACCCTGATCCTTGAATACGGTATCCATAACGAAGAATGCGGATACCAGTTTAACGCCGGGTGCAGTCTTCAGGATCTGCAGTGCAGGTCTTAAAGTATCTGCGGTAGAGTGGCATGCACCTGCTACCATACCGTCTGCATCATTAGCCTTAACCATTACGATACCGAAGGTCAGGTAATCATTCAGCAGGATCTCTCTTGCCTTCTCGGGGGTCATTCCCTTTGCTTTTCTGGTTTCATATAATAAATTCACATAGTCATCCAACTTGGGAGTTGTTTTAGGGTTAACTACCTTAACTTTGGACAGGTCAACTTCCAGCCAGCCTGCACCATCCATGATCTTCTCTTCATCACCGATCATAATGATGTCTGCGATGCCCTCTTCCACGATACGGGCAGCAGCCAGTAATGTTCTCTTATCATTAGATTCCGGTAATACAATAGTCTTTTTGTCGAGTCTTGCTCTCTCTTTAATCATGTCAATGTATGACATATCCATTCTCCTTTCCGGCGGGGGATACCCGCTTCCTCCCAAATAACTTCTGTAAAGTTTTGGTTTTATCTTAACAAACCGATGTATTTATATTATACTAAATACATCTGGAGTACACAAGGGCATAATGTTCGCAAAATTGTATATTTTCAGATACAACCACTATTTTTTCAGAATAAAATAAGCTGATAACCATGCATATGTAAACGCTTTCAGTGTATGTTATTTTTTTCACATTCCCTGTCAGGGTTTGTGTTCGCTATAACGTATATTTCTTTTCACGAAAGGAGCCACATTATGAAGGTCAATGGTATTGTCGCAGAGTATAATCCCTTCCATAATGGCCATGCTTACCAGTTACAGCATGCCAAAGAGGCCAATGATGCCGATTATACGATCATTGTCATGAGCGGTAATTTCATGCAGCGGGGTGCTCCTGCCCTCTTAGATAAGTTCACCCGTACAAAAATGGCTCTGGAGAACGGTGCAGATCTGGTGCTGGAACTGCCCACCCGCTATGCTGCCTCCAGTGCGGAATTTTTTGCCAAGGGCTCGGTTGCCTTGTTCGACAAACTGGGAGTGACCACAAATCTGTGCTTTGGCAGTGAGTGCGGCAACATTGAAGTCTTGTCACGGATCGCTGAGATTTTCTATACGGAACCGGAACCTTACGTGGAATCCTTGCGCTGCAATATGCGTAAGGGAATGTCCTTCCCCATCGCCAGGACCTGGGCGTTATTGCAATACGCGCCTTCCTTAAGCGATGATAAGGACGTTCTTTCCTCTCCTAATAATATATTGGGAATTGAATATCTCAAAGCTCTGATGTCCAGAAACAGCAAGATCTCACCGTTCACTACCACCAGAGTCGGTGCGGATTATCACGACAAACGTCTCGGCACCAATCAGTGTTCCGCCATTGCTATCCGCCAGTCGGTGGCCGCCGGGCATGATCTATCCTATCTGGCTGCCCAGATGCCGGAAAGTGCCTATGCATTGATGACGGATTCTCTGTCTCACAAAAAGCCTCTGTTTGCCGATGATTTTTCCGCAGCACTGCAATACAAGCTGCTGACGGAATACTCTGTGGGCTACGACAAGTATCAGGATATTTCTTCGGATCTGTCCGACCGGATCCGCAATACCCTGCCTTCCTTCGCAGGTTACACTTCTTTCTGTGATCTGCTCAAGAGTAAGGATATGACCTACACCCGCATCAGCAGATGTCTGCTTCATATTTTGCTGAATATGACCAAGGAAGAATTCGAGACCTGCAAGTCGGAAGACTATATCTCTTACGCCAGAGTGTTGGGTTTCCGCAAGAATGCGACGCCACTGCTTGCCGAGATCAAAAAGAACAGTTCCATTCCTCTCGTCACCAGCCTGGCTGACGCCAGACAGACGCTTTCTCCCGAATCTCTGCGGATGCTGGATCTGGATATCCTCCGCAATCAGATCTATCTGGGGAATCTGGCCTTAAAGAACCAGACGGAAATGGTGAATGAATATCGGACGCCGATTGTGATTGTATAAATAGAAAGTTAATGAAATAAATACTCCCTTTTCGGAATTGTGTGTCTGAATGAAAAACATGTATAAATCTACATTAAGGTTAATTTAAAAACGAATTTGTTTGAAGTTTCACCAAATCAATAGAGGTGTTTGATTATGAAAAAAAGAATAATTGCAGTAATTGTAATTTTAGCTGTATTAGTAGCTCTATTCTTTATTGGCACAGGTTTTCAAAAAAGAATGGATGTCGTATTAGTTGATTACTCTGTATCAGAGGATGGAACGGAGATCACGCTTGATGTAGGAATTCCAACATCTATAGGATATATCAGAGGATTTAAAGACAATGGCGGTGGAGTAAAACCACATTATCTTACATTTTTTTCGACATTTGGTGGAATAAACAGTCCGATTGGAGCAGAGCATAGCTTCCAATTAGAGCTTACTTCGGATGATACAAAAATTTATTTTAACAGACCGGAGGGAGGTTACGAGTTGATTTTAGTGAAAGATGAAGAAACAGGTCAATGGCTCAGACCAAATGGAATAGGTGAAGAAAATAACACTATTTTTGAAGCAACCATTCTTGAAATTCGTGATAATTATTTTTTAGTAGAACCCGTAGAGGGTAGTCAAGAATTAAACAATGCAGATCTGATTACAGTACCAATGAAAAACATAGGTACTGCTCCACAACCAAATGTTGGTGACATTATTGAAATAGCATATAACGGAGAAATTGCAGAAAGTTATCCAGCACAGATAACAGAGGTTTACGGTATCAAAGTTGTCAAAGAAGCAGAACAATGGGATTTAATTCCTATGGTCATGGTAAATGGCGAGTTATATATTGACACAGGTCATGAAAGTACAGTAGAAGCCCGTTGTGGTGTTATGGATGGAGAGATTACGTCAGAAGTAGACGGAAGTGAAAAGCCAACAAAAGACAATCAATCTAACTTTGGTACAGGCTATGGATATCAATATGGTTCACAAGAAGGCATAATCGAGATTAATATGAATGAAAAATGGTGGGTTTTTGCAACAGAAAAAGTCCTGGCCAGTAGTGAACTTATGATAGACCCAGTTGCAGTAATAAGTATTCATAATGTTTTCACAGGAGAAAATGCGAACATCACTGAAAATGAGGATATCAGAACTATATCTAATATATTATGTGGTGATGCATGGAATACAGAAGGTACAACTGATTGTTTAAGCAACATTGAAATTACAATCAACGAAGAAACATACAAATATCATTCCGATTGTGGTACATTCAACGATAATGTAAATCAGAACTATTTATCACTGGATGACGAAAGGAAAGCTGTGGTAAATGCCATTTTTTCAGAGTATATATCACTCACAACCACAGAAGTTCCAGCAGAATAAATTTTACAAAGGCTACCCGGTCAAAAAGATTGGATAGCTTTTATTATGTTTTAAACCTAAACTCAATTTCAATCCAGTCAGCAAAACTAATCTTTATTATATCCAAGCAAATCAATAGCTCAAATTGCATTAACTTCTTAAAATGTATAAATAACAGGATAGTTTGGGCTAAGTAATATCAGAAACACTTTTCCGAAAAGGGAGAAATTTAATAGCATAGAAACAGACAATTAAGAAACAAAAACAATGGCAGACGCTAAAACAGAAAAACAGAAAGTACAGGAAATAACGGAGAAGTTGGAGTAGGGTATCAAGGAACTTTTTGAAAGCGAGAAGTACTAGATTTATCTGAATACCATGTCAAAATTTCATAATTACAGCTTTAACAACACAATGTTAATTGCAATGCAAAAGCCTGACGCTACGTTAGTGGTCGGATTCAAGGAATATACTTTGCTGAATAAACGGGGGGACGATAATGCAGGATGTTATGAATGTAAATAAGAAAGAATATAAAATTGTGAAGTTATTAGGACATGGAAAAGGTGGTTATTCCTATTTGGCAGAACGGGAAGGTAAATTTTATGTGTTAAAACAGATACACCATGAGCCATGTGAATATTACTCATTTGGCAATAAAATCGAAGCAGAACAAAATGATTATAACAGACTGTTGCAGACAGGAATCAGAATTCCAAGAATGTTAGACATTGATGTAGCAAATGAAAGAATATTAAAAGAGTATATTGACTATGAATGTAACAATTACATGGATGAATGGAATTTTGAAAATTGGGGGATTAAGTACTGGTCTAAGACAACGGAATTTATTGATTATATGGAGCAGCATTAGTTATGTAACTCAAGATTTTGTTCAATCCAAATCTCTTATAATCCTCAAAACTTGTTGATTTTACACGAAAAAAACTATACTATAGATAGTACCTATTATTAGAGTCAGAGCGTAGAGCAGAAAAAGATACGAGGAAGTAATGATGAGAACAGAAGATAAAACAAGAATGACAGAGGGAAGCATTTCCAGAAAAATTATTTTATTTGCGATTCCGCTGTTTCTTGGAAATTTGTTTCAGCAATTGTATAACACGGCAGATTCACTGATCGTAGGAAATTATCTCGGCAGCAATGCGTTGGCGGCAGTCAGCTCATCCGGGAATCTGATTTTTCTGATGGTTGGATTTATCAATGGCATCGCAATGGGTGCAGGTGTTGTAATTGCCAGATATTATGGAGCGAAAGACAAGGAAAATCTGGAGAAATCAATCCACACAACGGTTGCGTTTGGAATTGCAGCAGGAATTGCATTGACAGTGATCGGCATGCTTTTAGCACCGAAGATCCTGGTGTTGATGGGAACACCCGCAGAGGTGCTTCCGGAATCTATCACCTATTTCCGCACTTATTTTGCAGGCTCTATCGGAGTGATCATGTACAATATTTTTGTAGGGATTTTGCAGTCAGTTGGAGACAGCAGACATCCGCTGATTTATCTGATCATTTCTTCCTGTATCAATGTGGTGCTGGATATTTTCTTTATTTCAGGATTGGGGATGGGAGTCGGTGCAGCCGCTTTGGCAACAGCGATTTCCCAATTTGTAAGTGCATTCTTATGTCTGATCCATCTTCTGAGAGCAAAAGAAGAATATAGGCTTCAGTTAAATAAAATCCGTTTTGACAGCCAGATGCTGTGGCAGATCATACAAAACGGTGTGCCGTCCGGTTTTCAGAATTCTGTGATCGCCATTGCGAATGTTTTTGTGCAGACAAATATCAATGCATTTGGGAAAATGGCGATGGCGGGATGTGGATCTTATTCCAAAATCGAAGGATTTGCGTTTCTGCCGGTGACCTGTTTTACGATGGCGCTGACCACTTTTGTCAGCCAGAACCTTGGTGCAAAGCAGTATGACCGTGCAAAAAAAGGAGCGAGATTTGGCGTTCTCTGTTCGATTATCATTGCAGAATTGATCGGAGTTGTGATTTATACAGCCGCACCGGTGCTTATTGCAGCCTTTAACAGTGAACCGGATGTAGTACATTATGGAGTTATGCAGTCGAGAACCATTGCATTGTTCTATTTTCTGCTGGCTTTTTCCCACTGCATCGCTGCGGTGCTTCGTGGTTCGGGAAATGCATCGGTTCCAATGATCGTCATGCTGTGTGTATGGTGTCTGTTCCGTGTAAGCTATATCACGGTTACGGTTCATTTTATCCCGGATATCCGCGTGATCTTCTGGGCGTATCCATTGACCTGGAGTATTAGTTCGGTCATTTTCCTTGCTTTATTTTTGCGTGGAAAATGGGTGTATGGGTTTGAAAAGAGAAAATAAGCAGCATATCCGGCGTAGGGGAAAAGCTTGACAATTTCAGCTTTACGTCTAAAATAATATCATATGAATTTGAATGAGACTGATGCATAAAAGAATGTATCAGTCTTATCTTATGCAGAGGAGAACCGGAATTTATGAAAAAAAGTGGAACCATGAAAAAAATGCTCACCTATTATAAACCTTACATGCGTGTGTTCTGGACAGACATGTTTTTTGCAACGCTCTCTGCGGCGGTTGCCCTGATCATTCCGCTGGTCGTGCGGTATGTGACCTACAATCTTGTGTACCGTGAGCCGGCAGAGATTTTGCATCAGGCAGCATACATTGCCATTGGACTGTTTGCGCTGGTGGCGGTTGACTGTTACAGTAAATTCTACATTTGTAATTACGGACATGTGATGGGAGCGAAAATCGAGTATGACATGCGTGCGGAAATTTTCGCACATTATCAGAAACTGTCCTTTTCCTTTTATGATGACCAGAAAGTCGGACAGCTGATGAGCCGTATCACAACCGATCTTTTTGATATCAGCGAACTGATGCATCATGGACCTGAGAACATCATTCTGTCCGTGATCAAAATTGCCGGAGCGCTGATCATTCTTGTGAACATCAGCCCGATGCTTGCAGTTGCGGCTTTTGCAATATTGCCGTTCATGCTGCTCTATGCATTTGTCCTGAATAAAAAAATGCGTCTCGCATTCAAACAGAACCGTGTAAAAATTGCGGACATCAATGCGCAGATCGAGGATAACTTATCCGGTATCCGGGTGGTAAAATCTTTTGCCAACGAAGCGATTGAAAACCGCAAGTTTAAACAAGGCAATGACGGTTTCCTTGCAGCCAAGAAAAACAGCTATTTTTACATGGGAAGTTATCAGGCAGGGCTTGGAGCGTTTACGACACTCATTCAGGTCAGTGTGATCCTGACAGGTACGGTGCTGATCGCAAAAGGCAGTGTGGACGTCAGCGACCTTGTCACATTTATGCTCTATATCAGTGTGTTTACGGATCCGGTCCGCACCCTCATTGATTTCACAGAGCAGTTTCAGAATGGTTATACCGGATTTGAGCGTTTTCAGGAGATCCTCGCCGTTCATCCGGATATCGAGGACAAAAAAGATGCAGTGGAACTTAAGGATGTAAAGGGAGATATTACTTTTGAAAATGTTTCATTCCAGTATGAGGAAAACACGGAAAAAGTGTTGAACCATATCAGTTTAAATGTTCCGGCGGGGGCTTACATGGCATTAGTCGGTTCCTCCGGCGCAGGAAAAAGTACGCTCTGTTCCCTCATTCCACGTTTCTATGATGTGACGGGCGGCGCAGTAAAAATCGATGGAAAAGATGTGCGTGATCTCACCTTAAAGAGTCTGCGCGACCACATCGGCATTGTGCAGCAGGATGTGTATCTTTTTGTTGGAACTGTTTTTGACAATATCCGTTACGGAAAACCGGATGCGACAAGAGAGGAAGTCATCGAGGCAGCAAAAAACGCCAATGCGCATGAGTTTATCATGTCACTTCCAAACGGTTATGAGACGGACATCGGACAGCGCGGGATCAAGCTTTCCGGCGGACAGAAGCAGCGATTGTCCATTGCAAGGGTTTTCCTTAAAAATCCACCGATCCTTATTTTTGATGAGGCAACCTCCGCACTTGACAATGAGAGTGAAAAAGTAGTACAGGATTCATTGGAGAAGCTTGCAAAAAACCGTACCACATTTGTAATTGCACACAGGCTTTCCACCATCAAAAACGCAGAGAAGATCATTGTTTTATCTGAGGATGGTATCGAAGAATCAGGAACACATGAAGAACTGATGGACAGGAAGGGAACTTACGAAAAGCTTTACAATATGCAGTTCCACAAATAAAATGAAAGTAGCAGAAAAAGAGGAGAATTGATATGCCGGAACTTATACGTAAAAAAAAGAAAATGTCATCGTTTGAGATGATCGCATTTGGATTTGCAGGTGTGATATTACTTGGAGCAATTATTTTAATGCTTCCGATCTCATCTTCTGCCGGAGTTGTGACACCGTTTGATAAAACTTTATTTACTGCGACATCAGCTGTCTGCGTGACAGGACTTGTGGTCGTGGATACAGGAAGCTACTGGTCGGCGTTTGGTCAGGCAGTGATCTTACTTCTGATTCAGACCGGTGGATTGGGAGTCATCACTGTGGTTGCATCTTTTTCAATGGTATCGGGGAGAAAGATCTCGTTAATGCAGCGGAGCACGATGCAGGATGCAATTTCAGCACCGAAGGTAGGTGGAATTGTCCGGCTTACGAAATTTATTCTACAGGGAACATTTCTGATCGAATTGGTCGGTGCCATTCTCATGCTTCCTGTATTTTGCAGGGATTATGGATGGAAAGGAATCTGGATGTCAGTCTTCCATTCGGTATCGGCTTTTTGCAATGCAGGTTTTGACATACTTGGAACGACGGAACAGACATTTCCATCTCTGACAGGATATATTGCCAATCCACTGATCAATCTTGTGATTATGCTTTTGATCGTGATCGGTGGCATCGGATTTCTGACCTGGGATGATTTTTGTACAAACAAATGGAACTTGAAACGTTACCGTCTGCAGAGTAAGATTATCCTTGTTACCACCGCTGTTTTGATTTTACTGCCGGCTATTTTTTTCTTTCTGAGTGATTTCGCCGGATTTTCTATGGGAAAAAGAATACTGGCTTCTTTTTTTCAGTCGGTAACTCTTCGGACGGCAGGCTTTAATACGGCAGATCTTGGTGCAATGAACGATTCTTCCAAAGCAATCATGACTTTGATGATGCTGATCGGTGGATCTCCGGGATCAACGGCAGGAGGTATGAAGACAACAACGATCGCAGTGCTGATACTGAATGCGTTTGCAACATTTGGAAGAGAGCCGGAAACAGAGGTTTTTGGAAGAAGATTCGATAATACAGTAGTGAAAAATGCGGCAACGATCGCTATTTTGTATTTTTTCCTATTTTTTGCAGGAGGAATCGCAATCAGTCAGATAGAACATGTTGCATTGTCGGATTGTCTTTTTGAAACAGCATCGGCAGTGGGCACGGCAGGACTTACATTAGGGATCACAACGGAACTTGGACTGGTATCACATCTGATATTGGTTGTTTTGATGTATCTTGGAAGAGTTGGCGGACTGACACTTATATATGCTGCAATTTCAGTAAAAATCCAGAGCGGGGCAAAAAGACCGCTTGATAAAATAACTGTTGGATAAAGGAGAAAATTATAATGAAAAATATTTTGCTTATCGGACTCGGAAGATTTGGAAAGCATGTTGCATACCAGTTGAATGAGCTTGGACATGAAGTAATGGCTGTGGATGAGAATGAAAATCTTGTCAATGAAATTCTTCCGTATGTTACAGACGCACAGATTGGTGACAGTACCAATGAGAATTTTCTGGAGTCGCTTGGAATCAAAAATTATGATATTTGTTTTGTGACGATCGGAGGCAATTTCCAGAATTCCCTGGAGACAACTTCTCTTTTGAAAGAACTTGGCGCTAAAATGGTCATATCGCGTGCAGAGCGGGATGTACAGGCAAAGTTCCTGCTTCGCAACGGAGCAGACGAGGTCATTTATCCGGAAAAACAGATCGCCAACTGGGCAGCAATCCGCTATACGGCAGATCATATCCATGATTATATCGAAGTGGATGATTCACATGCTATTTTTGAGGTGGAGGTGCCGGGAGACTGGATCGGAAAAACGATCGGTGAACTGGATATCCGTAAAAAGTACAGCATCAGTATTCTGGCGATCAAAACAGACGGAAAGATGAATATGGCGATTGGCCCGGATATGGAACTAAGCAGTGAAGATACCCTTTTGGTTCTCGGTACATACAGGGATATGCAGAAGTGTTTTCGGATATAATGGATAAAAATAAACAGGGTATAAAATAATTATTAAAAATTGCACAAAATTTGCATTTTATAAAATAATCGAGTAAAATAGGAATGTTCGGGCAGAAAGTGTGATCCGGGCAGACAAAGATAATACAATGTAACCATGATAATCTGCATTCTGCATATTATCAAGACATAAAAAGGAGTGGATTTATTATGACAAAAATTGATATTATTTCCGGTTTCTTAGGAGCAGGAAAAACCACATTTATTAAAAAAATGATCGATGAGGTATTTAAGGGCGAGAAGATCGTTCTGATCGAGAATGAGTTCGGTGAAGTCGGAATCGACGGCGGTTTCTTAAAAGATGCAGGAATCCAGATCACCGAGATGAATTCCGGCTGTATCTGCTGCTCATTAGTAGGTGATTTCGGAAAGAATCTTCACGAAGTGATTGACAAATATCATCCGGACCGCATTCTGATCGAGCCATCCGGTGTCGGTAAGTTATCCGATGTTATGAAGTCTGTGATCGATATCGAGAAAGAGGAAGACGTTAAATTAAACGGACTCGTAACTGTCGTAAATGCTTTAAAAGCGAGCAAGCAGATGAAAGCATTCGGTGAATTTTTTAATAACCAGATTGAATATGCTACAGTTGTTGTGCTGAGCAGAAGTCAGAATGCAACACCTGAGCAGTTAGAGCTTTGCGTAAAACAGATCCAGTCACTGAATCCTAAGGCTGCGATCATCACAACAGCATGGGATGCGATCAAAGGCGAGCAGATCTTAAAAGTGATCGAGGGAGCAGATTCTCTTGAGATGAAACTGATGGCTGAGCAGCATGCCAAAGAAGAGGCAGAGGAGCATGAGCATGAACATCACCATCATGACCACAATCACGAAGAACATGATCACGACCACGACCATGAACACCATCACGATCATGAAGACCACGACCACGAACATGAACATCATCACGATCATGAAGACCACGACCATGAGCACCATCATGAACATGACGAGAACTGCACCTGCGGATGCCATGACCACGATCATCATCACCATCATGCAGATGAAGTGTTTACAAGCTGGGGCAAAGAGACGCCTCACAAATTCACGAAGGAAAAGATCGAGGATGTATTAAAGACTCTCTGCGAGACAGATGATTACGGAACAATCCTCCGTGCCAAGGGAATGGTAGAAGATGAGAATGGCACATGGATTTATTTTGACATGGTTCCGGGTGAATATGAGCTTCGTGACGGCGAGCCTGACTATACAGGAAGACTTTGTGTGATCGGCTGCAACATTGACGAACACAGATTAGAAGAGTTATTCGGAATTTAATAAGGGAGAATATATATGAACGAAATACCAGTATATTTATTTACCGGTTTTATGGACAGTGGAAAGACCTCCCTCATCAAAGACACCTTATTTGAGCAGGGTTTTGCAAAAGAGGGAAAAAGCCTTGTCATCTGCTGTGAAGACGGCGATGCAGAGTTTACGGATGAAGAACTTGAAAAAAATAATGTAAAACTTGTCATGGTAGACAGTGAGGCAGATTTTACAGAGGACTTTTTGAAAAAAGTAAATACCGAGTACCAGCCGGAGCAGGTATTCTTAGAGTACAACGGAACCTGGCAGATGGGAACACTCATGGATATGGAACTTCCAAAGTACTGGATGATCGTACAGCAGCTTGCCACGGTAGACGCAACGACTTTCGATATGTATCTTGCAAATATGCGTACAATGATCATGGAACAGCTTTTTTCCGCAGATGTCGTGATCTTCAATCGCTGTGATGACAGTACAGACAAAGGAAAATACCGCAGAAATGTCAAGGCATTAAACCGGAAAGCACAGCTTGTCTATGAGCGTGCGGACGGAACACTTGACGAGAGACCGGAGGAGTTACCGTTTGACATTACTGCGGATGAGATTGAAATTTCCGATGCAGATTATGCGATCTGGTATATGGATTGTCAGGACAATCCGAAAAAGTATGAGGGTAAGAAAGTTTCTTTCTTAGCACTTGTATACAATCCGGACAAACTGAAAAAAGGAATTATGGTTCCGGGACGTTTTGCAATGACCTGCTGTGTGGAGGATGTTACCTTCATCGGCTTCAAAACGAAATACGACAGGGAGGATGAAATTCCGCACAAATCCTGGATCAATATCACAGCAGAAGTACACGTAGAATTCGCAAAAGAGTACAAGGGAAAAGGTCCTGTATTGTATCCAATTTCCATAACTCCAGCCGAGAAGCCGGAAGATGAAATCGTATACTTCTCATAAAAATAAAAAAGGTGTTGACAAAGATACGTTAATGTATTAAAGTAACACCATAAAGAAAAACCGTTGAGAAAGAGTAGTAAGTAATCTGTTGATATTACAGAGAGCTGCAGGTGGTGGGATTGCAGTATGGATCATTTTACTGAATGGACTTTCGAGGGTGACCTGAACAACATACATGAAGCATACAGAGCCATGTATCAGCAGTAGGAGTCACCGGGAACCGAACCCGTTATCAATCAGGCGTGTATGATAGTACATGAGAGAGTGGACCGGATGGTCAAGATGAGTGGTACCGCGATAATAAGATTTTATTACCGTCTCAAGCATTTTGCTTGAGGCGGTTTTTTATGTATAGGAGATTTCTTTGGAATTCCCTACACAGTAAAAGCAAGCATGAAAGAGAGGAAAAAGATTATGAAGAAAAAAGTATTAGCTATGGTATTATCTGCAGTATGTGCAATGGGACTGCTGGCAGGATGTGGATCAGGAAATGATGGAAACACAACACAGGGACAGGGAGGAACTTCCGAGACAACCTATACGATCGGAATTTCACAGTTCGCAGAACACGGTTCACTGGACAATTGCCGTGAGGGCTTTTTGGCAGGACTTAAGAATGCAGGAATTGAAGAAGGAAAGAATCTGAAAGTTGAATATCAGAATGCACAGACCGATACAGGTACAGCAAGTACGATTGCAGACAGTTTTGTATCGGAAAAAGTAGATATGATCTGTGCCATTGCAACACCTTGTGCAGCAAGTGCATACAACTCATGTATGAACACAGATATCCCGGTTGTTTATACCGCAGTATCGGATCCCGCTACCGCACAGCTTGCAAATGAAGATGGTTCAAGTGTCGGAAATATCACAGGTTCTTCCGATATTCTTCCGGTAAAAGAACAGTTGAAAATGATTCGTGAGATGATGCCGGATGCAAAGAAAATCGGTATTCTTTATACAACAAGTGAGGCAAATTCCTGCAGTACAATTGAAGAGTACAAAAAACTTGCAGGCGATTATGGATTTGAAATTGTAGACACTGGTATCAATACTTCTGCCGATATTGAAATCGCAGCAACAGATCTGGTATCTAAGGTTGACTGCTTATGTAACCTTACCGACAATACAGTAGTAAATGCATTACAGACAGTACTCGATAAAGCAAACGGCGCAGGAATCCCTGTATTTGGAAGTGAGATCGAGCAGGTAAAATCCGGTTGTGTAGCATCTATGGGTATTGATTATTATCAGCTTGGAATTGAGACTGGTGAGATGGCTGCAAAAATCTTAAAGGGTGAGACAACAGCAGATAAGACACCATTCATTACTGCATCAAAGGCAGAACTTTATGTAAATACTGCTGCAGCAGACAAGATCAACATGAAACTGGATAAATCCTATATTGCAAATGCCGCACAGACATTTGATGAAATTACAGTAAAGTAATAAACAATAAGAGATAAATAATTAGATTTGGGGGTAACACCGTGACATTAGTTTTAAGCGTACTCGAACAGGGCATGATTTATGCAATTATGGCTCTTGGCATTTATATCACATATACGATTCTGGATTTTCCGGATCTGACGGTTGATGGAAGCTTCCCACTTGGAGCTGCTTTATCTGCAGTATTGATCGCAAAAGGATGCAATCCGATTCTGACACTGCTGATTGCTTTTGTGGCAGGAGCGGTGGCAGGAACACTGACCGGACTGATTCATGTTAAATTAAAAGTAAGGGATCTCTTATCCGGAATTATTATGATGACAGCATTGTATACCGTGAATCTGCGTATTGCAGGCAGAGCCAACCTTCCGATTTACAATATGACAACTTTGTTTGACAATGATCTTGTACATAGTCTTTTCAAAGGATCACTTGCCGCTTTTTCCAATGTAATTATTATTTTTGTAATTACATTTATCATGAAGTTTTTACTGGATTGGTATATGAGTACGAAATCCGGATATCTCCTTCGTGCTGTCGGAGACAATGAAACAATCGTTACTTCCATGGGTGTAGACAAAGGTGTGATTAAGATTATCGGCCTTGCAATTGCCAATGGTCTTGTCAGCTTAAGTGGATGCATTTTTGCACAGCAGCAGCGTTATTTTGATGTTTCCATGGGAACCGGAACAATGGTTATCGGACTTGCCAGCGTAATTATTGGTATCAGTCTGCTGAAAAAAGTGACATTTTTACGCGTGACAACAAGTGTAGTGATCGGATCTATCGTATACAAAGCCTGTGTTGCGATTGCAGTTAAGCTTGGTATGCCGTCTTCCGATTTGAAATTGATTACAGCAGTGCTTTTCCTTGTGATTTTAGTGCTTGGCATGGATCGTAAAAAGAGAAAGAAGGTGGCTTAGATGTTAGAGTTAAAGCATATTCATAAAATGTATAATCCGGGAACAATCAATGAAATCTGTCTGTTTGATGATTTTAATTTGAATATTGA
>OGQH01000433.1_pt1 | contig 54085 bp, 50 predicted proteins | sample 1553181 | NCBI WGS metagenome assembly OGQH01 (sample SAMEA2579946, study PRJEB22360) | human gut metagenome | biome: human gut; feature: human-associated habitat; material: faeces | place: Denmark | collected 2008/2010 | reverse complement strand
TTACGGACAAATGCTCCAAAAAGCCGGCTTTGTCCGTAAATCCCCATCATAATGGCCAAAAATTTACGGACAAATCATTGGAAAATGCCGGTTTGTCCGTAAAATGCATTTTGCTTACGGACAAATCAGCAAAAAAAGGCACTTTGTCCGTAAATTTGAGTGGGATCTTGGCTTGATTACGGACAAACATTCCCAAAACCGCCATTTGTCCGTAATCCCGTCTCAACGTACTGATTGAGCGTGTGCTGCATTTAAAAAAGAATAGCTTCTTATACATCAAAAATCAAAAAAGGCCGCACCCCCATGCGGTCTTTTGATCATCATCTGTTTACAATGTTTTCATAGACGTTTGTCGTCAGCTTGTAGACTGCCACGTATCCAAGGAACGTTACTGCTAAAGAAACAATTCCAAACTTGACGAGCAGCAACTTGTCATACATCGACAGTAAGACCAACATCTTCTGGATGGCCGGAATCGCAAAGCCGACGTTAACGGCCGCACCGATGATCGGGAGCATGAAGACTGTCAAAACCTGACTGTTGATGGCTGATTTTGTTTCTTCTCTGCTTAATCCGACCTGCTGCATCGTTTTGAAGCGATCGCGATCTGCGTAGCCTTCCGAAACCTGCTTGTAGTACATAACGACGACGGTGGCGATCAGCATGACGATGCTGACGAAGATTCCGATAAAAAGGAGTCCGCCGAAAAGCTGATTGAACAAGTCGGAAACCGAAGGACGGTCAGTGAATGAGTCCATGTAAGGCTCCTGGCTGTTCTTCTTGACGACTGCCGTGAACTTGTCACCCAGTCCAGCTGCGTATCTCTTCAAGTCAGATTTCTTTCCGGAAATATCGTACCCCATTGCATAAAGCCATTTTCCGGAAATCTGCTCGCAAACCTTCCTGTCTTTTGCAAAAACGAAGATCGGCTTAAAGATTGTCCGTTGATAATCGAAGTAGAAGTCAAAACTGTCAATATGACGTACCTTGTAAGTTTTCCCCTTGATCGTGAGGCGGTTTTTGTCATATCCGCCCTTTGAAGAGCACATCAAAATTTCGTCTTTTGCCAAATGCACGTTTTGCTTTTGAATTCGGTTGTAATCGGCTACCGGCACTGCAAACAGCTGATTTTCGGTACTCATGTCAACTGTCTTGCTGACAGAATAAGCGCTGCCTGAAAAATTGCCATAAATTGGTTCTGTCATCATCATGTTGACGTATTTTCCGACCGTGACATGATTGTCCTTTGCCTTGCTTTGAATCGTCATTTTGTCAGCATGACTGATCGGCGTCTTCTTGGTCATCACCACGTCGTACGGATTGTAAAGCCTGACTGTCGCTTCCTGTGAAAGACGAAGGGTACCGGTCGTCACGATCGCAACAAGCGCCGTCGTCAAAAGCAGGCAGATTGAAGCAAGACTTGCACCGTTCTGCTTCATTCGGTAAATCATCCCTGAAACTGAAATAAAGTGGTTGCGTTTATAGTAGAAGTTCTTGTTTTTTCTGAGCATCTTCAAAAAGATGATCGAAAATGCGATGAAAACCAGGTAAGTTCCGATTACGACAAGAATTACGGCCAGCATAAAGCTCGTTACGGCATCCATCGAAGCCTTCATTCTGACTGCAATCGCATACCCTGATCCAAGTGCGATGACGCCGACGATTCCGAAGATCCATGAGCCGCGCGGTTCTTTTTCTCGCTTATTCGCTGCCTTCCACAAGTCAAGCGGGTTGACCGAGCGTAAGCGCCACAAATCGCCCAAGAGCAATATAAAATACACGGCTGCAAAATATCCGACGCAGATGATTGCTGCAACGGAGCTGAACACCGGAATATCAAAGCGTCCCATATCAAGCAATTTTTTCAACCCGAGTCCGACGAATTTGACGAAAGTTGCTCCAAAAACAAGTCCCAGAACTGAGCTTGCCACAAACATGATCGCATCAATGAAAAAAATCATTTTTCCAAGGTCAGATCTTGTCATTCCCAAAATGCTGTAAAGCCCAAGCTCGTGATTCCGACGGCGGCTGACGATGCCGTTGATGTAGATCATGAAGAAGAAAGTGATTGCCAGGGTGAAGACAAGTCCGATGTTCATCAGCTGAATCAGAACGGATCCGTAATTTTGCTTTTCAAGACTTTTATTCGTCGTCATTGAAAAGAAAATGTAGTTGATTCCGACCAGCACTGCATTTGCCAAAAGGAACGGCAAATAAAGCTGCAAGTTTTTGCTGATGGTCTGTCTTGAAAGTTTAAGTTTCAACATCCCTTTTTCCCCCTTATTCAGCCGTCAAAACGGTCATGCTGTCCGAAATCTTTTTAGCATAGTCTTTTTGCGACATGTCCCCGCGGTAAAGCTCGTGATAAATGATGCCGTCCTTGATAAACAGCGTTCTGTTGGCGTAGCTTGCGGCCTGCGAACTGTGAGTAACCATCAGAATCGTCTGTCCCTGCTTATTGACTCTGTCAAACAACACAAGCAGGCGCTTCGTATTTTGAGAATCGAGCGCTCCGGTCGGTTCATCGGCCAACAGCAAATCAGGATTCGTGATCAATGCTCTGGCGGCTGCCACGCGCTGTTTTTGACCACCGGAAATTTCGTACGGATAACGATCGAGCAATTGCTCAATTTCAAGCTCCTTTGCCAAAGGTTCAAGGCGCTTTTCCATTTCCTTATGCGATACTTTGTTCAAAACGAGCGGCAAAAAGATGTTGTCGCGATTGTTGAACGTGTCAAGCAAGTTGAAATTTTGGAAGACAAATCCCAAATGCTGACGTCTGAACGCTGCTTTTTCCTTTTCCTTGAGCTTTGACAGATCCTGATTATTGAGCGTGATCTGACCGCCCGTTGCCGTTTCAAGCGTTGCGATGATATTCAAAAGCGTCGATTTGCCGGCACCGGATTCCCCCATGATGGCAACATATTCCCCTTCTTCAACGCTGAATCTGATATCGCGCAATGCGTCAACTTGACTGTCCCCTTTGCCGAATGATTTACTGATATGGTTCAACACTAAAATACTCATTTTTCATCCCTCCTGTTTCATTACTCCTTTATTATAAAAAGATTCCCACCGCAATCATAGTTACATGTGCGACAGGAACCTTACAGTTTGTTATTTTTTTATAAATCCAGAATCCGATTCAAATCCAGTCTGACAACGGTCCCCGCTCCCAGTTTTGAATCGACCGCAACGTCGATCTTCAAAAATTCGCTGACCCGTTTGACGATATAAAGCCCCATCCCGGTTGCGGCACCGTGCTTTCTGCCGTTTTCTCCGGTGAATCCTGCTTCAAAGATTTTTGGCAGATCTGATTGCGAAATGCCGATTCCTTCATCTTGGATGAAAAGCACGCCATCGTCGTAACCGATCATGATCCGCTGATGCGGAGCACTGTATTTGCTGGCATTAACCAAAATCTGCTCCAAGATGAACGACATCCACTTCTTGTCGGTCAAAAGCTTTTTATGCGGCACCGCCACGTCAAGCGTCAGGTTCTTGTCGACGAAAAACGTCATGTTTTCGCGCAAAATCTGCTGCACGAGCTCAAGCAGATCAATCGAAACGAACTCGATGTCATGGTTAAAATCAGACAAGCGCTCATAATTAAGCAGCAGATTCAACTGATATTCGGCATTATCAACCTGCTTTTGCACGCGCGCGCTGTCCACGACATCCGCCGCATCGGCCATCAGCTTCAGTGCCGTCAGCGGCGTCTTCATCTCATGACTCCAGACGATCAGATAATCGTAACGTTCTTTGAACTCCTGCTCAAGTTTTTGCGCGCGCTGATTAAGATTGTCCTTTTCTTCACTCAGCTTGCGCAAGAATTCTCTTTCAACGAGCGTCCTGCCAAAAGATTCGTCAATATTGCCGTTTTCAATGCGTCTGAGAATTCGAAACGTCCGCACGGTTTTAAAAAATGCAGCACCGACCGCTACGAGCCAGGTAAAACGCACGAAGTCGCCGATCAAACTGAATTTCAAATCATAAAGCACGCAAAAAAGCGCAAAGACAGCCACGCAAAACAAATATACGATCAATGTCGACCAGCAGTCCGCCAAATATTTCCTGATCATAATTTTTCCTCCAAGCGATAGCCCTGGCCCCTGACCGTCATAATCTGGAGCGGTCCTTCAAGCGTCGAGAGCTTGCCTCGCAACCTGCTCAAGTTGACGTTCAGAGCATTTTCGTCGATAAAGTTGTTTCCTTGCCACAATGCCGAAATCAGTTTCTTCTTGCTGACCGTCTGGTTTGCATTCAGCATGAGCAGCTTCATGATCAGCCCCTCAGTCGGTGTCAGTCTGACGCTTTCTCCTTGAAAATCCAGATCGTTGGTCAACAAATTGAGTTCGCAGCCAAATTTTTCCAGACTCTTTTCCTGCACTGCATTTACACGGCGAAGCACGGCCTGAACCTTCGCCGTCAAAAGATCCATCGCAAACGGCTTGACCAGATAATCATCCGCACCGATCATCAGCGCCCTCACGGCATTTTGATCAAAATCGGCGGCCGAAATAAAAATAATCGGCACCTGTGAAAAGGACCTGATCTGCTGCGTCCAGTAAAAACCGTCATACATCGGAAGCGTAATGTCCATCAAAATCAAGACGGGATCGGCTTCCTTGACTTCCGCCATCATGTTGTCCCAGTCCGAAACGCCGGTCACGTCGTATCCCCACTTTTTCAGTTCATCATGAACGGCCTGAATGATATCTTGTTCATCTTCAATAATAAATATCTTTCTCATTGTTTCTTCTTTGTTCCTCCACATGGGTATAGTGTACCACGGATCGAAACGTGCACGCTTGTTTTTATTATTTCTGTGAGTGTGGTTTTGATACGGACGACTGAGTCAGGTCTGTTTTCGGATCTGCGCGCGCTGTCTTCGTCGGCTTGGTAGACAAGATTCAGGCATTTTGATCGGTTTTTGTCTACTTTTGCCTCCGCGTGCACCGATTTCGGTCGGGGCGGTAGACAAAATTCAGGCATTTTGATCGGTTTTTGTCTACTTTTGTCTCCGCGCGTGCCGATTTCGGTCGGATCGGTAGACAAAATTCAAGCATTTTGCTCGATTTTTGTCTACTTTTGCCTCCGCGCGCGCCGATTTCGGTCGGGGCGGTAGACAAGATTCAGGCATTTTGATCGGTTTTTGTCGGCTTTTGCCTCCGCGAGCACTGCATTTAACCATCCCGCAAACACGCAAAAAAGCGCCCGGCCGCTTACAGCAACCCGACGTTTCTTGTCAAATATCAAACATATAATTTCCAATCCGGTTCAAACGAAAGCAACACGCTCTTTTTCCCCGCATATGACCAAAGCGACGGTTTCATCGGCATACGTTCGATGTGAAGACGCGGAAAATCGGTATGCAGTTTTTCGTCAATGATGCTCCAGTCAGAAGCTGCCGCTTCATCATACATCATGCTGAAGGAAAAATCGCTGCCCATCAGGCTCAGCTGAAATTCGAGTTTTTCAGCAAGATCTTCATAAGTATTTTTCATCAGCAGAACTTTTCCCTCAAGTTCAAGACAGCCGTCCTCATTGAAACGCAACAAGGTTTTGAGCGGAACGACGCTTGGAAGATGGTTTGAGATGTGCCCCGTCTTAAGCAGAGTATGCACATCGTTTACGAACAGGTACGTTTGCTGAGATTTTCGAAAAACGGCCAACTTGCTTAAGATGTCTTCCGGAGAAAATCCTGCTTTGGCAAGCGCGCTTGCAAGCAAGACCTGATGCTTTTGCGAAATTCCTGTAGCACGCGAGTCAAACACGTAAAGCGGAATCGGGCATTCGCGCATGTTCGAGTATGTGACAAGGTTGCCGCCAAGGCCGGAAATTCCGCTTGAAATATGGATGGCAACGCATGCCTCATAGCCTTGTTCGCTGAGTTTGTGCACAATTTCGCCGATTTCCTGCAGAGAATTTTGTCCCAGGCTCAAGATGTCTCTGGACAATTTGGCACGGCGAATAATCGTTTCGTCAGAAGCATCGAGACTCTCGCGATACTCTGCATTTCCCAGCGTTATTGGCAAATGCAGAGTCGCCACATGCAACGCGGCGGTTTCGGTCGGCGTCAGTGCCGCAGAACTGTCCGTTAAAACAGCAATCTTCATTTTAAACACCTTTCACTTTTATAATACTTCCATTCTAACACAAACCGGCCAGATACCAGCCGAGAAAAGCCGCAACAGGGCCGAAGATGCCGCTCAAAACAAAGTAGGAACAGGCCTTGCTCCAGGCTTTGTTTCTGATCAGCGTCAACAGCTCGACGTTATAAGTCGAAAACGTCGTATAGCCGCCGAGAATGCCGGTCCCGACAAGAAGTGCAAACTCAGTATCTTTAACGATTCCAAGCAAAAAGGCTCCGGTCAGATTGATGATCAGCGTTGCAATCGGAAAATTCGTGCCAAGTTTTCCTTTGATGAATGCAGTCAGGTTATAGCGAACAAGTGCCCCGATTGCTGCACCGATGCCCGTAATTATCATAATTTTCCTCCCAATGCGCAGCCTAGTGCCGCAAAAAGCAGGCCACCGCACAAGTTGGCCAGCCAATACGTTACGCCGATCAAAACGGCTCCTTGCTGCAAAAATGCCACCGTTTCAAACGAAAACGTCGAAAAAGTGGTCAACGCTCCGATCATGCCGGTTCCTAACCCGGTCGTCAGCCAGGACGGCCACTTGGCACGTTGGATAACGAAAAAAGTTATGAACGACAGCAAAAAACAGCCGCACAGGTTGGCAATCAGAGTCCCCGTTGCGCAAAAATTTTGTGACAACACGTATCGCATTGCTCCGCCGAAAAATGCAAAGCATGCAACGCTGATATTTTCAGCCAATTTCACAAAAATCACCCCATGACTACTAAGTATACGCCTGTCAGCGTTTCATGTCGACATTTCAGAGATCCACGACATTTTTGACTCATTTTTCACGCAAAAAAGAGGCTGAGAAAAAAGTCCAGTTTCCTGCTTGAATCAAATGAAATGCCGAACGAAGACGGTCGGTTTGCGATTAAATTTGTACGGCTTTTTTAAAGGAGACGCCGCTCAAGTAATTCAGTCAAAATCTAACTCAAATTTACGGACAAAGTGCCTTTTTTTGATGATTTGTCCGTAAGCAAAACGCATTTTACGGACAAACCGGCCATTTCCAGCGATTTGTCCGTAAATTTTTGACCATTATGATGAGGATTTACGGACAAATCCGGCTTTTTGGAGCATTTGTCCGTAAAACCGGGTCCGAAACGGCTGAATTCTTACGGACAAACGGCCATTTTTGACCATTTTGTCCGTAATCGCTATTTTTAGAGCAGGCCGTTTACGGACAGAAGACTCATTTTCATCTATGTGTCCGTAAACGGCAGTGATTTTGACAAATGCAGCGCTCGCTAAATCAGCGCGCCAAGCTCTCATTCAAATTTGACGCCAGCCTCTTTTCGGCGATTGTCATGCATACGCAAAAAACCGGATTAGATTTGCAATTGATTGCAAATCATCCGGTTTTTTTATTTGAAGCATAATTTTTCACAGCTTCTAACACTCCGCAAGCTTCTCTTTGAGATACTTCTTCAGATCGCCGTACTTGCGGTACCCGACGACCTTCTCCTTGGCCACGCCGTTTTCAAAAATCATCAAAGTCGGCAGATTCATCACGTTGCGATCTTCGGCAAGCTTTCTGTGATGCTCGACGTCAACGCTCAAAAACTTGACCTGCCCGCGATATTCCTTAACCGAAAAATCGCGCTCAAGCTGTTCAAGCACCGGTGCCATCATCTTGCAGGGACCGCACCAGTCCGCAAAGAAGTCAACGACCACGAGCGGTGCCTGTTTGATGTCTTCTGCAAACGCGTGCTCATTCGTTTTTTTGGTCATCTGATCACCTCATCTAAAATGAGTATAACACATCAGCCCCTAATCAATAAACTTTTCGATCACTTCAGCCACAGGATCGTGGTTGTTGTCTGCTTTCGTCACGTAATCTGCGATTTCTTTGACAAATTCACGGCCGTTGGCCACTGATACGCCCAAACCAGCTGCCTTGATCATCGGAACATCGTTGCCGTTGTCACCGATTGCGATGATTTCTTCCGGCTTGATTCCTAAAAGCTCACCAAGATGCAAAGCTGCCTGTCCCTTGTCTGCTTCCTTTGAGTTGAACTCGATATAGCGATCAGACGAAAAAGTAATGTTCATTTCTTCAAAGTTTTCCTGAACGTATTTTTGCAGTGAAAGGCGTTCACCTTCAGACGGCACGCTGAAGATGATCTTTGTAATCTGCTTTTCCTTCAAAAATTCGATGCTTTCGTCTTTTGGCTGTTCATAATCGTTAAGTCGCCCGTCAATATAAGCAAATTCTTCATCGGTCAAATTCCAGATGTATAACTCGTCGGGCGTATAGATATGAACGCAATACTCAGGATGTTCAATCCCGAGCTTGAACAACTCATTTACGGTTTCAAACTTCATCGTTTCCGTTTTAACGATTCTGTTGTTCTTATTTTCAACGATTACGGCCCCATTATTCGAGATGACGTATTGTCCCGAAACATCCTTCAATCCCAGTTTCTCAAGATCATCCTGCACGGATAAGAAGCCGCGCCCGGTATTCGGTGAAAAACGGACGCCTTTTTTAACGGCACGCTTGATTGCTTCAACGGTTTTCGGAGTAATCGTCTTGTTGTCGGCAAGCAGCGTTTCATCCATGTCACATACGATAAGCTTATACATAACGGTACCTCCATTTAATTTAAACGCTTTCATAAGATTATCGTATATCATTTGTACCAATAAGTCAATGAAAATAACGATAATCACATAAACAGCCTCATAAAGACATAGAAATCATTACAAACACTTCTACTTGATTATATTCAAATCAACGGTCCTCAGTTTCCCGACAATTTCGCATCCGTCTTCTCGAACACCCATCGGCATTTCTTCACCCGTTAAAAAACCGTGCGCATCAAAGAAAGATCCGACATCAGATTCTATTGGAACAAGCGTGCACAACTGTTTGAAACGTTCGCGCATCAATGCTTGTTTCAGCTTTTCGATGATTTTTCCTCCGATTCCTTGACCGACGACATCATAATCGACCATGATCAGCCCCAGCCATGCGGTTTGGGATGTTGGAAAATTCAGTACGACATCAGCAATCGCAACGAGATTGTCGACATCATACATTCCGAGATAAAACTTGTTTTCCGGCAAAACACCTTCCGGAATGCTCGTCAGATCGCTTAGCACGTCTGCTTTTTTAACTTTATGATTCAAAAACAGCGCATGATATTCGGGATGTCTTCTTTGCAAAGCAAAAATTTCATCACCGTCTTCTTCTGTCAAGCGTCTCACTTGGTAAGGCAATAAAATATTCAGTCTTTCGATCAGCATCTTGATTCCTCCTTGATTTCAAAAAGAAGCCGGGAAAAAAGTCCCATTTTCCTCTTGAATTAAATGAAAACAAACTTTTTTGTCAAATACAGAACTGCGCAGCGCCTGCTCAATCAATGAGTCAGGCCCGGCTTACGGGCAAATGGGTGATTTTTGAAATCTGCCCGTAAATATCGGCCCCCGGTTACGGGCAAAATGCCGATTTTTGAGATTTGACCGTAAAATGCAGCCCTCTGTTACGGGCCAAACGCCAATTTTTGAAATCTGCTCGTAAAATGCAGCCATCCGTTACGGGCAAAACGCCGATTTTTGAGATTTGACCGTAATCTGAGACCACACTGCTTTGGCGAAGGCAAACGAGTAGAACATCTTCTCAATTTTTTGGATTTTTGTTCTACTTTCGAGGCAGCACGCCCTGATTTTGAAAAGTCAGGCATACAAAAATCAGACTTCCCTCTCTGCCTCTGTCCCTTTTTGGACATTTTGACACACGGAAATGAAACCAGACTTTTTTTGCTTATTTCAAGCATAACAGGGAACCGGGCCTGCATACACAAAAAAACCGGATTAGATTTGCAATTAATTGCAAGTCATCCGGGTTTTCAATTTGAGGCAGAGTTTTTCCCAGCCTTCAAAGCTGCTTATTAATTTCTTATCTTATGCACGACAACCGTTACCGCTAATGAAGCCAACACGATTCCGCCAAACAGCGCAGCCGGAATTTCAATATCGATCATCGGAATCGTCAAGAACAGCTTGACCGCAATCAATGCGATCAAAATATATGCCGTAACCTCAAGTTCAGGCAGGATTTCCATCAGTCTCATGACGACTTCCGCAATTCCTCGCATACACAAAATACCGATCAGACCACCGATCAAAACGATGACCGGATTTGGCGAAACTGCAAGCGAAGCCAAAATCGAATCAATCGAAAAGACCATATCCATCAATTCGATCGACACGACTACGGACCAGAAGAGCGGCAAAATTTGAAAACGCCCTTTTTTCTCCCGGTGGTGCACCGATTCCGGATGACGCATCTTCCAAAAGTGGTTCAAAGACAGATACATCAGATACAATGCGCCAAAAACTTTGACTTCCCAAAAATTGATCAAATATGCGCCGAGTCCGATCATGATGAAGCGAAAGACGTACGCTCCCCACAACCCGTAAAACAAGGATTTTTCCTGTTGGACCTTATCCGGAAGCTTTTGCGTCTGTGCAGCGAGCACGATCGCATTATCAACCGACAGCAAGCATTCAATCAAAACAAGCGAGAGGATAATCATCCAGTCCTCGCCAGACGTAATCACCGTCCTCCAATTTTCCAAATCAAAAAACGGACCATACAATTTTTCAATTAGTGACAATCACGGTTCTCCCTTACTATTTATTCAAATTAATTTTAACATGAACTAACAGTGTAATGAATATTCCAAATTGTAAATTTTTCGTAAGTTACAGAATCCTCAACAAGTCTTTGCCATACGTACTTCTGACCTCTTCCATCACGACGAATGCTTTCGGATCAATCTCAGTAATCAGGTTCATCAATTTCACCAGATCCTTCGTGTCGCAAACGCAATAAAGCAACTGCTTTTTTTGTCCGCTGACGTACCCGTGACCGTCGATGATCGTCACGCCCTGCTTTGTCGCATCGGACAATGCCGAAGCCAGCTCTTCGAAACGTTCCGAGATGATCGTCAAGGAGCGTTTTTCCACGAATTGTGCAAGCAGTTTGTTCAATATCACCGCTGACAAATACAGTTCAACGATCGTCAGCAGCATGTTTTCAAAGCCGATAATCACCGCTGACGGGATTGCCACCATCAGATCAAAACAAAGCATGGCAGACCCTGTTTTGATGCCGAAGAACTTGTTGACGATTCTGGCAAGAACCGTGGAACCTGCTAAAGTTCCCTCGCCCTTCATGATAAAGCCCATTGCGACTCCCATCAATGCTCCGCCGATCAGTGCTGCCACCAACGGATCGTGCAGCGGGAAACGCATTGATCCGATCAGCTTCAAAAAGACCGAAATCATCGTGATCGTATATAACGTATAAAAAACGGTCTGCTTATTCAGCAATTTCCAACCGATCAGAAGCAGCAGTCCGTTCAACACGATGTTCGTCACGCTCGGCGCAATTTTCAGCCAGTAGTAGAAAATCGTCATGAGACCGGTCACGCCGCCTTCGCCCAGATGATTCGAAATCAAAAAACCGTTGATTGCAACGGTGTACAAGAATGCTCCCACAGTATTCAGCAGTAAATTAACAACGATCGTCTTCTTCATCAAAATTCTCCAGATTCAGCTGCATGTCGCCGTTTTCTTCAGCAATTCCATGCATCCCCCGTTCCTTTCTTCCTTTCAGAAAACCTTTGATCAGCTCATAAAGCTCGCCTTTTTCTTTCGTATCAAGCTTTTGTACCCCAAAACAAACGTCTGCGCTTGAAGCCAGGGTTTCAACCAAATCAACCTTTTTGATTGCCCGACCGCATAAATAGTCGGTCGAAACGTCAAAAAACTCTGCAAGCTGCCTGATATCAAGATAGGTCGGAGTATTGACGCCGCATTCCCACTTGCTGAGCTGCGACCTGGTATTTTTCTTCTGATTGTATGAAACATCCATCTGATTCAGCTCTTGAGCCAGCTGTTCAAGCGTCAGTCCGCGCCCCATGCGCAAGGCTCGCATTCTTTCGGGAAACATAGTCAACTCCTCGCTTTCTATATGATCCAGACAATCAGATCATTTTTTGTTCCTTCATCCATTCAGCCATTCTGCGATATGCATCGGCAAGTCCAACTGTCGGTTTCCAACCAAGCGACTCTATTTTGTCGGAATTCAATTTCATCTTAACGTCTGGTGCATATCCCAGTTTCTTTGAGTCAGCAGGAATATCGATCACAACCTTTGACTTTTCCTGAGATAACGTCTTCGAGACCAGCTCAGCCATTTTTCTGATAGTCGTGTGGCTCGATTCGTTGGCTACGTTGTAAGCCTGTCCTGCTTCACCTTTGTACAAAAGCATCAAAATCGCTTTAACCGCATCAATCGTATAGACATAGTTTCCTTCAGACTTGCCTTCCGTCTTAAGAACGATGTCCTCTCCTTTGAGCGCACTTCTTGCAAATTGTGCAAATACGCGATTTTCTGTCGGCAGGATACCTGCTCCAAACGTTTGGGCCAAGCGTGCAGAAGAGATTCTGATTCCATGTTGTGCGGCGTAAGCAGTACACATGCATTCGCACATTCTCTTTCCTTCAGGATAGCAGCTCCTGACAGCGGCCAAATCAACATAACCCAAATCATTTTCCTTTGTATCTTCAGGATCAGCAGACTGACCGTAAATTTCCATTGAAGAAATATAGACAACGCCTTTTGTTCCTTTTTCAACAGCAAGGTTTAAAATATTTTTGGTTCCCTTCAAGGCAACGTCAATCGTTCCTACGGGATCAGAAACCATTACCTTAGAAGTCGTAACCGCAGCGGCATGCACGATATAATCAACTTTTCCTTCCAACGAAATCGGCTCATCACCAGAAAGATCGTCCAAACAAAAAGAAAGAGCATCTTTTCCCATGCATCCTTCATATATCTTGTCAGCCTTTGCTTGATTGCGAATCAGTCCGATTACTTTAAGCCCCAGATTCAATTTTTCGTTTGCATAAATCAATGTCCTGACAACCATTGATCCGACAAGTCCCGTTGCGCCCGTTACCAAAATTCTTTTATCTTTAAAATTGCTCCACTCGATTTCACTCGCTAAAAGAGAATTCAAATCTTCCGTCAACACGTTATTCAAGGCCATAGATTTGTTCATCCTCTCTTGCATCCAACAATGCACGCATCGTATAGAAATCATCGGGGGTCGTAATCTTGATGTTTTCCTGCGGTCCTTCGATGAGGTAAAGCTTGTGTCCGTAATATTGCATCATTGAGCATGAGTCAATGAAATCGTGCTTGTTTTCAGCGATTGCTTTCCGATGAGCACCAATAATGTCTTTAAGCCAAAAACTTTGCGGCGCACGTGCCAATCGAGAATGAGAACGATCAGGGACTTCTTCGATTCCGTTTTCGTCATCCACCATAAGAACGGTTTCCTTTACGACAACGCTCGTAATTGAGCTTCCGCGTTTTTTGACCGATTCGATATTGTCAGAAATCGTCTTCGGTCGAATCAAAGGACGAACACCGTCATGAATCAGCACAACGGATTCTTCACCATTTGCAACGCGTTCTGCGGCACAAAGTCCGTTGTAAATGGAATCTTGCCCAGTGGCTCCGCCTTCAACGACTTCTTTCACCTTTTTGATGTTATATTTCTCTAGTAAATCCTTGAAGTAAGGAATCCAATCTTTAACGCAAGAAACGACAATCGCGTCAATTTCAGGATGATTTTCAAACAATTCGAGCGTATGGATAATAATCGGCTTGCCATGCATGTTCAAGAATTGTTTCGGACGCTCCTTGCTCCGCATTCGCGAGCCAACGCCGCCGGCAAATATTACAGCAATGTTCATGTTAAAAACCTCTCTCGATGCAATAATCATATACTGTAAATTATACCACAATTTAATTATGATTCTCTTTACAAATGCAGAGCTCCGATTGATATCTAATTGATAACCATTTTCATTTGACGTTTTTAAGCCTCTCTGTCAAATTCCCGTGAAATCAACGTTTCAGCGCCCCAATTGAGAATAATTTTTATTTAGAATCATTTTAGTTTACATTATTTTCATCTCGTGTTACCTTTGAGACGTAATAAGGATCAGCGTACGGGATTCCACTCGAAGGAGGAAAAAACAATGAAACACTCAACAAAATTGTGGATCATTTTGGGGATCGGCCTTGTTGCGCTTATCTTGGAGTTCGGCTTAAAACAGCAGCTCTTTGCACAAGCGCTGATTACGATCGTCGGATCCATCATCTCGCTTTCAATGCTATATGAAATGATCAAATCACTTAAATCAGGAGACTACGGGGTTGACCTTTTGGCAATCATGGCGATTGTCTCAACGCTTGCGGTAGGTCAGTACTGGGCTTCCATGATCGTTTTGATCATGCTTGTCGGAGGCGATTCGCTTGAAGATTACGCTTCGAAAAAAGCACACACGGAACTTAAGGCGCTGCTTGACAATTCACCGCATGTCGCCCATCGTTTGAACGGGGATGAAACTGAAGACATTTCCGTTGATGAAGCAAACATCGGCGATAAGCTTGTCGTGCGTCCGGGGGAACTCGTTCCGGTCGATGGTCACGTTATTCTTGGTCAAAGCAGTCTGGACGAATCTTCTTTGACCGGAGAATCCGTCCCGGTAAGCAAAAAAGTCGGTGATGACATCTATTCCGGATCAGTCAACGGGGATGCTTCTTTAACGATGATCGTCGATAAACTGGCTAAAGACAGTCAATACCAACGCTTGGTTCAATTGGTCAAAGAAGCCGACAGCAAACCCGGCAAATTCGTCAGAATGGCCGATCGATATGCGGTTCCGTTCACGGCGATTGCCGTAATTATCGCAGGTCTTGCATGGTTCATCTCAAAAGATCCGGTCAGATTTGCAGAAGTTCTGGTCGTTGCTTCGCCTTGCCCGCTTATTCTGGCAGCACCGGTTGCCATCGTTTCCGGTATGAGTCGCTCATCAAGAAACGGTGTCGTCATCAAAACGGGAGACGTCTTAGAAAAACTCGCAACGGCTAAAACCGCTGCATTTGACAAGACCGGGACCATTACAAGCGGGAAACTGACGGTTGATTCAGTCGTTGCGCTGGATGGCATTGATAAAAACAAGCTGCTCGAACTTGCGGCAAGTTCAGAACAGGCATCAAACCACATTCTTGCGCGTTCGCTCGTTTCGTACGCAAACGAACAAGGAATCGACCTCGATCCGCCGGAAGAGCTGCAAGAAGAAACCGGCAAGGGAATCAAAGCTCAAATCAACGGTCACAAGGTCATGGTCGGAAAACTTGAGTACGTCGCTCCAACGGACAAAATGGAGTCATTGCCTGAAACTGCCATCTACGTCTCCGTCGATGACAAGCTTTGGGGATACGTGATCTTCCTTGATCATATCCGTAAAGAAGCTCCGGAAACCATGAAGTCACTGAAAGAACACGGTGTTGAACATCTCGTCATGCTGACGGGCGATCAAAAAGCAATCGCTGAAAAAATTGCTCCGCAAGTCGGAATTACCGACGTTAAGGCCGATTTGCTCCCAACAGACAAAATCAGCGCTTTGAAGAACGTTTCAAAAGACAAGCGCCCCGTCATCATGGTCGGAGACGGAGTCAATGATGCTCCTTCTCTTGCAACGGCAGACGTCGGAATCGCTATGGGTGCCAACGGATCAACGGCTGCGAGTGAATCGGCAGACATCGTTATTTTGAAAGACGATCTGTCAAAAGTTTCCAAAGCCGTCATAATTGCGCAAGATACCATGCGCATTGCTCGTCAGGCTGTTTTGATTGGCATCTTCATCTGCATCGGTTTGATGCTGATCGCAAGTACGGGCGTTATTCCGGCCCTTGTCGGCGCAATGTTCCAGGAAGTCGTTGATACCGTTTCGATTTTGTGGGGCTTGCGCGCAAGATACTCGAAGGAAAAATATCATCAGGACAACAACGATCATCATAAAAAGCCGCATGGCAAGATGAACGGTCATGTGGCAATGAATTAACAGTTTATCTGTTATATATTATTACGCTCCAAACGTCGAATCCAACGTTTGGAGTTTTTATTTTTAATTGAAACGGACATGGTCAAACAACAAAAATCCTCCAAAAATTTCTCAGCGTTTTTGGAGGATTTTGCTAGTTATTCATGATTTTTTTCTGATGCTGCAACCAACAGAATCTGTATAACGGATATCCTATCTTGAGCAAGATAAAAGCTATCTTGTCTCGTTTAGGCGTCTTAGGATTCTTAGAGACTTCTCTGCTGTTTTGTTTCACATATTTAATGATTTCGACTCTCTTTTGATTAACTGCTTGACCATCCGCATTAAGCATCTGATTCAGCGTGCTTAGTCTTGAATAAACTTGACGTCTGAGTACGGCTTCACGCAAATCGGGATAGACGCACAAGACGTCACTGGCCATTTTATCAGTCATTTCAATCATATCAAGCTTATTCATTTTGAATGTCCCATTGACGATTGAATTGTTATGAAAATTATACGTATACTTTGCTTCGTACCCCACCGCAACGTCATCACATTTTAACATCAGAGCATAGGTCGTTCCGATATCCTCAAAGAGTTTTCCCTTGGGATATTCAACATCGTCAAACAGATCCTTGCGATACAATTTAGCCCAAGCAGAAGTATCAATGACATCATGATAAAGCATTCTTTCGAGACAATGCTTGTTCGACATCTTCTCATCGCCCTTAGATCCCAAATTTTTAACATTGCCATTGTCATAATGAACTCGATGCTGACAAATAGACATTTTGCAATGATACTTTTCAACAAGAAAATAAAGATACTCAACATAATCCTTATCAACGATGTCATCAGGATCCACGCATGTCACATATTGCCCCTTTGCTTTCTTGATGCCATAATTTCTTGCATCTGACAGTCCGCCGTTTCCCTTATGAAAAACAACCACGCGTTTATCCTTTTTTAAAAATTCATCGCACATTTTTGAACATTCTTTATTCGTAGATCCATCATCAACCATTACGAATTCAAGATTTTCATATGTCTGATCAAACAATGAAGTCATACATTCAGATAAATATTTCTCAACATTATAGACCGGCAAAATCACCGAAATTAAAGGCTTATCCATTCTTACCTCCAAATAGCATAAAAACAAGGAGTCAAGTTCAACTTGACTCCTGCAACATCTTACTTGGAACCTTCACCGCTGAAGACTTCCTTCACCGTCAGTCCCAAAATTTTAAGGTCTTCAAAAATCGACCAGTTATCGATATACTTCATATCAAGTTCGATAACTTTTTCAAAATCCGTAATGTCGGAACGACCGCTGACCTGCCACATGCCGGTAATTCCGGGGCGAACAGCAAGACGGGCACGATGATGCTTTTCATAGTTTTTCCATTCATCAATCAACGGCGGTCGCGTCCCGACAAGACTCATTTCGCCCTTAAGAACGTTCCAAAATTGCGGAAATTCATCCAATGACGTTTTTCGAATAAACCAACCAATGCCATGTTTCGAGCCATCCTTGCCCGAACCGATGATTCGAGGATCATTGTCTGCCTTAAACATGAACCCCTTCATCGTGTTCATCGCCATAAGTTCTTTCTTGCGTTCCTCTGCATCCTGGTACATGCTGCGGAATTTATAAATTTTGAAAATTCGCCCATTTTGACCAACACGTTTTTGCGAGAAGAAGATTGGTCCAGGATCCGAAAAATAAATAATCGGCCCGATGATGATTACCAAAATTCCCGTAATCAACAAACCGACAAGCGCACCGACGATATCCATCAAACGTTTCAGTGCCAACTGAAAACTGGATGCAATTTTCAAGCTTTCCGTCATAACGGTATAGCCGCCGACCTTTTCAATCGTCTTCATGCCACGTTCGTTGTCATAAAGCTCACTGATTGACACGTGAGAAGTAATCCCCATGTTAAGCAGATCCTGCAGCAAACTTTCTGGAACTACCCCGCCCTTAGGCAAAACGAACATGACCTCGTCTACCAAATCAGTGACGATATTATCCGTAAAATCATTAAGACTGCCTACGACCGGAACATCATCATATTTTTTACCGACTTCAGCCGTTGAATCATCGAAAAAGACCGCTCCGGAAATCTCAATATCTCCCAATGATTTTTGTTCGATTCTTTGCTTAACGCCAGCAAAATCGTCTTTTGAAGAAACCAAAATCATTCTCTTCTTGGAATAGCCGTTTTTCTTTCGATATGCCAAAACAATCTTCTTCCATATCAATCGACCAAAATATACTGCCGGAACACCCAATATCGCCAATAGAACAAACACCGTTCTCGAATACCAAAATGTTGTCTGACTCAAAAGAAGATATAAGGCCAAAACAATAACCAAAGCTGAAACGTATATGATTGATGCCTTTAATTCCTTCAACCAGCTACGCTTAAGAATATTGCGATAGTTGTCTGAAAGCGTGGCAAACACAACGCCAGTAACCAAAATAACCAATGCACCGACTTGGTAGTACGTCCTATCATAAGGGTTTTCGAGTCCATGGCGGATAACATATGAAACAATGTAGACGATTTGCATAACGATCAAATCGACCAAAACAAAATCAAGGTGCTTCAACCACCCATTGCTTTTTTTACTGTACAAATTATTCACCCTCAATCCAAGCAGACATCGTTAACTATGGTTGTTTAACAAAGCCGAACTTTCTAGCAACAAACATCCAAATCTTCTTGACCATATTTTGATTACCCATAAACATCACAGGCAACTCAACGTAGTCTATCTGGTTTTGCTCAATCCAGACATCCATCAAAAGTTCGCTGATATAGCCAAATATCCGAGCTTCGCTGACCGAATACCCTGAAATATCAACACGTTTCTCAACTTCTCCCAAAACATCAAAAAGCCATTCTGAATACGCTGAAAAAACCTTGTCTTTGGCAATAACCATATTGAACATATGCGCACTGCGACGCTTCATTACCTCATCGAATTTCATCAAATAATCAGGGTATTTTTCCGCAATAACCTTGCGTGTTTCTTCAAGGCCTTCAATTTTGTGAGAATGTTCATAGTGAGACCATAAAGTTTCGATATAGTAATTACGCTTTTTAGGAAGAATAGCGTCATGTTTCTCCATAATATCAACAAGCGTTTTTTCATCTAAAACATTTTCATACTTTTTTTCAAGTGACGCACCGAGCATTCTTTTTCCCTTTGAAAACAAACGTCGGTAGTGTACCAAACCTTTAACATCAGCTTTACGATTTTTCCAGGCCCAGTACTGTGCCGTCAGTTCGCAATAATTAGGGTTCTTTTCTGAAATATTTTCTCCGGTATTATCGCGCACGAATCCAGAAAAATCATCTTTTGCCGGTCCAACCTGAACCGGAATATAAATGTTTCCTTCAGGCATCCGGATATCTTTATGGCTTACAACATAAATTTCATATGACAAACAAAAATTCCTCGCTTCATCTCAAATTAATCAGCAAATTCTTCTTTAACTGTTACCAGTGCGGCAGCGATAACCTGATCCATATTGTAGTAACGATACTGCCCCAAGCGTCCGCCAAAAATAACGTTGCCTGCTTCTTTTGAAGCCAAATTCTGATATTCCTTATAAAGACTATTATTACGCTTGTCATTGACCGGATAGTACGGCTCATCGCCGCGTTTCCAGTCAGCAGGATATTCACGCGTAATAACCGTCTTGTCTTTGTCGCCCTTGCCGAACTCAAAGTGCTTGTGCTCAATCACACGCGTATACGGTGTCTCGGCATCCGTGTAGTTGACAACAGCGTTGCCTTGATAGTTATCAACGTCAAGTTCTTCCGTTTCAAAACGCAAGCTGCGATATTCAAGTTCTCCGAGCTTATAATCGAAGAACTGATCGATCATCCCAGTGAAAAGAACCTTGTCATAGTTTTTCAAATATTCGTCCTTTTTATCAAAGAAATCAACGCCGGTTTCAACCGTGATCTTATCATCAGCAAGCATCTTTTCAACGATTTGAGTGTATCCGCCAACCGGGATTCCCTGATAATCATCGTTGAAATAGTTGTTGTCATAAGTCAAACGAACCGGAAGACGGCGGATAATGAATGCGGGAAGTTCCGTAGCCTTCCTGCCCCATTGCTTTTCCGTGTAGCCTTTGACAAGTTTTTGATAAATATCCGTTCCGACAAGCGAAATTGCCTGCTCTTCAAGGTTTTCTGGTTCTTTGCCATTAAGCACCGCACGCTGTTCATTGATTTTGTCCAAAGCTTCCTTAGGAGTAACCACTCCCCAGAGCTTGTTGAACGTATTCATGTTAAACGGCATGTTGTAAATTTCGCCATTGTAATTAGCAATCGGACTGTTCGTATAGCGGTTGAATTCAGCAAATTGATTGACATACTTCCAAACTTCCTTGTTGGAAGTATGGAAAATATGCGCACCATATTGATGAACCTGAATTCCGTGAACTTCTTTCGTATAAATATTCCCGGCAATGTGGTTGCGTTTTTCGATCACATGCACTTCGTTCCCGCGTTTTGCTGCTTCGTATGCAAATGTTGCACCAAACAAGCCAGCACCTACAACTAAATACTTTGTCATCTTTTTTATCCTCCGAAACTGATAAAAGCACTTTTTATTCATTATACACTATTTACATTTGCAATAATTTACCACTAAAGATATGTTACCTAAATTTAAAATAGTTTGTTTAAACTAAACTGATTTATAGTGTATAATATGGTATTAGTGGTTTTGAATCCACTTTTGCACAGTCGATTATATTATATTACCATAAATCGCTGCAGGCAATCATAATCTTGGTAAACAAAGGCATCTGAAAGTGCCAGATGCGGAAAAGCGAGCAAGGATTCATATGAAAGTAATTAAAAACTATCTCTACAACGCCGGATACCAGCTTCTGGCCGTTCTACTGCCATTAATAACTGCTCCCTACGTTTCGCGCGTAATCGGAGCACACGGTATCGGCATCAACACCGCAACCAACTCGACCATTCAATACTTCATTCTCTTGGGTTCAATCGGTATCGGCCTATATGGCAACCGCGAAATTGCGTACCTTAGATCAAACAAGCAAGCGATGAGCGAAGCTTTTTGGGAAATCCAGATTTTGAAAATGGTTATGGTTACAATTTCTTACGGAGCATTTCTCGTATACTTGGCCTTTTGCCCGGTCTATAAAGAATACATGCTGATTCAATCTCTTAACCTTATCGCTGCGGCAGTCGATATCTCATGGCTCTACATGGGGCTTGAAGATTTCAAGAAGACTGTTTTGCGAAACACCATGGTCAAGCTTGCATCAGCGGCCATGATTTTTATGTTTGTCAAGGATGCAAACGATACATGGGTCTATATATTCGTACTTTCAATTTCCGTTCTCGGCGGAAATCTTACCTTGTGGCCATATGTCAAAAAAACGCTTGTCAAAGTTGATTTTAAAAAACTTCATCCGTTCAGGCACTTTAAACCGACGATTGCACTCTTCATTCCGCAGATTGCGACTCAGGTTTACCTTGTTTTGAACAAAACTATGTTGTGGGCAATGGTCAACAGCGACGTTGCTGGATTTTACGATCGTTCCGACACGTTGGTCAAGCTTGTTTTGACAATCGTTACGGCAACAGGAACAGTCATGTTGCCACACGTTGCCAATGCCTTTCATGAGGGCAATGAAGATGAAGTTAACAATCTTACCGCTGACTCATTTGACTTCGTTTCATGCATCGCAATTCCGATGTTTGCCGGACTGGCAGCCATCGGACAAAAATTGGCACCTCTATTCTTTGGCCCGCAGTTTAAACCAGTCGGCATGGCCGTTTGTTTGGAGGCAATCGTTATCGTCCTGATTGGATGGAGCAACGTTATCGGACAACAGTACTTGTTGCCGACTAACAAGATCAAGGTTTACACCGGCTCAGTCGTTTCAGGGGCAATCGTCAATCTTATCCTTAATTTGCCGTTTATTTATCTTTGGGGATTGCACGGTGCTGTATTCGCAACGGTATGTTCCGAAATAGTCGTTACCGGATATCAAATGTGGCACGTCAGAAACATCCTGAATTTGAAAAAGATGTTTATCAACGTTCCCAAGTATGTCTTAGCCGGCTTAATAATGTTTATCGTTGTCAATCGCGTCTGCATGATGCTTGATTTTACGTCAACAATTAAGAACATATTGGCAATTGCAGCTGAAATTGGTTTGGGAGTTGTTGTGTACGGGGGAATATTGCTTTTGTTAAAGCCGACTATTATCTACAAGGCAAACGATATTGTCAGTCGCATTAAAAACAGAAAAAATAACTAGGAGCGTGCTTGTTTTGGAAACACTTATTACAACATTAATCGAAAAAAGAAACAAACTAGTAGAATTTTCCGAATCGCACCGAAATTTAGGAGAAAAATTTTACTACATTCTCTTTGTGTCAATGATTCTTGCGCAATATATCTCAAACACAATGCTATATACATTGATGCCGAATGATTCATTAATTTATGTAGTAATGGACATCATTGCTTGTTTGGCCGTAATTAAAACTGTTTTATTTGATCGCTATAATGATTTAAAAGAATTATTTTTAGCCATTTCGATTGGTCTGATAATATGGGCTTGTTGCATAAACTCAACTGTGCTTAGTCCGCTTTACTACTATGCCATGATTATCGGTGCGAAAAACGTCAACTTCAAAAATATACTGATTATTTTTATTTCAACGCTTGTCATAGCTATTCCCGCAACGATGCTAATGACTCACTTTAATGTAATACCGGAAATTTTGAATAGTCGAACCGGGTCGTCGAGAATACGCTATTCAATGGGAGCAACTTATCCTACCGATTTTGCGGCACGATTATTTTATTTAATGTTAGCTTACGCAACGCTTAAAACATTTAAATTCAACTTACCCGAATACGTTGGACTGGTGTCTTTAACATTTTTCACGTACATCACAACAGATACCAAACTCGATGTTCTTTTGATGTTAGCTATTATTTTGGTTTCAGTATTCAATAAATATATATTCTCAATTTTAAAATTACTGGGTAGTTTCGGGGTTACCTTCATCTCGTTTTTAGGAATCTCGGTCATGGTTATTATGACCTACCTCTATAATCCAGATAATAGGTTCTTGGAATTAATGAATAAAGTTTTCACCAAACGACTCGAATTTGGTCATATCTCTTTTGAAAAGTATAACGTTACCCTGTTTGGACAAAACATTCCTCAAATTGGAAACGGAGGCCTCCACAAAGGGTATTACGAATATTTCTTTATTGATTGCAGCTATGTTCGTATTTTAATGATGATGGGTGTGATAAGTTTCTTTATTCTTTTATTTGCAATTCTTTACCTATTCATGAAATTTTACAAAATACAATCCATGGAGTTGGTAGCCGCATTGATTTTTGTATTGATAAGTTCGCTTATTGACCACCATTTGCAAGAAATATCCTTCAATCCTTTTCTGGTTGTCTTTATGGCAGATGTTGGATATTTTATAAGAAACAAATATTCTAATATGTTTAGAGGTGACTAAATTGACAATGTACGTAATTACGCATAAGGAATATGATTACTTAAAACCTGAGGGATATATTCCTTTATTGGTCGGTGCGGATTTCAATAAGAACACGGCTAACTATCTCCAAGACAACATCGGTGATAATATTTCATCTAAAAATAAATATTTTTGTGAACTAACTGGAATTTACTGGTTAGATAAAAATTTGGAATCCAATGAAAATATCGGCATCTCACATTATCGCCGATACTTTTACGATCCTGACGTGAAAGGAATTAAATTATTAAAAAAACGTGCTTTTGGACAAATGGTTCCTTTGGATATTGAATCGTTGAACGATTTATTAGTCAACCACGACTGGGTTGTTCCCCAAAAAGTTTCATTCAAGCAAACCGTCTACGATTATTATGCTAGATACAATCAAAAAAAAGATATGGATTTGGTTAGAGATGCTATTCAAAAATTATCGCCTGAATTCATTACAGCTTTTGATAAGGTAATGAGCGGTAATTACTCCTATTTGTATAACATGTTTTACACTACCAGTGATAATTATCATAAATATTGCTCATGGCTGTTTAAAATATTGTTTGAGGTTGAACAACACGTAAACATGACTGGATACACTCCATATCAACAACGTGTTTATGGTTTTTTGTCTGAACGATTGTTAACGGTGTGGCTAGAAAAAAATTCCGACCTCAGCACGGTTGAAATTCCTGTATTTCAATCAGACTTGACAATTCGATCAGAACTGTTCGAATCTATCAAACGCCCTATCAGAAACATAGTCAAACCTGGGCATAAGAGATAAAGTTTTTTTGGAGGATATTATAAAAGTGAAGTTTTTAAGCCAAATGCAGATTAGAGACGTACTTTTGAATATTTTGCTGGAATTGCAGCAAGCATGCAAAAAAAATGGCATAAATTTCTACCTTGTCGGCGGATCGTTGCTTGGTGCCGTGAGACATCAAGGATTCATTCCCTGGGATGATGACGTGGATATCGGATTAAGACGTCCGGACTATGACAGACTGCAGGAACTTTCAAAGAAAGATGATTTCCTGCCACCGTACCTAAAACTCATCTCCCATGAGAAGGGGAATTCCCAATATCCATTCATGAAGATAATCGACACAAGATACTCAATGGAGCAGGGGTATATCAAGGAAGGTGACGTTACCTCCATCTGGATAGATATCCTGCCAACTGACGGTCTTCCCAATGATGGCAGGAGAATTAAAATCATCTACAAAAAAGCCGCCCTATACCGTAAAATTCTTATGCTCAATTTTGCGAAAGCGGGAGAGGGAAAAAGCAAACTCAAGGCCCTGCTCAAGCCTCTAATCATCCCGTTTGCAAAAATGATTGGAGTAAATCGAGCAAACAAGCTACTTGACAATCTTTCACGTTCCACGCCATACGAAAAGGCCGATAAAGTCGGCTGCATAATGTGGGGGCTTTATGGAACAAAAGAGTGCATGGATAAAAAAGAATTTGAACAATCCGTTGAAGTCACTTTTGAAGGCCATACTTTCGAAGCACCATCTTGTTGGGATTCGTATCTTTCCAATCTTTACGGCAACTACATGGAACTACCTCCAAAAGAAAAACAAATTACGCATGAGTTAAAGGTATGGAAAAAAGAGACTGAGGAATTTTAGAATGAACATATCAATTGTAATATCAAGCTACAATGGATCATCGCACATTATAGAACAACTTGATTCTATAAGAAATCAAACAAGGACGCCTGACGAAGTGTTAATCTGTGATGATTGCTCGACTGATTCGACACCTGAAATAGTTAATAAATACATCAAGATTCATTCCTTGAACAATTGGAGAATAGTCATCAATCAAGAAAATAAGGGATGGCAAAGGAATTTTATCGACGGGATTGAAAAAAGCACAGGAGATTTAATCTTTACTTGTGACCAAGATGACATTTGGCGAACTGACAAGCTTGAAATCATGGAAAATATCATGCTTAAACATCCTGAAATAAATCTGCTTGCTTCAAATTATCTTGAATTTTATGAAGACGGGCACACAAAAACGGGTCCACTCAAGAACACTAAAAAACTTGAGAAAGTTAAGCTTAAAAATAATTATATGCTTGTCGGCGCACCGGGATGCACACACTGTTTCAGAAGAAGCCTATTTAATCAGGCAAAAAAAATTTGGTTTAAAGATTACCCTCATGATGCCTTGTTATGGAGAACAGCGTTATTTTCAGATTCCCTGTATTTTTACACAGACGATTTGATAAAATGGAGAAAACACAATGACAGTGCTTTCTCTAAGGACAGTCGAGCAAGTAAAACCAAAGCCAACAAAGAAAAGTGGCTTGACTACGATTTGGCCGTTGCCGACGGATTAGAAAAATTTTTGAGTACACTTGACATAGATACTGATCGACAAATCAGGATGCTTGACAAAAATCGCAAATGGATATCTTTAAGAAAAAAGTTTTACCAAACAAAAAATATTCTGACGGGTCTTCATTTACTTTTTTATTGGAATTATTACCCACGATATCGCCAATATCTTGCTGATTGGTATTTAATTTTCATAAAAGGTTAAATTTGATAAAAAAGGCTGCGTAGCGTGCGCAGCCTTTTTCTATTTCAAAAATTCCTTCGTATAATCATCTTCCTGAATCGTGAATCTCGGTCTTCTCTTGACCTCCGTGAAAATTTTGCCGATGTATTCGCCAATCATGCTCAGACAGATCAGCTGAATGCCCCCAAGCACCCAAATTGACGTAATAAGCGAGGTCCATCCGCTGACGACATTGCCATTGATTTTCTGAACAATCGAATAAACAAACAGCCCGATTCCAATCAGTACGACCAACAGGCCCAGATTCATAATCAATTTAATCGGCACGGTCGAAAATGACGTAATGCCATCCATCGCAAATTTGATCATCTTCTTTAACGGATACTTTGATTCACCGGCAAAACGTTCTTTTCTTGCATAATAGACCTTGTCTGAAGGATAGCCGACAAGCGGCACCATACCCCTTAAAAACAGATTTCTTTCGTCAAAACGTAATAATCCTTCAGTTGCTCGTTTGCTGAGCAATCGGTAATCAGCTGAATTAGGCACCATATCGACGCCTAATTTGCTCATCAAAGAATAAAATGCCATCGCCGTCTTGCGCTTGAAAGCCGTATCAGTATCACGATTATTTCTTACTCCGTAAACAACGTCTATTCCTTCATGATACTTTTTGACCATCTCCGGAATGGCATTGACATCATCCTGCAGATCAGCATCAATCGTAATCGTCATGTCAGAATAGTCAACGGCCGTTGTCAATCCCGCCAAAAGCGCATTTTGATGTCCATAGTTGCGACTGAATCTGATTCCGGTCACATATTCAAACTGGTTTTCAAATTTCTTGATCAATTCCCACGTCTTGTCTTTGCTGCCATCATCGACAAACAACAGCTTGCTGTTTGAAGATACTTGCTCTTCAGAAATCATGGACTCAAGAACAACACCAAGTTCTTTAACGGTCTCCGGCAATACTTCCTCTTCGTTATAACAAGGAACAATAATCGTCAACATATTGTCTTTGCGCATGAAAATACTCCTCTCTGTTGTGAAACGTGCCAATTTTAATTATAAATCAACAAAGCAAGAAATTGTATCGATAATTATCCTGATAACCTGTTTATATACATGTCTGATGCAATATTCGAATTTATTTAGCATTGTTCAATAAATCCGCAATTTCTTCACATCATCAAAATAATTAAACTGAAAAACTGAACGATTTGTCATAACTTTTGAAACATCAAAGCCATAAGTTTTATGTATATTTTAAGTATAGAGAAAGGCGAGGTGCAATGGATATGAAACACGTTACAAAATTCCAAAAATCAATTTTTGTTTCATTGGCTGTTTTAGGATTTGTCGGAGGAATGCAGATGTCCGACATTATTAATAGCGGTGACGGATCAGCAATCCCAACGATTGAAGCAGCATCCGTGCGCCGAGGCCAACAAAGAATCAACGGAAAGTGGTATCTGTTCGATAACAATGGACATTACAAAACAGGATTCCAATGGATTCCCGAACAACATAAAACAGTCTACTATGCCCGTAACGGACAAATGCAATACGGTCAACAAAGAATCAACGGTCACTGGTATCTCCTTGATAATTGTACCGGTGCTATGAAGACTGGTTTCCAGTGGATTGCTAATCAACATAAGACCGTTTACTATGCGGGCAACGGTCAGATGCAGTACGGTCAGCAGAGAATCAACGGAAAGTGGTACCTCTTTGATAACAACATTGGTGCTATGAAGACTGGTTTCCAGTGGATTGCTAATCAACGTAAGACCGTTTACTATGCGGGCAATGGCCAAATGCAGTACGGCCAACAAAGAATCAACGGTCACTGGTATCTCTTTGATAATTGTAATGGTGCTATGAAGACTGGCCTTCAATATATCGCAAATCAGCGCAAGACAGTCTACTATACGGGCAACGGTCAGATGCAATATGGATATCAGACGATAAACGGCCATCATTACTATTTCAACACATCCACTGGTGCATTGGAACCACTTCCGTCAACCGGAAGTTCCAAGACATACACTCCAAGCAACCAGTCGACGTTTTCATTGAACGGTCATAGTTATGCCGTAAAATCGTTCAGCGGAACTGGAACTGTACCTGCTGACAATTACGTCTACGCTTGGACATCGCTTAAAAACTACTACTTATTTGAATATTACGGCAATGCACACAAAGAACTTGCATCTCTTCACGTTGGCAGCCCCGTCGTAATCAACGGTCAAACCCTTCATGTAAGAGAGATCATCACAAACGTTTCAAATGACGGCAACGCATATGATCTCGTTGCAAGAAAGATGCAGCAGTACAAAGCCGGTTGGCAAACATGCGAATATGCAGCATACGGTTCAACGTTGCGGCTTTGGTTCGCAAATTAACTGATTATGAACAAAAAAAGAATCCCTCTGAGAAAGGGATTCTTTTTTTATCTGTCCACATGAACGCCTTCACGTTCAATTTGCAAGATGCGATACTCGTCCTCTAACCCGGCTTTTTTGCCCAAATCAATATATTCTTCAACCTTGTCATGCGGCAAAAAGCTCATGACAGTTGGGCCGGCACCGCTAAGGTACGTGGCCATCGCGCCTGTTCTGTGTCCGATTTCTCTTAAAATCGGAAGATGCGGGACGAGCTTTTCGCGATAAGTTTCGTGATAACGATCGCTTTCAATCATTTTGCCCGCAGTCTTCATGTCACCGGCAACGAGTGCCGCGACCAAAACGTTGCCGATGCTTCCCGCCGCAACGGCTTCAGAAAACGGAAACTTTGACGGCAAGACGTCGCGTGCGTCAGCCGTGGCCAAATCGTATGCAGGAATATACGCAACCATCGTCAAATCAGGAAATTTGAGCTTGATGCTTGAAACATCGCCGTCGACCATCGTTGAAACGACGAAATCCCCGTATAATGCCGGAGCCACGTTGTCCGGATGTCCTTCCATTTCAGCAGCTTTTTGAAGAATCTGCTCATTTGTCAAATGCATCTTTCCGACCTCGTTTGCCATGACGACGCCTGCGATCAGTGCCGATGAACTGCTTCCCAGTCCGTGTGCCAACGGAATCTCGGACGTTACCTTAATATGCTGCGGTTCCAGCTCAGGATTCGTCTTGAGCGCCGTTGCGACGATCATATTGCGTTCGTCGCTTGGAATCGCATATCCCATCTTGTGGTCGACCTTCCACTTCGGTGCTTTGCCATAAACGGTAACCGTGAGGTATGATGAAACAGCAATGCCAAGCGAGTCAAAGCCTGGTCCAAGATTGGCGCTGGTTGCCGGAACCCTTATTTTAAGTGTCATGAATAACCTCCGCTACTTTTCCGTAAGAACTTTATAAGCCGCAAGCACGGAAATTTCTTCGAGTTCATTGAGTTTTTCGACAATATGATTCAGTTGTGATTCGGACATTTCATGAGTCACCATTGAAACGCGCGCAAAACGATCATTCATTTGCGTTTGCGTAATCAAACGGAAACTTGCGTCATATTCAGTCATGATTTCGGTCAGCTTTAGCATCTGTCCTGGCTTGTCAAGCACTTGCAGCGACAGATAGTACGGATAAACGACTTCAGAATCATCCGCAAGTTCAAGCTCATTCGTGTAATCGTTAAAACTAAAGCCCGTCGTTCCCATAACGATATTTTTCGTGACAGAAGTAATATCGCTCAAAACGCTGTTCGCTGTTGGCAATTCGCCGGCGCCCGGGCCGTAGAACATCGTTTCGCCAACAGCAGATCCTGTCACAACGACAGCGTTGTTTTCGTTTTGAATGGCAGCAAGCGGCTGCGTTTGCGGTACGAGCACCGGGCCGACGGAAACATCGATGTGCCCGTTGACAAGTTTGGCGATTCCAAGAAGCTTGATCACGTATCCCAAGCGTTTTGCTTCCGCAATATCAGCCTTCTGAATTCCGCGGATGCCTTTAACCTTAACCTGATCCATCGTAACGTCTTTGCCGAATGCAAACTGCGTCAAAATAATCATCTTATAGGCAGCATCAATCCCGTCAACGTCGTTTGTCGGATCGGCTTCAGCAAAGCCGAGCTCTTGTGCTGATTCAAGCGCATCTTCATATGAAGCACCGTTTTTGTTCATCTGTGTCATGATATAGTTCGTCGTCCCGTTGACGATTCCGCGAACTTCGATAATTCGATCGGCAGCAAAAGAGTTGACGATCGTGCGCAAAATCGGGATGCCGCCGGCAACGCTGGCTTCATAGCAAAGATCGCAGCCATGTTCTTTTGCAAGACTGATCAGTTCAGGACCGTGCGTTGCGATAAGATCCTTGTTTGCCGTAATGACGTGCTTGCCGGCTTTCAAAGCCCTTTCAATATACTCTTTTGCGATATTGACCGTCCCCATAACCTCGACAACCATTTGAATCTCGTCATCACAAAGAACATCGTCCGCATTGTCCGTCAGATTGATGCCTGTCAAATCAACGGAACGCTTCTTTTTGAGATTGTGCACGACAACTGTCTTGACTTCGAGTCTTCTGCCTGTAATGTTGGAAATTTTTTCAGCATGATCGCGCAAGATGCGAATCACGCCGCTGCCAACGGTTCCGAGACCCAAAATGCCAATTTTGATTGTTTCCATGTAATGCTACCCCCACTTGGTTTATTTGTTACTATTCTAACATAAGGAGACATTAAAAACCTACGTATTCTATAAATTTGTTGCCGAAAAGCACTATGATGATTATAATTTATTTAAAGCAATGCGAACATTATCAGTTTTATCAGCATTAATCTTCGAAATTTGAAATTTTTGAAAGGGGTATTTCACATGCAAACTCTCTATCGCAGCACGCGCGATCCAAAAGGTCAAACGATTACTGCCTCACAAGCCGTCCTTCAAGGCCTCAGTCCTGATGGCGGCTTGTACGTTCCAACGTCAATTCCTGAAATCGACCTTGATTTAAACGAATTAAAAGACCTGTCGTACCAGGATTTGGCATACAAGATTCTGCGTCCGCTTTTTTCCGACTACACTGATGAGGAACTGCGCTCATGCATCGACAAAGCATATGGAGATCAATGGGATACCCAAGAAATAGCACCGGTTGACTATCATGCAGACAACGCCTACCTTGAGCTTTTCCATGGCCCGACGATTGCTTTCAAGGACGTTGCTTTGCAGCTTCTTCCGCATTTAATGACCGTTGCGGCCAAAAAGAACGGTTCAGACAAGGATATCGTCATTTTGACTGCAACGTCAGGCGATACCGGCAAAGCTGCCATGGCTGGATTTGCCGACGTTCCCCACACGCAAATCATTGTCTTTTATCCAAAAGACGGCGTCAGTGCCATTCAAGAAAAGCAGATGCTGACGCAAACAGGAAAAAATACGCACGTCGTCGGAATTACCGGCAATTTTGACGTTGCTCAAACAAACGTCAAAAAACTTTTCAATGACAAAGAACTCGCTGAAACGATTGCCAAGGCAGGTTATCAATTCTCTTCTGCCAACTCGATCAACGTCGGACGACTCTTCCCACAGATCGTGTACTATTTCTATGCTTACGGAAAACTCGTCAAAGATGGCAGGATCTCAGTCGGAGACAAGATCAATTTCAGCGTTCCGACGGGAAACTTCGGCGACATCCTCGCAGGATGGTTCGCAAAGAAGCTCGGTCTTCCCGTCAACAAGCTCATCTGTGCTTCAAACAAGAACAACATCCTGACCGATTTCTTCAATGAAGGCACGTATGACAAGAATCGTCCATTCTACGTCACGAGCTCTCCTTCCATGGACATTCTCGTTTCAAGCAACCTTGAACGTTTGTTGTTCTATGTTTCGGGCGAAGATGCCAATAAGACGGCCGAATTGATGAATCAGCTGTCGGTTTCAGGAAAATACACGATTGACCCCGATATGCGCGCAAAACTTGCCGATTTTGCAGCTGATTTTGCAACTGAAGATGAAACGGCTGCTGAAATTTCACGTGTCTTTTCTGCAAACAAGACGGCAATCGATCCGCACACGGCCGTTGCATCCAAAGCTGCCGAAAGCTATAAGGCAAATACGGGCGATGACAGCCCGCTCGTCGTTGTTTCAACGGCAAGCCCGTACAAATTCCCGCAAGCAGTTTTAAATGCCTTAGATGCCAAGGGAAAAGACGAAGAAGGTCTCGAGGCAGTCAAGTACCTTCAGGAAAAGATCAACGTCAAACTGCCTGAAACGGTCCAGCGTTTGTTCGATGCACCGACTTTGCATGATACGGTCGTTTCACCGGATGAGATGAAGGATACGGTTGTGGAAATTTTGAAATAATAACCTAATTGTGGTATGCTCAAATAGTTATTTTCATAACGTAATATAATAGAAATCGCCTCACTAAAAAACATTTTGGTGAGGCGATTGATATGTATGATTGGGGGAAGATAGAATGAACTTCATTAAGAAATTATTCAAAAATAAATACTTGCAAGACGTCATGATCATATTTTCATTTGCCATGATAACTATATTCATGACATATCCGAAAATTAAAACGGGAAATATCGAAGTTTATAGCGACTGGTCTTTTCATGGAATGCGTGCTGAACAAATTTTTCTTAATCTGAAAAGAGGAAATTTTTTGACCTTTATCGCTACCGATGCTTTTCAGCATACCGGAATAGGTAATTTTTTGTTTTATCCGACTGTCTTCTTGTACCCTTGGGCTGCTTTAAGACTTTTTTTCAAACCAGTGACTGCATTTTATTGCTGGTACGGTTTGATAATGCTAATGACGTTTATAATCGCATACTTTAGCATGAAAGCTTTCAGCAAACGTCGGATTGCAGCAATGGTTTTTTCTCTTTCATATACTTTAGGATCGTATCATTTATACTTGTCCACTGCCGTTTTTGGAGAATTTATTGCTGCTTCTTTTTTACCGCTTGCCTTTTGGGCCTTTTATGAAACATTATTCAGAGACGACTCAAAATGGCCTTGGCTCGGCATCGGCATGTCGCTAATAATTTACAGTCATGTTCTGAGCGTTTTTATAACCTCGGAAATCATGTTCGTAATTTTTGTACTAAAGCTTATTTTTGACAAAATAAGCAAAAAACGTTTCCTTTCATTGTCTAAAGCTGTAGGAATATCCGTCTTGCTGACTTTATTTATAACCATTCCTTACCTGACAGATTTTATCGGAAAAAACGTAACGTCTGCCCAACCTGGCGTTGATCCTGTAATGGTCAGAACATTGATGAACGTTCTTGAAACATCCTTTAATAATTCTATTTCACCTGTTTCACCAAGCAGCATCGGACTTATTTTGATTTTAACGGCTGTTTTTGGAAGTATCTGGATTTTGAAATCACATTCAAAGACATTGACGGCAATATATGTTTTGGGAATTTCACTGATCATCGTTTCAACAGGCTCGTTTCCATGGAACGTTCTTTCGGATACCCCCTTAGGAATGATTCAGCTTCCGTTTAGGTACCTTTCCTATGCATCAATGTTTCTCTCAGTGATTCTTGGTTTGTCAGTCAATGATTTGTACGAATCAGAAACATTTGATACAACGTTCAAAAGGGGAATGGTTCCTGTTTTGACAATTTGCATTTTTATGCTGTTTTATGTAGGATTTCACCATGACTCGCTGAACGCTTTAAAAAATTCTCAAAGTCAGTTTTTGAAAAATACGGATACCTTTAACCAATTGCCTGACCGAACCTTCGTAAATAATTCCAACTATGATTATCTGCTCAATTATCCGGTCAAATATGGAGAATTGGACTACTATCCAAAAAAGGCTCGCCGATCGACCGGAGTTGCTTCATACAATGAAACTAATTTATCAATCATTAATAATATCGCCGTCGTCGGTCGAAAAAAGATTCATGTCAGTCCCCTATGCGAAAGCAACAAGATGACCTATAAGCTTCATACCAGGAAACAAGCCGACGTTGACCTGCCGGCTCTTCGTTACAAAGGATCTTATGCTGAATTAAACGGAAAAAGGACAACGCTTATCAATAGTGCCCGCGGAACAATCAAAGTAAGAACAAAAAAAGGAATCAATACGATTACCGTTGGATACAGTCCTTCAAAATTATACTATGTTGGAATAATTATTTCCGTGATGACCTGGATCTCATTGCTAGTATTAGCATTTTATAGAAAAGGAGTCTTCAAAATAAATCATGAATGAAACGACATCAAAAACTAAACGTCTTCAGTATGTCGACATTGCAAGAGGCATTGCAATGATCTGCATCATCTTGGGACACTTAGGAAATCCTTCCATCAATCGCGTGGTATTTACTTTCCACGTGCCGATTTTCTTCTTTATTACCGGTTATTTTACCAACAACAAACGCCGTCTTCCTGAATTTGCCAAAAACAAACTCAGAACCCTGATCGTTCCATACATTATTGCGTGCCTTGCAATTATTATTTTAGGAACGCTGCTTGGCGCACATTACGGAGATGCGGCAAGCGCATTCAAAGGTTGGCTGTCCGCTTCTCTTTATGGCGCAGGCGACTCATATACCGTTCCGTTCACTATTAAAGGAATCGGCGCAATCTGGTTTTTGTGGGCAACATTTTGGGGAAGCATCTTTCTCAGAATTTCTCTTAACTTCAACAAATCTTCCAGAGTTGCTACGATCTTCGGATTATTCGCATTAGGATACTATACCAGAAAGCTTTTATGGTTCCCTCTCAGCATTCAAGCCGGTGCATGCGCCACACTGTTCATGTACATGGGATATCTTCTGCGTCAGAACAAGGACACATTGCTGGCTCTTCCCAAGGAAGCGAAGGTCTTCGGCACCGTCCTTGCCTTTGTAACATGGTTTTCGTTCATGAAGAACTTCTAGTCCTTCTGGCTTGTCCACTGCGACATCGGCAGGGGCATGGTCGACGTCCTGGGCTGCATCTGCGCCTGTGCCATGGTAATCCTTATTTCCAGAGTTATTGATAAAAAACTCTCTTTTATAGGAAAGCCGCTTGCGTATTTCGGAAAATACAGTCTGCTGATTCTTTGCGTACATATTGTTGAACTGGATCTCTTCCCATGGTGGCGCATAGCATGGAAACTTGTTCAACACAACATCCTTCCGGCAACATATTTAAGTCAGCTCGTTTTTATTATTGCAGGTAAACTGATCATCGACCTGGGACTGGCATTCATACTGTCCAGAATACCACTTGCACGAAAGGCATTCGGGTTCAGAAACTAAGACAAGCCTCCGGAATGAACGCCGGAGGCTTGTTTTTCATCTTCTGTTCTTCAATCTGAAAATCATCCTGTCAGTCAGAATTCCAACTTTTTCGCGGCACATCACTATTCCAAGAGCGGCAGACGGAATCAGCATTGAAACATACTGATATGTGTACTGCGCCTTCGTCTCCCACATGAGGTGGAACAGGAAGCCGCCTGTAAAGTAGACTATGGACAGCATCACGTATATGACGGCAGTATCGTGCCTTCTTCCGAAAGCCAATCCAACTGTGGCAACTAAAGTGAATATCATGACCATCATTTCAATGATTTTTGTAAAATAATGAAGCCTGCGATGCACTGCCGTATCAGGATGATATATCCATTTCATGACATCAGTGTACATCCTTGCCCCGCAGCTGTCCAATGGACCGTTCCAAACCGATTCATGAAGCGAATCTCCCCAGGTGGAAACGAGCTTGTTGACGTAGAACTTCCGTGCATAGCCAGGATGATTTCCGAAATATCTGACCCTCTTCTTCAATTCCTTTTCTGCAACGGCAGATGTCCTTGACGAATCATGTCCTTCCTTCCTGTATGTCTTCAGCGTATAGTCATTGTACCATCCATACCTTCCGTTTCCTTCCTGCATCCCCATCGCAATGAATGCAGGCTTGGGTATTCCCGACCCAAGTGAAACCTCCGTACCCGACTCTGACGAATAGCATCTTTCAATCACAAGACTGGAAGCGGGAACAAGAACCAGCGCCAGTGCAACTGCAGTATAGATCTTCCTATTCCGTGGATTGCGGATAAGTTCAAGAACATAGATTCCAAGCATTGCAACAAGACCTATCTCAAAGTTATTCTTCAGGACAAAGGCTGCAACGCCCAGAAGAGCCGCAAGAACATAGTATACTGTCCTGTCATGTCTCAATGACCGTATCTGAAAGTACACCGCCGTCAGAAACAGCAGATATCCCGGAACGTTTCCGTAAACGAAAAGCGTATTGAACAGATGAGGTAGGAATGCCAGGGACAACATCAACGTAATATTCTGAACATCGTTTCTCCTGCAGATTTCCCTTGAAATCAGCCACAGGACAAGAATTGTCAGAATGCTGATCACAAGAAAGCAGAAATAAAAGAACGTGATGTTACTGGAAAACTTGAGCATGATTCTCTCAATCGTTATCCATCCCAGCTGAAAAGGATACACGTTGACATAACCACCGGCCTTGAAGTCGCTGAAATCGCCCGCATTGACATTACCGGCTGCCCGAAAGCAGAAAAGGGAATCCGCCCTGAGAAAAGAATCGGCATTGAAGACCAGATACAACCCGCATACCGCAAAGAAAAACAATCCCACGCCAAGGAATGTCCCCGAATCAATTCTGTTCAGAATCCTGTCACACAGGAGAAGGACAATGAGCACCAGAACGACCGCATACAATACTGCCGGAACATGTGCAACATTGACCACCTCACTTCCTCCATCAGTTACGAAGACGTTATACCTGACGGTTATGAACGTCACCACAAACAGCGGAATCATGCACGCAATGCTTATCAAAATCTGTAAAATACGTTCCACTTTAGTCACGGAATCATCCTCCTCTTGAATCCATCTCCAAACACCCCGAACAAGGCCAAGCCGTTTTCATGTTTCCAGTTATCTCAGAATTAAAAAGCCGGTCAATTTTCAAATCACCGCAGGAACTACCCTGTAGCGCCCTGATTATCGGAACCCGGCATAATGCCGACAAGCATTGCCGCAACATAGCTGACAACCTTCTTCACTAAATCAACAAGTTGTTCTATCAATGTCTCCTGATGTCTTAAATTTCTCGCATACTCAAAAACAAACCAGAAGCCGGTGAATATGCAGTTTACGCCTGCACTGTACTAATTGGCAATTATCATGTATCCTACGGCAACCGCCAGTTTCCATCCTCTGAACTCATCGGTGACAACCTTGTGAATAAGCAGAAGAATCAACGGCAGCATATAGACACTGTACTGATAAGAGCATATCTGACGGAAAGAATGACTGTCATTGCATATTTCAATCTGTTGTTGATTCTTTCCCTGAATGTCTCAACAAAAAACCAGCTGAATGTAAGCCAACTTGATGACAACGACAAAGGCACCGCCCCGTTTCAAACAGATGATTAGGTTTTCTGAAAGACATGCCACAGTCCGTCACGGAAGCTGCACGATAAAATACCGAACCAATTGACAAATCTTATGATAATACACGTAACACCAAAAAAACAACCTATTCAAAGTGTTATACTGTATAATGTATATTGCCATGATGATTTGAACCAGACATCATGTCACAGAACCGTACTGCAATGAAAGACACTTTCATTCCTTCCTGCGGATTCACACGTAATTCTTTAAGATGGAAAAATCGGAGGACCATTATGAAGACACTATCAATCATCGTCCCTTGCTACTATGAAGAGGACAGTCTTCCCCTGTTCTACCAGGCAACAGAGGAAGTCAATAAAAAGCTGAAAAATATCAAATTTGAATATTGGTTCATCAATGACGGATCAACCGACGGAACCTTGGCAGAAATGCGCAAATTAAACGAACTTGATCCCGAAAACGTCCATTACGTTTCCTTTTCGAGAAACTTTGGCAAAGAGGCCGCACTTTACTGTGGCCTGCAGCAAGCTACGGGCGATTATGTCACGGTAATGGATGCTGATTTGCAAGATCCGCCGGAAATGCTTCCTGAAATGATCAAGATCCTCGAAAACGAAGATTATGATTGCGTGGGAACACGCAGAACGACCCGTGCCGGTGAACCACCGATCAGATCTTTTTTTGCCAAAATGTTTTACAAAATCATCAATAAGATTTCCGATACCGAAATCGTCGATGGAGCCCGTGATTTCCGCGTCATGACGCGACAAATGGTTGATGCGATTCTCGAAATGAGCGAATACAATCGCTTTTCAAAAGGCATCTTCAGCTGGGTCGGTTTCAATACCAAATACCTTGAGTATAAAAATCATGAACGCGTTGCCGGAAAAACAAGCTGGAACTTTTGGAGCTTATTCAAGTATTCAATTGACGGAATCGTCAACTTCTCGCGTTTCCCGCTTGATATCGCATCGTTTATCGGCTTCATTTCGGCCTTGATTTCGGGATGTGCCATCCTCTTCATCGTTATCCGATACATGATTCATGGCGATCCGACAAGCGGTTGGGCTTCCATGGTCTGCATCATGCTGTTTATCGGCGGAATCCAGCTCTTTTGTTTAGGAATCGTCGGTAAGTACATTGGCAAAATCTTCACTGAGGTCAAGCACCGACCTATCTATATCGTAAAAGAAAAGAAATAACAGGTAATCTTAATGAATAAACTTAAAAACTTTTTTGACGTGACCATGATCAAGTTCATTTTGGTCGGGATTGTGAACACTGCAGTCGGCATGGGCACCATGTTCATCTGCTACAACTTCTTCCATCTCAGTTACTGGATCTCCTCTGCCTCCAACTACGTGGTCGGAAGCATCGTCAGCTACTTTTTAAACAAGTACTTTACTTTCCAAAACAAATCCAAGAGCATAAAGACCGTTGTCAAATTCATTATCAACATTACGGTATGCTATCTTATCGCGTACGGTGTTGCAAAACCGTTGGCCATTTGGGCGTTCAGTTCATTTGACAAGGGCATCCAGGACAATATCGCAATGCTTGCAGGCTCGGTATTCTTCGTTGGCTTGAACTACATTGGACAACGTTTCTGGGCATTTAAAGAAGAATAATTCCCAAATTGCAATATTGGAACACATTCCCTCTTTGCGGTATAATATACACATAGAAAACGATTTTAAGGGGGACCATTTCGAATGGCGAAAATCAAGATTGTCACCGACTCCTCAGCTCAGTTGACACCAGAAGAAATTGAAGAATACGATATCCACGTTATTCCGTTGTCAGTCGAAATCAACGGGGAAAACCACGTTGACGGCGAAACGATCACAAGACAGGAACTCGTCGACGAACTGCGCAAGGGCAACATTCCAAAGACCAGTCAACCGCCAATGGGACGTTTTTTGGAAACATTTGAACAACTTGGAGCTGATGGCAGCGAGATTTTGGCAATCATGATGTCTGACGTTTTAAGCGGTACATACCAAACCGCATGTTCTGCCGCTGAAATGGTAAAATGCAGCGTTACCGTCATCAACAGCAAAGAAACTGATCGTGCGCTTTCTTTCCAGGTCTTAGCAGCCGCAAAAGATGCTAAGGAAGGAAAAAGCATCGAAGAAATCAAAGCACACTGTTTGGATATCCATAAGCGCACGACGACGGACGTTTTAGTCGACAACATGGACTGTTTGGTTGCCGGCGGTCGCGTCAGCAAATTGGCAGGTGCTTTGACCAAATTAATCAACCTGAAAATCATCGTTCGTCTGCGCGAAAACAGTCTTGACGTTGTCTACAAGGGACGCAGTCGCAAAGCATTCTTGAAATATTGCCAAGAATTGAGCAAGTTCCATCAAGACAATCACATTCAGGAACTGTCGCTTTCAAACGTCGGAACCGATGAAGACTTCCTTGAACGAATCAAAGAAGCCGTGTTGCCGGAAGGAAGCAAGGATGCCCCATATATTGCGCGTTTGACAAGTCCGATCATCATGACGCATACCGGTTTGAATGCCGTTGGCGTAATCACGTTGACAGAAAAAGAAGAACCTGAAGAAAACAGATAATTTAAAAGCCTTGCAAATCCACAAATTAAGATTTGCAAGGCTTTTCTGTCATCCTTTTATAAAAATCAAATACCAATCGCCTAAATACTGTCTATATCTTGGATAACAATTCCAATATCTGATTAATTTAACACCAGTCAAAACATTTGAATTGCTAAAAAACTTTTGGCGCAGCTTAAAACAACGCTCATTACGCTCAAGTACTTTTTCATTATTTTTAAAATTGTTGACACGAACGAACTTTCTAAGATCATCAATAACTCGCAAATTCAAATCAATCCACTCAGCTTTTGCACGCTTATCCTTGAGATCCTTAGCTTCTTTTGAAAATGCACTGTCTGTGTGCTTTCTCCATCTGATTAAATCATCATTTAAAGTGTACAAAGAATCAGAAAATAATGCCGCTCTCCACATCAATGCATCATGAGGATACTCCTCAAACCAATACGGATATGCAATATCAAACAAACTTCTTCTGAAACAATGCGTACATCCAGGGGAATCGACCAAAAGAAAATTATTTCGTGCCTTAACTTGAACCAATCGTTTATCATTTTTATTAGGGCCTGTCTTTTCTTTTCCATCTGGATAAAATTCCCGATAATTAGATGCAAGCAAATTAATCTCTGAATGTTCAAGCATGATTTTTTCCATGATTTCAATTTTGTCCTCACGCCAAATATCATCTTGATCACTAGTGAAAATTAAATCTCCCGTACTTGCAAGTATCCCGTCAATAAAATTTTTTCTCCAACCCTTGTTTTTTTTATTGACAACAAGTTTCCAATTCTTAAGACGTTTTTTTTCAATGTAGTTTTGAACCAAATTTACAGTTCCATCGGTTGAACAATCATCACAAATCAAAACTTCATCCGGTTGTCTTGTTTGTCCATCAATTGACCGAAGTTGTTCAATTATATCTTGTTCGCCATTATAGCTGGACAAAACGACAGATACTTTCATAATCGCTCCACACCCCTCAAATCGCCATTCATAACTGACTGTATAATAACATGTCAATGAAAATGTTCAGTTATATTTCTGTAAATATCCTACTTTTTTGCATCTTATTTCAAAAAACAACAAGCTAAAATACTTATACTAACTATAAGCGATTATAGCACTTGTTTACCGAACCATTTCTTAAACCATTCCTTAAATTTGATTTAAGATAAAATAACCCCCGTTTTCATATAAAAACGAGGATTCCAGTTATCTTGCTATAATTCAAAGCCTCTTCCTTCTAACTACTATCGCAACTCCCATAATCACGCAAATCACAACAATGATCCCGATTATTTCAAATCCCAAATAATCATCAGGCAACGTCTTGATCAGCGACACTTTCTTGCCGTTGAAGACGTTCGTCACGTTGATTTTAGCATCCAAGCCACGCAGGAAAAGATCCTTCGACATGCTGTCCATCAAACCACCGTTGCCTTTACAACCATTGGTGAGTCCGAAATCATATTTTCCGTCACCTTTCGAATCGCTATAAGGAATCGAACCCCCGTCAGAAGACCAAACATCAGGCGAATAACCGTCCCTTTCACATTTCTGATATGCCCAGTACCCGGTCCCGATCGGAAGAACGAACCGCAAAACATCCCCGTGCTTTAACGACACTTGTTTTTGATTCCCATAAGCCACCCTGATCTTTCGTTTTTCATTTGAATCCCTGTTTTCGATTATCGCTTCGGCAATGCCGTTTCCGTCATAAGTTTTTGCTTTGCTCAGCTTAAGCACGATCGGGAACTTTTTTTGCTTGTCTGCCGAATCTCCCTGAACGTTCATGGAAATTGACAACTCGCCTTTCTTCCTGATAACGTCAGTGAATTCGATCTTATCTCGCTTTTTGCCGTCCGATTCAGCCGTAACGCACTTAATTTTGAGTTTTCCATTTCCATCGCTTGAAATCTGGACCCGAAGCCTGTATTTTGCAGAGGACTGCTCCATCCCCGAAACATTGTTTTTCTTCTCGCCCAACACATAAGAGTATTCGCCCGCACGCATGAAGGTTCCGAAAGAAAGCTGCGTGCTTCCTTTTAAATTTTGGGAAGAATCATAATCGACACGAACCTTGCCGATCGAAACGTCAGGGGCATCCGGGTTTTCTTTTTTAACCTCAAACTCAACCAAATGCTGCGGAACAAACGCACGCATCCCTCTTGCAGCACGCAGGACATGGTGCACCGTATATTTGCCGTCTTTTCCCTCGACCGCCGGAACATCGTTTTCGCTTGAAAATGCAGAGCTTTCAAACACAAACACAAACACAAACACAAACACCGCCACGGCGTGCGACAGTTCCTTGAATCGTTCCTTGGTCATAAAAAACGTTCTCCTTTCAAAAACTGGCTACAACGTCATTTTAACAAGCCAAGCAATCCGTGCGTCTCTAAATAAATATAAAAATATTTTTATTTTGATAACGATAAAAAAATCCGGAACCGCAGAACGATTCCGGATCTTTTGAAAATTATTTTAAAACTTGAACGTGTCCTTGAATCCGAGCCACTTCTGATCTTTGTCGGACAGAGTGATCTTCGTGCCGTCTTCAAGCGTGTAGCCTTCAGCGGACGGAGTGCCTTTGTACTCACCGACAAGTTCCGGCCACTCTATCCCGATTTCGGGATCGTTCCAGGCCATGCCGCCTTCATCGTTTGGATGCCAGAAGTCGTTGACCTTGTAACAGAATTCCGCTTCATCGCTCAAAACGAGGAAACCATGCGCAAAGCCTTCGGGAATCAAGAACTGCTTCTTGTTTTCGGCTGAAAGCGTCACGCCGTACCACTTGCCGTACGTCTTCGAATCCTGGCGAAGATCGACGACCGCATCAAACACCGTTCCGCGAACGGCTCTCACGAGCTTGCATTGCGGGAAGTGCTTTTGGAAATGCAGTCCTCTCAGCACGCCTTTGGTCGACATCGACTGGTTGTCTTGCACGAACTTCACGTCGATGCCTGCTTCCTTCATGTCGTTTTCATTGTACGTTTCCATAAAGTATCCGCGATCGTCACCGTGGACTGCCGGCGTGATGACGCAAAGGCCTTCGATTCCGCCGACGTTTTTTTCAACATTGATTTGTCCCATTTGAATTACCTCTTTAGTATTCGATTTCCTTTAAATACCGCGACAGCGCGTCCTGCCAAGTCGGCAGCAGTTCAAAGCCGTTTTCTTTGAGCTTGCTCTTGTCCAAGCGGCTGTTGAACGGACGCGCGGCTTTTGAAAGGCCGTACTCTTCAGTCGTCACGGGGATGACCTTCGTCTTATAGCCGGCCTGCTTGAAGATTTCGCACGCAAAATCATACCATGAAATATAGCCGCCCTCGTTCGTTGCGTGATAATATCCGTACTTGTCCGTTTCAATCATGTCGACCAAAAGGCGCGCAAGATCATAGGTGTAGGTCGGAGTTCCAATCTGATCGGACACGACCTTCAACGTATCGTGCGTCTTGCCAACGTTCAGCATCGTCTTGATGAAGTTCTTGCCGTTGACGCCGAAGACCCAGGCAATGCGCACGATGAAGTACTTGTCCAGATTTTGGCTTACCGCAAGCTCGCCTTCGAGCTTGGTCTGACCATAGACGTTCAGCGGCTTGTAGTCCTTGCAGTCCGGTTCCCATGGCTTCGTGCCCTGTCCGTCGAAGACGTAGTCCGTTGAGATGTAGACCATCTTGCAGTCAAGCTTCTTGCAGACCAGAGCGATATTTTCGGTTCCCTTTGCGTTGACCTGGCGCACGAGCTCGACCTTGTCGTCATCTTCTGCCATGTCGACGGCCGTCCATGCAGCACAGTGGACCACGACGTCAGGATTCAGATCCGTGATCGTCTTTTCGACGGCCTCCTTGTCCGTAATGTCCATCGAAACATAGGGAGCGCTCGTGACGAACGTTCCGTCGGAAGCTCCGGCATATTCAGGCGCAATATCTGAACCGATGCCCTCGTATCCGCGTTTATTGAGTTCGTTCATTACGTCGTGTCCGAGCTGTCCGGACACGCCCGTTACAAAAATTTTCATGCCTTTCCCTCACAAACAAATCAGCGATTTTCGTACATTTTCTTATAATAGTTCTGATATTCGCCGGAAACGATGTCTTCCCACCAGTCCTTGTTGTCAAGGTACCATTGGATCGTCTTCTTGATGCCGTCCTTGAACATAGTTTCAGGTTCCCATCCGAGCTCGTCATGAATCTTCGTCGGGTCGATTGCATAGCGGCGGTCGTGCCCCTTGCGATCGGCAACATGCGTGATCAGGCTTTCAGGCTTGCCGAGCTGTTCGCAGATGATCTTGACGATGTCGATGTTTTTCATTTCGTTATGGCCGCCGACGTTGTACACTTCTCCGACGCGTCCTTTGTGGATGATCAGATCGATCGCACGACAGTGATCTTCAACGTAAAGCCAGTCGCGAACGTTGAGGCCTTCGCCGTAAACCGGAAGCGGCTTGTCGTTCAAGGCGTTGATGATCATCAACGGAATCAGTTTTTCAGGAAAATGATACGGACCGTAGTTGTTTGAGCAGCGCGAAATCGTCACGGGCAGGCCATATGTACGATGGTATGCCAAAACCAACAGATCGGCCGAGGCTTTGGAGCTGCTGTAAGGAGAGCTCGTATGGATCGGCGTTTCTTCCGTAAAGAACAGGTCGGGACGATCAAGTGGCAAGTCGCCGTAAACTTCGTCCGTGCTTACCTGATGGTAGCGCTTGATGCCGTATTTGCGGCAGGCATCCATCAAAACCGATGTCCCCATGATGTTCGTTTCAAGGAAAAGCTGCGGATTTTCAATCGAACGATCGACGTGCGATTCGGCCGCAAAGTTGACAACCATGTCGGGATGTTCTTCTTCAAACAGTTTGTAAATTGCTTCACGATCGCAGATGTCAATCTTGCAGAAACGGAAGTTGGGATTGTCCATCACCGACTTGAGCGTCGACAGGTTGCCCGCATACGTGAGCTTGTCAACGCAGATGATGCGATAATCCGGATGTGCCTTAAGCATATGGAACACGAAGTTGCTGCCGATGAACCCCGCGCCGCCTGTAACAATAATGTTCATTTCAATAAAACCTCTCTGTAATTTTCTAATCTTCAGCTGCCAGACGCAACAAATACTGACCGTAGTCGTTCTTCTTCAGCGGCTGCGCCAGCTCAATGAGCTTTCCCCTTGAAATCCAGTGCATCCGGTACGCAATTTCCTCAAGGCAGGCCACCTTCAGGTTCTGACGCTTCTGAATGGTCGAGATGAAGCTTGCCGCTTCAAGCATCGAATCATGAGTCCCGGTATCGAGCCATGCGTACCCGCGGCCCATGAGCTTGACGTCAAGCTTGCCGCATCTTAAGTACTCCTTGTTGACGTCCGTGATTTCAAGTTCGCCACGATCGGACGGCTTCAGATTTTCCGCGATTTCGACAACATCATTGTCATAGAAGTAAAGGCCGGTGACGGCATAGTTGCTCTTCGGATGTTCCGGCTTTTCTTCAATCGACAAGGCATGCATGTTTTCATCGAATTCGACCACGCCGAATCTTTCCGGATCGTTGACGTGATACCCGAAGACAGTTGCGCCGTCCTCTTTTTGGGCTGCTTCCTGGAGCTGCTTTGAAAGGCCGCTTCCGTAGTAAATGTTGTCGCCCAAAATCAGGCAGACGGAATCAGAGCCGATAAACTCTTTCCCTAAAATAAACGCTTCAGCCAAACCGTTCGGATGTTCCTGAACCTTATAGGAAAGATTGATTCCAAAATCGGAACCGTCTCCCAAAAGGCTCTCAAACAACGGAGTATACTCCGGCGTCGAAATCACCAAAATGTCTCTGATTCCGGCCAGCATGAGCGTTGACAGCGGATAATAAATCATCGGCTTGTCGTAAACCGGAATCAGCTGCTTTGAAATTCCTTTGGTGATCGGATACAGGCGCGTACCTGATCCGCCCGCAAGAATTATTCCCTTCATAACTACGTTCCTCTTCTTTCATTAATCAGATAACTTCATTATCTCACAACTAGCATACCGATAACAACCATATGCTAACAATGATTATAATACATTTTTGCTTGAATGACATTTTAAGTTAATGATTGAACACGAATAGACCGATTCGCATTTTCTGATTGCACAACCCAGCCAAAATAATCCACGCATATTTCGTGCAAATGCATAGCATCCGCAAGAAACACAAAAAAGGATCAGACTTTTATCCGATCCTTTCTTCGGGACGACCAACCGAAAACCACCCTCATTTCCGACCTGACATCCCTGACACACTTGATTGACAACAGCTAAAAAAATCAACCAACAACCATAAACAGCAACCCGCCAACCAAACAGACAATGAATGCAAGCAAGACGGCAAAAGCGAACTCAAGACACAAAATTCTGATCAATTCCATGAAAACACCATTCTTCTTGCCGCTCGGCATCATCCCGCACCTCCATTCGTCAAAACAACCATCAAAATTTTCAAGAGTATAACAACAAACACGCTGGCATTACTGAAATAACGAAGAAACGGGATAATCCTTGCAAAAGCCCAAGTTCGCACCGTTTTCAAGCATCCACAAACGTTTGCAAGACACGTCTTCAAACCCACCCGCCCAAACCAAAACTTATCTTTCAAACATCTTGCGCAAAGCGCTGAAAGTCACGTCGTTTGAAGTATCGTCAACGTTTTTCAGGCAGCATTCGTAATTTCTCAACAAGCGCCTGTAGTATCCGACCATCTCCGTTTCAGAAAGCAGATTCCTGTTTCCCGCCTCGTCCGTTTTATAAGATACGGTCGGAAACATGTCCAAGCGATTGACTATGCTGTTGCATGCCTCATAGTGTCTGCGTTCAAATTCCCTGCTGAAACCGCCGAATACGATCCAGGCCGGATTCAGATTTCCCTTTTGAATCTCGGAAAGGTTTCCGTAGCGCCACCCGACATCGTTGTACATTGATAAGACGTCAATGATAAATCCACTGACCGACTCCGAAACGGAATCAAAAAGACCATAAACGTCATCGTACATGCCTTCAAGACCGCTGTCCAAAACGCCAAGCGCGCTTTCGATACCTGAATCGTCATAATAATCGCACTTTGCATCCGGGCACATTTTCCTGAACGCCTGAATCAGCGTCAACTGGTTCATCAAAATAACCCGTTGGTACTTGGACAGCACGTCTTCCCTGGAATTCCAATAATCAGTAAGGCGCAATGCAACGTCAAGCGGCATCTTGCGCCAGGACTTGAGACCTCGTCTGTACTCATCCAAAAGCACGGAACTGATGCCGGTTTTCAATCCAACCGTTTCCAGCGAAACATCCGATTCAAACAAACCCTGCAAACTTATTTCAATCTTATTCATCGACCATCTCCATCTTTGATTTATCTTTGCGCACGAAACGTTTTGGCTCAATCTTGCCAATCAAAAGAGACCTGCCGTTTGTTGTTCTCCCTTTGCAAGTCGACAACGTAACGAAACGATCATTTTCGCCAATCTTTATTCTTCTGAAACGCCTGGCATGTCCTTTAACGTATCTCAAATACTCATCATTTCGTTCGATCCACGGTCCGTACAAAACCGAATCATAGGCATCACCTTCAACGAAAGCAAAAAACGAAATCTTGTGCCAGCTTTTTTCATAGTACAGCCAACCCGTCTTGTGTTTTTTAAAGTAGCCCTTTTTTCTGAATTTGTCCAAACCGCCGAACATCCTGTTCTTATCCATGTGATGTCCATGGATGATATTGTTTTTGTCCGAAAAATCAGTCTTGTTGCGACAATCCAAGAAAATTCCGCCGACAAGCGAAAACCTCCCTTTGACATCGGTATTGACATACTTCAGATTATCGGAACATTTGAGAACGGGATAAGAAATATTCGTTCCTTCGACTTCCAGCCACCCAAAGACATCGGGATTCAGTTTTTTCAGCTTATCAAACGAAACCATCTTCTTTTTGGGTTTTATCCCTGGACTCTGGTAAATCGCAAAATCGGAATCCGCCCGCTGATAGATCTCATGCGAATCATAAATCTTGTAGCATCCGCAGGCAAACAACAACAAGAGACACAATACGACAGCTGCGTTTACTGAAAAATTCAGTGCTTTGACCAAAATGATCAAACAGGATTTTTTCAACGGTCAGACGCTCTCTTTTTGTAAACGACTGCACCAACTCCAAGAGCCACGAGCGAACCAAGGGCAATGGCAACCATCATGACGCCTGATTTTTCATCGAGGAAAAGACCGGTAAGCGGAACGTCGTTGGTTGCGACGTCGGTAACATATATGGTTGTTCCTCCACCATCTCCAAACAAAACTTTCTTTAACGCTTCTGTCTCAATATCACTAGTTAAAGGAAAATTATAATCGCTATCTTTGCCAATTTGTTCCTCGTGACGCTTACCAACACTATCTTTGTAACCACCACGCTTAGGAATATATCCATCCTTTGCACATTTCTTATAAACATATCCATGTACCCCTGATGGATAATAAAAGTTAGCTTTTTCACCTGCTTTCATATTAAACACAAACTCTTTACCAAAAGGAACAATAGCATCTTCAGTACCTTTTGCTCCTTTTGAAAACTTCACTTCACCGGCCTCCTTTTCACCAACAAAAGCCGGTTTTTCAAACATCGCTACATATTTAAATACTTTTGTTTTATCGGCTAAATCTCCAGAAACTCTTTGATATACAGAAAGATTACTTCTTGGGAAAACACTATCCGTAAAAGACACCTTTGATTTCTTAAGGCCAGATTCCTCAGCCGTAACCCCTTTTATTACAGGACCTTCTCCATTATCGACGACAAAAACTCTCACCGTGTACTCCTCAGTTGAATACACCATCTTTGAACTTTCGCGGTAGGGCAACTTTTTAAGTTTGTAAACATATACCCCCGTATGCTCGAACTTTTCAAAAGAGAGCTGCGTTGATAATGTAGCAGTCCACATCCCTTTCGTCACATCAAATTTTGCGCCACCTTCTTCCATAGATCTGGCATCAGGAACATTGATTGTTTCAACGCTGGCCTTCGGATTTTTTTCATCCACACTTTCTATCGTGAAAGGCATCTTCAAGAAATAATTCGTTAACCACCTCGATCCCTCCGGCGCCTGCACAATACAGCTAATATCATACTTTCCATCATCACCCTTAATCACCGGCACCTCATCCGCCAATGCCGTCTTCCCAAACGCCAACACGGACATGATTCCGCCAAACACCAACAATGACTTCAAACATTTTTTGCCTATCATAATTCATACACTCGCTTTCTTTAATTTAAAAACCTCTTACTCTGAACACGGAAACAACCGTTCCTTTAATGTCCCTTTCATTTACCACTCCATAAATTCTGCTGTCCACGGAATTTTGACGCTCGTCCGCCAAAACGAAGACGTTGCCACGCTTGACTCTGACCGGAAAACTGATTCCTTTCTTTGAAGGAAACGTCTTTTCATATATTCTGCTTTCAGACTGAAGGTGTCCGTTTATCTTAAGACCTTCACCGTCAATTTCGACTTTGTCACGTGCCACGGCGACGATTCTCCTGACCTGAAGTCCTTTAGGCGTTTTCACGACAACGACGTCTGATGCTCGATACTCTCGGTCAAGTCTGTTAAAAAGCACCAGATCCCCGCCTTGAAACGAGGGACTCATGGAATCATCCGGACAACGCAGCATTCCGAAAACAAACACCGACACGAACAGAAATGCAATCGTGAAAACAATCGCCTTGACCAAAACGAATATCATTCCTCCTCTCAAACTTCCTGATTGATCATGACTTCCCTTCTCCATTCTTCACTTCCTTCCAAAATTTGCTGATCGAGAACCTTTCACTGCTGAAATCTCAGCGAAAGCAGCACCTTGTATCAAAACTTTATCATTTGCACCAAGGCTTTCGGTTTCAAAAAAACAGGCGATTTTTTCTACAATTTGGGAAGAGGGGCATTTATTGCAGCGTTATCCTGTATTGTTGTTGGATTTATTCAAAAAAGCGCTTAACTATGGCTCTGTTGCACCGATATTCTCAAACGAAAGGAGACGTTTTCCATGCTCAGAGATTTTCTTGAAACAAATATTCAAAACAAACTAAACATTTTCTTCATGCTTTCAGCGCATGAATCGGTCAGCGTCAGGGAAGTTTCCGAAACGCTGAACATCAGTCCTTCCAACGTATTGTTCCTTTTGGATGAGCTGAAGTCTGATTTAAGCGAAAATGCTGTCATCAAAAAGGTGAATACGAAATATTCAATCGATTCAAACAAAAATGAGCTTGTCAATTCGATGTATGCGATCTATCGCACTTCACGCGTTTTGGAATGTCTGAAATTCATGATCGCAAACGATTCTCAAAAAACTTTTTCCTATTTTATCGATGAAAGCTATCTGACCAAATCGACCGCCTATCGTGTCCGCGAAACGTGTCTGTCATACCTTGACAGCATCGGACTTGGCGTCAAAAACAACCGAATCGTCGGCGACGAATACAGAATTCGCTTCTTGATTGCGCTGCTTTATTATGAATACGGCATCGACTGTTTGGGAATCGATGCAAGCTCAATCAAACTTGCACGAGACTTCGTCATTAAAACGAACAAAGCCATCACCCCTGAATTTCTCAGTCAGACCGTGCATGAATACGGATATTTCGAATGCTTGCTGATTCTTTCGTGGAAACGTCGCAAATATCCCGTGACCCTGCCTCCGTCAGACGAGTTCGCCGTTTTAAAAGAAATCTTCGTCTATGATGAAATGAAACACGTTCTAAAAGAAACGATCGAGCCTGCCTTAAACGTCTGTTTCAGCGAAGAAGACTACGATTACATATATCTTGTCTACTGCTGCACCAACAGCTGCGTCTTCGCGGATCGGTGGAATCAAGAAAAAATCACGGACGTTCACAAGCTGATTTTCGATCAAAAACACTTCAATGAGCTCCTCTTTAACTTTGAACAAAAACTCGGCAAAGACCTCGTTGAAATTCCTGCCTTCAGATCCGCACTCGTCGGTTTCTTCAAAAAATGCCTCTTAGGACTGCAATGTCTGATTCCGGATGAGCACCTGTACCTTGACTGCAAGTTTGACGACCAGACCCTTAAAATTGCGGGCGTCGTCAGCCAAATCTTCAACGAATGGACCAACGACCTGATTGATTCAAGATACCCGCTTGACGAAACGCATCTTTTCTATCTGTCGATTCAGCTCAAATCAATCATGAGGCAAATGCTTCCGCCGGTCGAAATCATCATTGTTTCAGACATTGTTTCCGAACTGTCCGACATGTCATTGTTTTTGAACAGAAAGTTTTCGCCGGATCTCATCACGATTATGCCCTACCTGTTAAATGCACAGTCTCCGGCAACGCTTCTGCATAAAGAAAACTGCATCATCATCACCAATAAAAAGTTCAAAAATATCCTCTGCTCGCTGGGATTTGCCGAAAAAAACAAAATCGTCCCAATCACAATCGGAATCAACGACAACGACATCAGAATGATCGGCGAATCCATCATGGAATCCGAGCAAAAAAAGTTTGACGAACTGGTTGCCAAACACTAAAAAAATCCTTCGTGCATCTTGCACGAAGGATTCCTTGTTATTATAGATAACATTAATGAGATATGTTGAACATAATATCCCCTTTGTGGTAGTATATTCTCATACAGAAAAGTTACATAGGTTATTATAAGTTATTTTAAATAACAAAAGAGGCTAATCATAAATGAAGAAATTATCACAATCATTGTTGGCAGACATCGTTTCAACGAAACGCAAAGCCAAAAACATGACGCAGCAAGAATTATCAGACAAAGTCGGCATTAATCGTGCCTTGCTCTCACGTCTTGAACAGCAAGACTTCCTGCCGTCAATCCCGCAGCTCGAAAATCTCGCCGAAGTCCTCGGCTTCGAGCCGAGCTCCCTTTTCATCAACAGCGATGCAAAAAAGCTCAAGTCACCGTCGCCGCTCAACATTGCCGTTGCGGGAACGGGCTACGTCGGCCTTTCCATCGCCACGCTGCTTGCACAGCACAACCATGTCACAGCCGTTGACATCATCCCTGAAAAAGTCGATCTGATCAACAATCGCAAGTCACCGATCCAAGACGACTACATCGAAAAATACCTGGCTGAAAAAGATCTCGATCTGACCGCCACGCTTGATGGTGCTTCTGCTTACAAGGATGCCGATTTCGTTGTCATCGCTGCTCCGACGAACTATGACAGCAAGCGCAACTACTTCGACACGTCCGCCGTCGAAAGCGTCATCGAACTCGTCATGTCGGTCAATCCGAATGCCATCATGGTCATCAAATCAACGATTCCTGTCGGCTACACAGATTCAGTCCGCAAAAAGTACGGCACTTCAAACATCATCTTCAGTCCCGAATTCTTACGCGAATCAAAGGCTCTTTACGACAACCTCTACCCGAGCCGCATCATCGTCTCAACCGACAAAAACGATGCTCGCTTAGTTGAAGCATCCCACACCTTTGCCGCTTTGCTTCAAGAAGGTGCCTTAAAAGAAGACATCGAAACTCTCTTCATGGGCTTCACCGAAGCAGAAGCCGTCAAGCTCTTCGCCAACACCTACCTGGCACTGCGCGTTTCATACTTCAACGAGCTCGACACATATGCCGAAATGAAGAATCTCAGCACAAAAGACATCATCAACGGCGTCTGCCTCGATCCGCGCATCGGCTCGCACTACAACAACCCTTCCTTCGGTTACGGCGGTTACTGCCTGCCAAAGGATACGAAACAGCTGTTGGCAAACTACGCCGACGTGCCCGAAAACCTAATCGAAGCCATCGTCGAATCAAATCGAACAAGAAAAGACTTCATCGCAGATCAAGTTCTCAACATGGCCGGCTACTATAGCTATGACGAAGAAAACACCTATGATTCTTCGCTCGAAAAAGACGTCACCATCGGCGTCTACCGTCTGACCATGAAGTCAAATTCCGACAACTTCCGCCAAAGTTCCATCCAAGGCGTCATGAAACGCATCAAGGCAAAGGGTGCCAAAGTCATCATCTATGAACCGACTCTCAAGGACGGCGAAACGTTCTTCGGCAGCAAAGTCGTCAACGACCTTGATTCTTTCAAGAATCAAAGCCAGGCAATCATTGCCAACCGCTATAACAGCTGCTTGGATGACGTTAGAGATAAGGTGTATACGAGGGATTTGTTTTATAGGGATTAATAATCGTTTTAGATAGTTGATATGAAGCAATATACGCAACAGGTGTTTGTGTGTATTGCTTTTTTGTTAATAAAATTGTAAAGAGCAGTTGTAAAATGTAGGAAATCGGCGGTTTAAAATTGTCGGTTTTCCTACATTTTTTGTATACTCACTTTATTAATCTTTTGAGGAAGTGATGAGTATGCGAAAAGACGTTTACGAAAGGATGAGATATTAATCATTGATGAGCTTGGATATCTGCCGATATCGGCGAATGTGTTTTAACTAATAAATGGCCGTTATGAACGCAAATCAACGATCATAACGACCAATATGCCATTATCAAGTTGGGGACCTCAGAGGCCATTTTAGACCGCCTTGTCTCTATCACTCACACGTGATTAAGATCAAGGAAACGTCATACCGTTTAGCATCGATCAGTTCTTAAACCGACCAAATCATACAATTTAAATCCGCCCTTGACAACATAGTGTCATCAATTAAAGCAAACATCAGAATAAACTGCTTTCATGGAAATTTTATTCCACCATTGGCAAATTGCTTACTTTCGCATTACTCCCAATTTTGAGATTACCATATTAACAAGACTATGAATAATCCAGGATAATATAATCGTTAGCAAGATTCCAACAATATTTGCTATAATCAAATTATGTATATTATTGCTAAATATGTCAATGAATCTTTGGTTTAACAAATAAATTTCAAGAGTTATTCCACCATGTAAAGGGCGGTTGTAAAATGTAGGAAATCGGCGGTTTAAAATTGTCGGTTTTC
>OGQH01000427.1_pt1 | contig 54587 bp, 78 predicted proteins | sample 1553181 | NCBI WGS metagenome assembly OGQH01 (sample SAMEA2579946, study PRJEB22360) | human gut metagenome | biome: human gut; feature: human-associated habitat; material: faeces | place: Denmark | collected 2008/2010 | reverse complement strand
GACACCTACGCTGAACTCTTTTCGGACATGGGTTCGACTCCCATCGCCTCCACCAAATGTGAATCAGGCGAACCCCCTACGATCTATTTTGTGGGCGCGTTCTTCGTCCTGACCATGCCGCTCCCTGAGTGGTGAAGAAATAGGCACTCGGCCTTGATAGCCGGGTGCCTTTTCTTTTTGCCCTGCTGACAATATAAACAACATAGTGCGGTCAATAATTGTGCATTGTACACCTTGATAACAATGCGTATGTATGGTAATATATAGCCACAGTAAAGGAAAGGTGGACAACAAAATGAAAATGATTAAGGTCGAGGAACTGCACAAGGAAGACAACGGTAACAGCTACACCCGCAACACCTACACGGTCGGTCGTTACGAGGTCTACGTCGATGATGCCGTCTATGCCGATGGCCGCACCCGTCACTCCATCTCAGTCACCGAGCCGTATGAGAGCGGCTGCTATCTCCCGAAGATCTACTACAACGAGGACGTGTTCGGCGAGAAAGCCCCGGACTTCTCCATCCAGACCACTTCCTATGGTGCGCTGAATTCCGAAGAATTTCAGAAGTTCATCGCGGATCAGAACGAGGCTCTGGAAGTCGTCGAAACCCTGAAAAAAGAGCTGCTGTAACAAGCACCCCGCCCCGAAAAGGCGGGGTTTATTTTTTGACAAAAAGACCATATACACGCCAGTATCTTTGTGCAGTCTAGCTCTTGTTTACCATGCGTATGTATGGTAATATACAGACACAATAAAGGACGGGGGTAAATCCAAAATGACCGCTAAATACTTTGCAAACTCTGCAAAATATCAGATCACGCTGAACCGTAAAGAGGCCGAGGCTCTCGCCTACTATGGCAGCTCCTACGACTACCTGATCACCGCTCTGAAGCTGTGGAGCGATGAGGCCGCTGAACTGAAGATCTTCGTCGATAACAAATTCACCGTCATGGCCGACCTGAACCGGGCACTGGCCGCCAGCAAGAATTAAGGAGGGCACCGCAATGAAGAACGTTCTGGTTGATATGCTGAAGGCTCAGGGCTTCACCGCCACCCAGTCCCCGGAGTTCGCCTGTGAACATGAGATGCTCTCCAAGAAGTACGAGAATCAGGTGCAGACCTGCTGGTACGGAGAGCGGACCTCCACGCTGAAGGTTGAGTTGTTCGTCAATCTGGAGGCTGGGGTCTGTCGGGTGGGATTCTACTCGGACGGTCGCCGGGAAGCCTACAAGGAGCGGTGGTACTCCACCCTCGGCAAGCGCACCTATAACGCCATCGCCGAGACCGTCAAAAACGCAGGGTTTGAAATCTGAATAAACGAAAATGCCCCGGCTGGTGCCGGGGTATTTTGTTTTAGAAAAATAATATTTTATTCTACAAAATACTTGACAAAAATAATATTTTGGTGTATACTGTAATCACAGCAAGGGAAACAAACAAAACGGAGGAACGATCAATGAAAGAACTGGTTGAGGCAATGAAGAAGGCAAAGGCTGAGGGCTATAACGCATTCGGTATCCGCGTGATCGAGAATGAAGCTGGCGTTCTGAACGTCGGCGATGCCTGCCCGGATAGCTACGATTGGGATTACGAACTTGACTGTTCTACCCGCGAGACCACCGGCGAAAAGCTGGGCGGTGCTTGTGCAATCGAGATCAACACCTCCATGCTGCTGCTGGACGGCGACGATGATGAGGATGTTGCGGTTGAAATCGAAAAGGCTATCAAGAACTCGGCTTGCTACTACGGCGAGCAGGTTCTTCTGATCGGTGGAAAGTTCGGCAGCGAGTACGGCAATGATGAGCATGAAGTTATCATTGAACTCGCCGACGTTCTGGCGAAGGTTGCCCGCTGATGGCGGCCCGCAAGCCTGTAACCCTCACCTGTGAGCGGTGCGGGCAGTCTTTTGAAGGAGATCCTCGTTCAAAACTCTGCCCGGACTGCAAGCTGGTTTCAAAGAGGGAGTGCAATCGAAACTTCAAAAAGCGCGACAAGGATGGACAGACCAGAAAGATCGGCAGCAAGCAGATCTGTTCTTCCTGTGGGAAGTCGTTCGTTTTGAAAAGTACCCGCGCTACCCTGTGCCCGGACTGCCGGGCGTTGAGCGAACAGGCAAAGCGCAAGATCGGCAGCATCCATATTTGTTCCACTTGTGGGAAGCCATTTGTTCTTCAGAATTCCCGTTCGTATCAATGCCCGGAGTGCCGCGAAAAAGCAAAGCAGCCCGCACCGCCCCGGCCATCGACAAAGATCACGAGGGTTTGCGTAATCTGCGGGAAGTCGTTCGAGATCTACCCATCCGATGGAGCAAGGAAGTGCTGCTCCAAAAAGTGCGGGGCTGAACTCCGAACGAGGAACGGTCACCGTGGACATTTTAGCTGGGGGCTTGATGCACGGCAACGGCGGGCCGTTGATCCGGCTGTGCAAGCGCAGATCAGGGCAATTCAGCCAGCCAGTCAGGAGGCCGTTAAGAAAATACCTGAATCCCAGCGTGGCCCGCAGAATCGTGAATCGCTTGTCTGGATTTTGATTGACCCGAATGGAGACTACCATATGGCGGTCGGTCTCAATGATTGGGCCAGAAAAAACAAGAATCTGTTTTTCCCGCCAGACGTGGACGAGGACACTGCAGCGATGCGTATCCATTCTGGCTTCGGTGCCATTGCCTCATCCATGCGTGGGGCGGCTTCCCGGTCTGATCATCCCTCTGAAACCTACAAGGGATGGAGGCTTGCCCGGCTCCCGGAGCCGAAGAAGCCCGGCGAGGAAACCTACGACAATTTTATTGCAGAGGAAAAGGAGAACGAAAAATGAAAAAGATCATCAACGGAAAGTTGTACAACACCGAGACCGCAAAGAAACTCGGCGACTGGGAGTCCGATCAGGACTACCGTGGCCTGTACCACGAAGAAGAGTCCCTCTACCGCACGAAGTCTGGAAACTATTTTTTGTGGTGCTACGGCGGAGCCGCCAGCCGGTATAACCAGCAGATTGGGCAGAATGAGTGGTCGAGCGGTGAACTGATCCAGCCGATCAGCGAGGACCGGGCTAAGAAGTGGGCCGAGGATCGTCTGGACGGCGATTCTTACGAGCGCATTTTTGGGGAGATCTCCGAGGGCGAATCGGAGACTGTATCCGTAATTCTCCCCCCGGATGTTGTTGCAAAGCTGAAGGAGGAAATGGAGCGCAGCAACAAAAAGCGAACGGACGTAATCGTCGAAGCCTTGCGGCAATATCTCAAATAACGAAAAGGCCCCCGGCAGCGATGCCGGGGGTTCTTTTATGTCGCCGTTACATCCAGATCGTCCGGGTGCTTTGCCAGCTTTTCTGCCAGCTCGCCGAGGGCATCCTCTGCCGTGAGTTGGTCGTTGTATCTGTACTCGGCGGTGCGCAACTCGCCGCAGTTGCCGTCTGCCCATGAATCCGGCACGTCGATAGTCCCGGTGATTGTTACCTTGATTTTCATTCGCTGCTTTCCTTTCGTTCCACGGCCTCCGGCTCGATCAGGTCCTCGATCTGGCAGCCGAGAACCTTTGCCAGCTTGAGCAACTGGTAAACGTCACGGGGCACCCGGAGACGGCGGCACCACGACTCAATGGTCCGAAGCGGCACCCCGCTCTGCTTGGACAGGTCGGATCTGGTCATGCCCTTTTCGATCAGCCTTTTGTCGATGGGGGTCATGTTCTCGGTCATCGTCAGTTTTCTCATGCGGTGATCACTCCCTTTCAGCGTCTATTATACTGCGTGTGTATGGCTTTGTCAATTTGACGAAATAACCATACATACGCATTGTTATTTGTGCAGTATACATCTTGATAACCATGCGTATGTATGGTAATATATAGACACAATAAAGGACGGGGGTAAAACAAAATGACCAAGTATACTAAGTTCGAGGCAATCTTCAGAAACGAGACGCTGGTGTTCACCGACAGAGATCCGAAGTTCAGAAACCGGCTGGATGTGTACAATTACATCTGCGCAGAGCGGCTCGGCAAGAAGTACGGAAAGTTCATCCGCATCAACGAATCCACGGTTTGCTACTAAGAAGGAGGTCTGAATCGTGAAACGCTATAAGGTGTACGTCTACAACACGGTTGATAAGTTCTGGGACTGCTACGAGGTCCTTGCCGAGGACCCGGTGGATGCCCGGAACGCGGCAGTGCAGCGGTTGATCGACGAGACCGGGCACGGTCTGGATGTCTACGAAGTGACCGACGTGTGTGAGATCAAAGGCTAAGGGGGGGCAGCGAAATGATGACCAGTACGTTCGACAAGATCTATGCCAACGCCCAGAATATGAACATCGAGACCAGCGAGTGGTTTAACCGGGCGGGGTTCTTCTGGTGCCAATGCACCGAGAAGCAGTTGCAGAAGATGCGGCTGCTTCTCCGGGCGCAGGGCTGCAAGACCATCATGCGGGACGACGGTGAGTGGTTCATCCTGAAGAATGGCAACATCATCAAAGCAAACTGAGGGGGTCTGCATCGTGAAATTCTACCACGCTACTACAAAGGAGGCTGCGGCAAGCATCCAAAAGGACGGTGTTCTGAAAGCCGGTCCTTTTGGGGAGGTATTCCTCTGCCGCTCCCCGCTGGACGCTTGCAAGTTCCTCATCATCCGGGGAGTGCTTCAGGTTTCGGTGTTCGAGGTCAACCTGAAGCGCAGCGAGGTGACTGAGAGCCACGACCATTCCGAGGGGTTCTTCCAGTGCAAGGCATACACGCACGACGGCGACATTGCCGTTTCAGATCGGGTGCCTGTTCGCACCTATGACTTTCAAAATCTTGTAAAGGGGTATAAATCATGAAAATGGTAAACGCAAAGGGCGAGGCTGTCTATTTCAACCGGGCATGGAAGCACGGGAAGGAGACGTGGGTGGTTCAGGGCATCGGCGAAACGCTTGTGATCGGGCGTGACCGCCAGAAGCGCAGGAGCCGCACATTCACCCAGCTGCCGCAGGCTGAGAAGTACCTCGCTCGCATGGGCTTCAAGGCCGCCCCTTGAGCCTTGATTTTTCCAACGGAAAAAACACCCCCGGAGAAGCGTGTAAACTCTCCGGGGGTGTAACTTTATTCTGAATACACAAAACGCCACGCAGGGGCTTTCTGTGCGGGCGCAGAAAAGGGCAGGTGCTTTTGCGCATCTGCCCTTTGTTTTGCGTGTGGTTTTACTCGCTGCAGAGCCACTCTGCGTAGTGGAGGTTGAGCCACCCGGCTCCGCTCTTAAGTCTGCCGTAGCTGCCCTGCACCTCGGTGATGGTGAAGATGTTCGGGCCACGGACGATCACGGTGGCGGGGTATTCGCTGCCGGGGCCTTTCCGGGCGGCGACCATCGGGACGGTCACCCGAACCAGAAAGGGCGGCTGCGCCACGTTGTACCGGGTCAGGTTGTACCGCTCGATCATGGCGCAGAGAACCTCGACGTAGTCCGGGGCGGTGGCGTACCCGCCGTCCTTGATGATCTGGGCGGCGGTGCGGTAGTCCAGCTGCCAGCGCAGTCCCTTGTACCGCAGGTCGGTGCCGTTCATCGCCCCGGCGAGATATGCGCTGTGGTCAGCGATGGAGTCCTCGACGCTGGCGTACACCCGGAACTCGGAGGGCTGCCGGACGGTCTCTCCGCTGCTGGCCTCTGAAGATACCCACGTCATGCTTTTCCCGGTCCATGTGGAACCAGGCCAGTTGTTGCCGGAGAGGTTCTTCTTCATTCCGAAGCAGTTGTTGGAAGCCGTGGCCAGCGGAGACCGACCCCAGAAGCTTTCGATGATGAACTGGGCGAGGGTGATTGCTGCCGGGATGCCGGACACGACGTTGTCCAATGTGGCCAGCGGTGCGACCTTCTTGATGACCGCTTCGTGGGACAAATACTTCAGTTCTTCTGCTTGCATGGTGCCCTCACTTTCTGGCGGTGTACTTCAGGCTGATCCACCCGGCACCGCTTTTCAGCTTGCCCCAGCCGTCCTGCTGCTGCACGATGGTGAACACCTGCCCCTTGCTCACAGTCTGGGCGACGGCGTAGCTCGTGCCCGGCCCCCTGCGGACGTTCAGGCTGCTGGCCGTGATCTGAACGATGAACGGCTCCGGGGCGGCCTCTGCGCCCAGCCGCTTGTTGACCTCGCTGGCGATGTACGGGAACTTGCTTTTGAGGTAAGGGCCGGGGCAGAGCGTAGACTTGAAGTAGCAGTGCATCGTGAGGTTCCCGGTCTTGTCGCCGGTGAAGTTGAGCTTCTGGATGCCGTTGCGCTTGCAGATGTCTACGCACAGGTCGATGAGCGAGGCCATCGCCTTGTCGCTCACAGTCCAGTTCGGACCGAGGGTGTTGTTTGCCACCTCGATGGTGACGGCCTGATTATCATTGTCCGGGCTGCTGGAGGTCCATGCCCGGTCCTTTTCCTCGACGTACATCCCGATGCGGCCATCGGTGCCGATGCCGTAGTTGGAGCTTGCCTTTCGGCTGGTCGGGGCGAAAACTGCGCCGCACTGTTCCACGCTCAGATTGCCAGCCATGTGGTGGATGGTGATCTTGCGGATGGGCTTCTTGCGGGGGCTTGTCCTGTTCGGGCTGATCTTGGTGTAGGAGATCAGAGAACTGTTGCTCATGGGAGCGACCTCCTTTCTCCCCGGCGGGCTGCTGCACCAGCCGGGGAAGGTCTGAATGTGTTAGTCTTTGGTGATCTCGTCGGCGATGTTCTCGGCCACCTCGTCCATCTCCTTGATGGCGGCATCGATGAAAGCGTCCAAGAAGGGCGTGACCTCGATGTTCTTCATCTTGAGCAACTTGATGACCAGAGCGTGCTTGTCGGTCTTGGGAATCTTGCCAGCTTCTGCGGCTTTCTCTGCGCCCTTGACCAGCTTGCGGATCAGCGAAAAGATGCGCTGTTCACGGAGCCAAGGAATGCCGATCTTGGCAGCCATGAACATGGAAATGGTGCCGATGATCTCCATGACGTTGGGAAGAATGGCGGTTGCGATTTCGGTGATATTCATAGCTTTCCTCCTGTTAGATGTCGTTGGTTTCGTGGGCTTTCTGATTCAGATGTTTCTCCAGCTTGGAGAGTGCATCCTTGCACGGGCCGTTGCAGCCCTGCTCGATCAAGCCCTGCAGGGCACCCTTCAGACCGTAGCAGAGCAGCGTCTGCTCGTCCTCGATGGACTTGATAAACTCGCTCTGCCGCTTGTTGATCTGAAAGACCTTGTAGACGGCCACGATCACACCGATGATCACGCCAATGGACGAGATCACCGATGCGGCCTTGATTACGGTGTCGAGGTCAATGTACATCTTCCTCCACCTCCCCTCTGGCCGGACTGGGCAGAACGGCAGAACAGGCGCACTCGATGTCGTGCAGCGATTCTTCCTCGGCTGCAACGGCACCCAACTGCTGAAGCTGTTCGTTCTGCGCCTTGGCGATGCGGAGAAGGGTCGCCACGGCATCGGCTAAAAAGTCGATGAGTTCCAGCCCGCCAGAGGAGTTAGGCATCCTTGTAATCCTCGCCAGTGATGGTTTTGTAGTCGTCCTCGGTGATGGTGCCCTTTTTGACGCGGGCTGCGATGCCAGCCTTGGTCAGACGACCGTGTTCATAGAGGCGGGACAGGCTCTCAACTAAAGTAGTAGCAGTCATAATTACAAAACCCCCTGTTCGATCAGCTGCATGGTGTAGTCGTCAATGGCCTTGCTGGTGTCGATCTCGGTGATCGATGCCAGCATCTGATACTCGGAGAACGTGATCTCCCGGCTCTCGCACTTGTAGTCGGTGTAGGCCGGAGTGCCGTCCTGTTCGGGATGCTCCACGGCGGTGATGTTGCGCCGCTGGATGTAGGTCTCCGGGCCGATGATCTGGAGTTCTTCAGGCTGGCTGGAGCATACTTCGGGTACCCAAGGTTTCATGGTTCTTTTTCCTCCGATCTAATTTTGAGATGATTTCTTTGAGCTTGCCGATCTTCACGTTCGGTTTGATTCTGCGCCTGAAGCACTCGTAGGTGTCGGTGCAGGAAAACCAGCCCATGTAGCTCAGCATGGCTGCGATGTTGTGGCGGCAGTAGCTACGCCCTGCCTCTTTCGCCTTGTGGAGGTGCCGGGCCGTCTGTGTGGCCTTGAGCATGATCCGCTTGCGAATGATGGTCTTGTCCCGGTAAAATACAAAGCCCATAAAATCCAGAGGTCGGACCATTGCTTTCCGCTTGCCCTGATAGAAGAACTTGCAGACCTGCCGGTTCTTCTTCAGCTTCAAACGGAACCGCTGCCCCAGCAGTCTGCGGATCTGAACGTCGGCATTGTGTAGGGCTTTCTTGGCCGCTGCATAAATTGTCACGTCGTCCATGTACCGCACGAGCTTGTCGAGGCCGAGGGTCTCGGTTATCAACTTGTCGAGCGGCTCCAGCAGGTAGTTGGCCAGCCATTGCGAAATGTAGAACCCCAGCGGGATGCCTTTTTTGAACTCCCGGAGGCACAGCCAGATGACGTGGAGAAACCATTCATCCTTGATCCTGATTGCAAGCTCCCGCATCAAAACGTCCAGCCGGATGCTGTCGTAAAAATGCCGGATGTCAACTTTCAGGAAGTTCCGGGTCCCTTTCGGGTCTGAACGGAGCCACTTTTCAATCCTCCGCTTGGCGTAATGTGCGCCGCGTTTCGGGAAGCTGCCGCAGCTGTACTTGTATGCGGTGCCGGTGATGATCGGCTCCAACACCAGCACGATGATGTGGTGCAGCCATTGCTCGTGGATCTCCGGCTCGAAGATCTTTCGGGCCTTGCCGTGTTCGTAGATGATCTTCGGGGTGTGCTTATGAGGCTTGAATCCGAGTTTCGGGTTCTGGACTTCTATTCCATCGGGTTTAGTGTTCAAAATCATATCGTGCATCTTCTGAACTTCATCGTCCAGATGGGCATCGATATACTTTACCTCCGCTCGGCGTGTTTTGCCTTTCCGAAGGTTCTTGTATGCCTTGCGGATTGTTTTCTCCGAAAGCATTGCTTGATACAGATACTTGTACTCTTTCAACTTGTACGCCTATAAGATATTCTTTCTTCTATCTCCTGCACCCGGCAGGTGCGACCGCTTTACCGGGTGCCCTGTATCGGACCTATTTCCACTCATCTTTCCAATTATGGCGAGTAAGCCGTATTTCAACGGTCAGCGGTGTAGGCTGCGCCCATCATGGCGCAGTGCATAAAATGCAGAGTGCGGCGGCTTTGGCGTAGGATATAGATTGCAGATAGAATCAGGCCGAGCCGATGTTCCAGTTCGCATTGCCAGCGTCATTGTTCAGATTGATGCACCGAGGCCCCGTATTGGTGCCATTGTTGCAATTACCGAACCGTAGGCCCACCGAAGATGACGCCGCCGCACTCCCCTTATTTATTTTTCAAAAATGAATAAGCTGTTTTGGCTCCACTGGGGGAGTTGCGCTTTGCAGCGCACCCCCAGACCCCCCTGCGGGGCGGTTTACACCGCCACGCCTACAGGTGGTAACAGGAGAATGGCCGAGCCGATGGCCCAGTTCGCATGGCCAGCGTCATTGCCCAGATCGATGCACCGAGGCCCCGTACAGGTGTCATCGCTGCAAGAACCGAACCGTAGGCCCACCTTTGTGCCTTCGGCATGGTAATAAACACCGTCGCAGCCGCCGAGGACGGTACTGCCGTTGAACGGCTCCATTGCCCCGGGTCCCCAAACCGGCACCCCCAAGCAGAACGGCTCGATTGCCACGGCTCCGAAACCGGGCACCACGGTGTAGTGGGAAGGGTAGTCCCACTTGTCCTGATCGGTGGTCGGCAGGACGATGCCGGTGTTGTGGTAGGTCGCCCCGGTCACGTCGTAGGCGTAGTTCTTGCTGACCTTGTAGTCGCCGTTCACCAGCAGGGTGTACGGATCGCGCATCCACTGCTGGTAGCTGCCCAGCACGATGGAGTGGAAGATCTTATTCAGGCTCTTCTGGTCGGTGGTGGCGTAGAACTGGCCACCGCCCACCACGGCGTTCTGCTTGACACCCATGGTCGGGGTCAGGCTCTGGTCGTAGCCGGAGCAGTTGCCGTATCCGAACACGTCCTGAATGTTGGAGTTCTTGCCGAACATGAGCAGCAGGTCCGCGATGGTCTCGACGATTGCGCCGCCGAGGAACTTGGCACGGTTGCCGACCGCATCGATGGCGGTTTTCTGGGCGGCTGTGGTCTTGTTGTAGTCGGGCTGGAGGCCGGACAGGGAGCGCATCTTGTCCTCGACGATGGAGCCGTAGAACATGGGCAGCCATACGCCCTCCAGCTCCTTGTTGTCCGGGTCGATGAAACCGACAGGCTCGTAACCCTCCCGCTTGGTCAGACTGAACTTCACGATGCGGTCATCGCCGACGACGGTCTCGTTCTTGTAGATCTTCTGGAGCCAGCTGAATGCGCCGCCGTCGTAGGAGGTGTTGGCCACGTCCGAAGCGGAGCCGTCGCTGTACTTCTTGGAGTAGTCGTTGTCCTGAAGGCGGTAGTCCGGGGTGCCGTCCGAACGGACCATGTAGGGCTTGTTTGCTTCCAGAATCTCAAAGCCAGCCCAGTCGTTCAGGGAGATGCTGCCGTTGGTGTTGCGGCTCACAGGGGTGAAGTTCTTATTCAGGCCGATGTACTCGATGCGCTGCGTCGGGCTGAGAATGTTCATGTGTTCGATGAAGCCGTAGATCGGGTCGACCGCCAGAATGTTGTAGATCTTGTCCAGCGTTTCCTTGTCGGCGATATAGGTTTTTTCTCCTGCCATTATTCCGTTACCTCCTGAAAATAAATAAGGCCGTTGTCGATGCCGATGATGTACTTCTTGCCGGTGGTGTCATCATAGGCGTACTGCTTGTTCGGCATCTGGATCGTGACGTCCGTGGCGTTGCTGACCTCCAGCAAGAAGTCGATGGTGATCGTGGACGGCAGCAGGTCGTTGAAAGCGGGCATATAGTCCCACTGGTCCGTTTCTGCGATGGCGAGTGCATAGAGGATCTCGCCCTCATCCGGGTCGGTGGCGAAGATGCCGATCTCCTTGACGTAGTAGCCGTTCTTCAGGTCGCCGCTGTCCTGATGGTTCGACATGATGAACTTCACAAAGACGTTGGTGGCATTCTGTACGGTGGTCGTTGTCAGGGGGAAGGTCTGCTTCTGCGACTTGAGGGCGGTGCGGGTGGTGAGATCCTCACCGCTCGTGTAGCTGCCGTCACCTGCTGCCGCTTTGGTCAGTTTGATGGTGCAGCGTCCGGCCTGTGCCTTGGCGAGAAGGGCGATGCCCTTTTTCGTCAAAACGGATTCCTTGAAAATTCCGGCCATTGTGGTACCTCCTGTCAAAGAATGATGGTGTGTGAATTGGCTGCAGCGGCTGCCGGGGCACTCTGCGCAGCGAGGGCTTTCAACTCGACATTGTTGAAATTGTTGAGAATCCGAACTGTGCGGCTCTCAACAAAAAAAGCCGAGGTGACGGTCTGCGCTGCTGCGTTGCCCCGCTGCCGGGATGCAGCGTGGTTCAGGATGTTTGTGCTGGGAGCCGAAAAGCCGCCAGCGGGGATAAATACTGCACCCTGCGCCGCTGTGGTGCGGGCTTGGGTGTGGTTGTAGATATGGGCTGCCGGGGCCGCTACCATTGCTGCAGCGGAGGTCTCCACGAGATCTGCGTTCCCGGTTCTGCCCTGCGGGTGGTTGGTGATCGCTGCGGACGGTGCAGCGGCGATGGCTGCTGCCGTCAATTCCTGAAGGCTGCCGCTGGCCATGGCCTTGTGATGGTTCAGCACCGGGCGGTGCGGTTCCGAAAGAGACCCGGCTGCAGCGTACATCTGCATCTTCTCGTGCCGCTCGATCAGGATTCTGCGGATGTGAGAGCGGACGTTCTTTACCCGCTTGACCACCCGCGTGAAAAAGGTGGCGGCATCCGGGGTCAACTGGCCGCTGGTCACAATGTCGAACGTGCCAGGCTCCCTCGGTTCCTCGGTGAAGTCCGGCCACTCGACCACGTCGCCCTCTCCGAAGACTGCCTGAATCAATTCCTCGACCGCTGACACGGTTCCGGCTCTCGCTGCCCACAGGAAACTCTTTTTGATGATTTCCCGCTTGGCATCGACGCTCAGACTGTCGACGTAGTAAGGTGTGCGGAGTTCCACGGCCAGAACGTCCAGAATACTCTCCGGCAGGTCATCAATGACGGACATGGTCCGGGTCTGGGCCAGCTCCTGCATGATGCGCCGCTTCTCCTGCAATATGGCGTAGGAGAAAGCGATCACCTCCGGGTCGTACCTGTAGGCATTGTTGAGCAGGTCGGTGATCTGGCCGTTGTAGAGATCAGTCATCTTCCAGCCCTCCGTATACGAGGTTGACGGTTCCGGGCTGCGCTGCCTCTGTGGTCGAGACCACCGTGAATGCCGGGGAGCGGATCACTGCCCGCTTTGCCCCGGCTGCCCGGATGCGGTGTTCCAGCTCGCTGGGGTTGATGTCCTTTCCGATGTCGCTGCGCTGCCACAAGACGTAGGCGTTCACGGCTTCGGTCACCTCGTTCTGGATGGTGGCCGCCTGTGCCATGTCGCTGCGGTTGATGTAGTAGGTCGCATCGACGTTGAAGGTCTGGACTGCCGGAGCAGAGCAGGTGACGTTGTCCGTGATGGGCCGGATCGTCTTGGAGTTCAGGGATTCCTGAAGCCCTTTCAGAAATCCGCTGCTGGGAAGAGTGCCGTCCTTCATCAGGGCGTAGATCACGACCTTGCACGGCTCCGGGGAAAACGGGACAACGTCACCCACCTCGGTGCTGTAGGTCTTTGCCCAGTAGATGTAAGACCCCTCAGACCCGGCAGTCGATTCCGAATCCGGGGCGAGGAAGATTCGTTCGGCGAGGCTCTCGTCTGTTTCGAGGTTTGCGCCGCCGCCGCTCTCGGTCACATTGGAGACGCTCTCCACATAGGCCACCGGGTCCACGATGGTGGAGATCTGACCGGGCATATAGCCATTGCCAGTGATGCCCTCCACGGTGCAGGTGGCCCGAATACCTACGCTCTCTTTCCCGGCCTCGACCTCGCCATATTCCGAGGTGGCGAAGTATACGCCGTCGCCGTTGGTGACGCGGGTTCCGGCTGGGATGCCGATGGCGTAGCCTCTCGGCTCCGAAAGGGTGAAGCGGATAGTCGTGGTCGCTGCTTTCGGCTGCTGCCGAATTACGCCACGGTTGCCGCCGAGGTTGTCCAGAAATTCACCGTAGCTGTACTTGAGCAGATCCTGCTTGCCAGCCCGGTCGGTGTACATCTCCAGCTGGTAAAGGTCCAGAGCGACGCTGTAGATCAGGATGCGCATCGGGTCTGCAGGTGCAAGGCTGCGGCTCTTCCCGGTGACCTCCTTGTACTTTTTTTCGAAGTTGGAGACCATGCGGTTCATCATCGCATCGACAGTGTCGTTGTCGATGAACGAGACCTCCGGGAGGTCGAAAACGGATTGCAGGGTATCAGGCAAGAGAACACACCACCTTTGCTTTCAGGCTGCCGTTCATCACGGCGACTTCGTCCGTGCCCTCGAAGCTTACCTCGCAGGATTCAACTCGCGGCTCGTACTTTTCGATTTTCTCCATGATTTCCAGTGCCACTTCGTTCATGGCCACCTGCACCGGGTGAGATACGGAATCGTAGCTGATTCCGAAATCCCGGTAAAGCGGGCAGGTGCCCGCAGGGGTCAGGATGATGTTTCTCACGCACCGGGCGATGTCCTCCAGCTCGGTGCTGTCACCATCGAAGCTGACTTGTACGTCAGAGATCTGCATCGTATCCCTCCCATCAAAGATATTCTTCCATCGTCAGGGTCATCTTTGCCTTGACGATCTCGCCCCGGCTATAGACCACCTCATAGGCGGTTGAGGCATTGGTGATCTTCCAGCGGTGCTTTCCGACCCTCCGAAAGCCGATGACCAACATCTGAACGTCGCCTGTCTCGACGCAGTTGTTGATGTAGTCCATCATCAGCCGGGGCCTGACACCAAGCTCTGCATTGAGTTGGATGTCAAAGGTGATCTGTCCGAGGCCGGGGCGGATGAACTCGGATTGATCTTTCAGCCCCATGCGGCTGTGCGTGGCCCACACTGCGGAGGTCGTGCGCTTGAGGTTCTCCGGCGTAAGAACACGCCGGTCGGAGGTCTGGAAAATCAGGCCGAGGCCCCAGTTTCCGATTATCACGTCAGATACCTCCTGCTTTTAGGGTATTGGTGGCGTTGTCGGGCTGGTCAAACCCTGCGTAGTGTGCTTGTGCTGCTGCAGGCTGATCGTTCCAGCCTTGACATCGTTCGTTGCAGTAACTCCATCGTGGGTGGTGATCTGCTTTTCGACCAGCAAGGTCTTTTTGAGGGTGGTCTCTTTTTTGACCGTGACCTTTTCCAAGAATTCCACCTCCGGGGCGTTGATGGTGATCTTCTTGCTGGCCATGATGGTCATGGTGCCATCCTTGTTGGCCTGAATGGTGCAGCCTCCGACCTGAATCGTCCAGCTTTCGGTGGCGGTCACGTCGGCGGTGCCCTCTATGGTCTGGCTGTATGCCTTGGCCCCGGCATCGTAGGTCTCGTTTGCGGTGCCCGGCTCATTGGAGTATTCCTTGCGGTATACTCCCTCACGGCCATCTGTTGGCTGGTAGTCACCGTGCCACACCGGGCCGATGATCACGCCAGCGCAGCTGCCGTTCGAGAGATGCCCCACGAGAACCTGATCGCCGATCTTGGGCATCCAGTATTCCCATGCGAGGAACGGCAACTCTGAAGTTGTGCTGCCGTCCTTGTCCTCATAGGAAACTCTGGCCGTGCCCTCCGGGTAGTTGATGCTGCTGATCTTTCCGATTCGGAGGATATTGCTGTCGGCCACTGGATCACCTCCTAGTTGGGGTTTATCCACGAGCCGGGAACACTCTTGGCGGTCGTGAGGTTGAGCATACCCTGCGACGTGTTGAAGACGTAGTAGGTTCCGGGCCGCCGTACCCCGGACGGGTTTCCGGGTTTGACTTGCCCTGCTGCTGCCTCGGCTGCGGTGTAGTATCCCTTTTTCGTGGTCTTGAGTTCGTAGGTGTCGCCCTTAGTTGGAGTGCCGCTGGAGGAGCTCTTGCTATTTTTGGAGGACGACGATTTTTTGCTTTTGGACCGCTCCGCGACCGTGCTGGACTGAGTTTTTACATCGGTGATGCGCTTCTCCACCTTTCGGAGTTTCAGGGCGGTCTTGTATCCGCTGTCTCCACCGAGCGTGTGAATCGCCTTGTCGACGTAATACTTGCCGCTCAACTTGCCGAGGCCAACGATCAGGACGCAAGCCGTTGCGAAAATGTACCATTTTCCCTTGAGCGTAAGGTTCAGGGTCGTGGTGCCTTTGTTCGCGCTGTTCAGTGCGGCCAGAGCGATGGCGGTCGCCTCGGTCAAATTTTCTGCGGCCTCGTTGCAGGTCAGGATGCGGTCTCCATCTCCGGCCTCGACCGTGAAGGTCTTGTTTTTCTTGGAGTTGGTGTACTCGTACTTGACCCCGGTGTAAGTCCCGGCGATGGAGGTGTTCCATGACCAGTTGGGGTCGAAGTCCTCTTCTGTGAGGGTTGCAATGGTCGGCTTCTGTTCGTATGTGGCCTCGTCGAAGACCACGATCTTGCCGTTGAAGATCTTCATGGCGAAGCCGTATTTTGTGACCAGCGAATTGTAAAAGCTGCAATCGTCTTGATCGTTCTGCTCTACCTTTTCGATGGTCATTTCCTTGGCCTCGTAGAACAGCGCAATCCCGGCCCGCTCCGCGACCTTTTGCCCGATCTCCTTGAGGTTTGTTTTCTCGTAGGTCTGGGTACGCTTGGTCGATTTGAAGCTGCTTGTGGCCGGAATCGCCACGCCGTCCAAAGACATTCTGATGGGATTGCCCTTGAAAGAGAAATCATCCACGCAAAATGCGCCACACAGGAAAGAGGTTTTGATGTTGTCCGCGTCCCAGTTCTGGGTTCTGATTGTGGGCTTCAGACGGTCCCCGGTTTGGGGGAGCCACGGCCCGATCCACTTTCGGTCTCGGTCGTTCAATTCGACGTTGATTGTGTCGCTGGAACCGCTGGACACATCGGTGTAGGTAAAAGAGGCGAGGTATGGGGAAACCTGCGCCGTGGCATTTTTGCCGTTGTACAAAAGTGCGACGGATGCCTTGCGTGGCTCCACTTGCTACCGCCTCCATTCGGGCAGGTCGTCTGCTTCCACGAAGGATGCTTCCTCCGAAACCTCCGGCACAAAGACTTCAACCCCTGCGGGGAATACCTCTGTGTCGAGAAGCCGGATGTTCTCCCTCGCTTCCATCAGAGCCTGTATTTTGGTTTCGTCGCCGTAGGTGGCACGAGCGATGGTGTCGAACGTGTCACCCTGAACCGTTGTGTAGATCGCCATCGGCTGCCCTCCTGTTAGAAGTCCGTTCGGTCATGGTCCCGCTTGTACTTGTCCATCATCTCGTTGAATTCTTCTTGCGAGATTCTGCCCGCCTCGACCATATCCTCTTTGGACGGGGTGCCGCCGTAGAATTGATAGGTCGGGTTGTAGACGATGGAGGGGTATGGGCCGGGCTGCCCACCGCCAGCCGGGGCGGGCTGCGGGCGGTTGCCCCGCAGGGCTTCCAGCAGGGCGGCGATGTCGTAGCCAGTGCCGGAGATGCCCCGCAGCTTGTCCGCGAGGAAGCCCAGCCCGGTGCTGATCATGTTTCCGAGGCTACCGTCGCTGTTTCCTGCGTTGGCTGCCTGCAGGGTGTCTGCCAGCATGGAGCGCATCTGCGTCCACAGTTCCGAGAGCGGGAGAACGGCTTCTTTTCCGGCCTCGCCGCCGCCCAGCAGCTTGTTGCCCATCGCACCGAAGATCTGCGCACCGTTCAGGATGCCGCCCTCTTTGTACCATTCGATTCCGAAGTGCGGAACGCTGGGCGGCGAGAGGGAGAAGTCGCCGGTGATACTGACGTGGGGCAGCTTCAGCTTCGGCAGAGACCAAGAGAAATTGAATTTCTGCTTGATGGCCGAAATAACGGAGCCGATTGCGTTCTTGGCAGCCTCCATCTTGCCGACGATGGCGTTGTAGATGCTGCCGAAGATGTTCTCCACGGTCGTGCGGGCGGCGGTCAGTGCGGTGGAGATCGCCGTGCGGATACCGGCCACCGCACTGCTGACGGCAGTGCGGGCGGCGGTGATCTTGCTGGTAATTGCGGAGCGGGCTGTCTCAAATGCAGAGCTTGCCACGCTGGAGATTGCTCCCCAAGCGGTAGAGGCTGCCGAGTGCATTTCTGAAAGAATTGCACCTGCGCTTTCCTTAGCAGCGGTCAGCTTCTGGGAGATGTACTCCTTGACGGCTTCGTAAGCTGTGGAGGTCTTTTCGGCCACGGTCGTCCATGCTCCGCTCACGGCAGATCCGATTGCGGAGAGGATGGGTCCGAAGAAGGACTGGATAGCAGTCCACTTTTCGGAGATGGCGGAACCGATGGCGGTCAGTGCGGTGGAGATCGCCGTGCGGATTGCCTCCCATACGGCGAGGACCGTGTCCCTGCAATTCTGCCAGATGAACTGGAACGGCAGGGTGATGATCTGGAATGCCGCACTCAAAACCTCGCCGATCAGCATGATGCCGACCTGAACGACGCTCTTGATGGTCTGCCACGCTGCGGAGGCCGCCGCTGTGATGCTCTGCCAGACCCCGGACAGGAATTCGACCGCTGCGGTGAACCTCTGCCTTGCTGCGGAGAAGAACTCAGCGATGGAGGACTGGGCGTTGCTCAGGAACGCTGCGGCAGATGCCACGGCGTTCTGTGCCGCTGCGATGACCTGAGAAAGCGCACCCTTGATGGCCGTGAATATGGCGTTCACGCCGTCGCGGAACCACTCACACTTGGTGTAGAGCAGAACGATGATGGCGATGGCCGCTGCAATGGCGGCGATGATGATTCCGATGGGATTTGCGGTCATCGCTGCGCTCAGTGCTTTCTGTGCGCCGGTCGCCACGGCGGTGACCTTTGCCCATCCAGCTTGTGCCAGCTGGGATACCGTGACCTGCTTCGTAAAGAGAGCCACGAGGACTTCGTTCAGCTTGAGGGTGCCATTAAAGGCTGCCTGTGCGATGTTGGCATTTTTGGTGCTCATAGCAAACAGCTTCAGCTGCACCTGCGCCATCTGAAATCCGTTGATGATGGACTGGATGCCCTGCCCGGCTTTGAACGCCACAAGGACTGCCGCCGCTGCGATCAACTCATCCCGGAACCGGGACACGGAGTCGAGGGAGGACAGCATCTTGTTGGCGAAGTCTACCGAGACCTGAATCGCGGTCAAAAGGCCATCGACCAGAGCCGTGACGAACGGCGTGGCCCGCTGGATGCCCTCGGCGATCAGGTTGATGGTCGTGATCGCAAGGCTGCCGAGGCTGTCGAACAGGTCCTTGTGGTCCACGATGACTGCGCCGACCGCTGCGAATGCGCCGCCGACCTTTTCGAGTGCGGGGACACAATTCTGGGCGAATGCCTCAACCTTGGGAAGGGCGTACTCTACAAAGGCGTTGCCCGCTGCGGCGATTCGGTCGGTAATCGACGGAATTACAGCGGAAACGGCATTGATGGCATCCTTGGCGGCGGGTGCAAAAGTCTGCGCCAGCCGGATCTTCATGTCGTCCATTGCGCTGCCGAAGATGGAGATTGCACCTTGCAGCGTGTCGGTAACCGTGGCGGCCATCGTACTGAGTGCGCCGTCCGCATTGTAGAGGTCATCGGTCAGGGCCTCCCACTCGCTGCGGCCATCTGCCGTGGTGGTGTTCAGGCCGGAGATCAGGTCGTTCAGGGCATCGATATGCTCTTTACCGCCAAGGGCTGCGAGTGCAGCGTTCCGCTGCTCCTCGGTCATGTCCTTGGTGGCATCATCTACGACCCGGAGGGTTTCGGCCAGTCCGATGAACTTTCCGTTGCTGTCAAAAGCGGAAATGCCGAGCTTGTCCATCATTTTGCCGGCCTTTCCTGTGCCCGTCGTGAGGTTGTTGATCACGGCGTTCAGGGCGGTTCCGGCTTCGGAGCCTTTGATGCCTCGGTTGGCCAGCACACCGAGGGCGGCGGCAGATTCCTGAATCGGAACGTGCAGGTTTTTCATCGTGCCGCCGACCGCGATGTATGCCTCCATCAGCATCTGTGCGGTCTGGTTGGACTTGTTGTTGGCCATCGCTGCAACGTCGAGATATTCGCCGAGGTCGTCAACCTGCAGACCAAGGGCAGAGAGTGAATCCGTCACAAGGTCGGAGCAGGTAGCGAGGTCCATCTGCGTGGCCTCCGAAAGCCGGAGGATGGGTTCCAGTCCTGCGATGGACTCGTTCACATCCCATCCGGCGAGGCTCATGTAACCGAGGGCCTCTGCACTCTCTGTGGCAGTTTTCGTAGTGGCCTTGCCCATATCCAGTGCCGCTTGCTGGAGGCGGGCGTAATCGTCAGCGGTTGCACCGCAGATGGCTGCGGTGTTCGCCATTGCCTGATCGAAGTCGGCGTATGTATTGACGGCATCGCCAACAAACTGGCCGATCTTGAGGGCACCCCATGCGGCGGCTGCTACGGCGGCGGCTTTTGCGGCGATGGAACCAAGGGACTGCATTTTTGTTTCGGCGGTCCCCATTGCGTTGTTGAAGCTGCTGGATACTGAACCGGCGATCTTGACCGCCAGTTTATACTCTTTTCCTGCGGCTGCCATCGGCTGTCTTTGCCACCTCCTTTGTGGTCGCTATCAGGTCAGACAGCGGCATTTTGAGAAAAAGGCCGAGGTCTGAATGAAGCGACATCGAAAGATTGATGCAGATGCTTCTCAGGTCGTCGCTGTGCCCTGCGCTCAGTCCTCGCTGTAGAAAAAAGAGGTCACACGGTTCTTAACTTTGAGGGCATCCTTGGGCGGCAGACCCCTGAAGAACTCGATGGGCTGCTTCGCTGCACGGGCTGCAATGAAACAGGCGTATTCGAGCGTCATCTCCGGCATAACGGAGAAGCTGCCGCTGCGGGTGAGGTAGCGGTCGGCGGCGATCATGTCCTCTGCGGACAGGTCATCCATGCCGGACAGGTCCACCTCGGTGTAGTCCTTGCCCTCGAAGCGATAGGCTTTGCTGAACTTCACGAGGGTGGAGGATTCATCCTCCTGTGCGTTGGTCAAAATCTTTTCGTCTGCCATTAGGTGTACTTCCTCACTTTCGCCAGCAGGTCAACGCCGTTGACCTTGAACACGCTGTTGAGCTTGTCCAGTTCAAACTTCGGTTTGCCATCCAGTTCGATGTAGATGTAGGTCAGGCCGAGGGTGACGGAACCGTTCATGGCCTTGCCCTGCTTCATGTCGCCGGGGGACAGCTTCTTTGCCCGGCCACGAAAAACGACACGCATACCCATCTGGTCTACGTTGCCGGTGGCCCGGTCTGTGTACTGCTGCGAACCGCGCAGAACCAGTTCAACCGCTTTCGTGGTGTCGATCATCTTGAAGACATCCTCCGAAAGCATATTGAAGGCGATTTCCTGCTCCATGTCACCGTAGCGGCCAGTGATCACGGTCTCGAACTCGCCGAGGATGCCGCAGCCCTTGATCGTTTCGGTCAGTCCCTCCAGATCAGGCAGCTTGACTTCGCCGGTGGTGCCGACAAGCCGATTGCCGGACAGGTAGGCGTTGTAGTCGTTGAGGACTTCGGGAATACCGTTAATAGCCATTAGTTGCTACCTCCGTTGATGCTTGCGTACAGCATAGCCGGGTCAAACTCCAGCGTATTGGTGATGTCCTCTGCGGGCACGAACGGTGCCAGCTTCTGATGGAACTTCACCTCGCCACTGATGATGTCGGTGGCGGTGTTTTCCTCTGCCCGGAAATCGATGTGTGCTCCAGCGCACTTGTTCTGCGCGACGTAGGAGTTGCCACGGATGTTCTCGCTGTCCACGATGTTCTCCACCAACTGGACGCTGACGGGGCCGTCGACGTACTGGATGTAGGTCAGAATGAAGCTGTTGCCCCACCAACTAAAGAAGCGGCGGCAGCAGAACCAGCGATCCTTGGGGTCGGTGCTGCCCGGATAGGCTGCGGTGTTGTTGCCCCACAGCCGCCAGCCGCTCTGGTTGATGGCGGTGGTCACGCCTACGCCGTTCAGGGCGTTGGCCTGTACCTGATCCAGAACGACCTCAGTTCCGTCTGCCAGACAGGTGCCGGTGATGCTGATCGTCTTGTTGGAGGGGGACAGGTAGGGAACATTGTCGTTGGCTGCATCCAGATATGCAGTGCGGGCTGCAACGACTGCGCTGGCCCACAGAATATAGCTGCCAACCCGGAAGCAGGGCCAGAGCGGATATGCGTGTTCGCTGCTGACACCTGCACCCTCTTTCTTGGCCTTGACCTCGGTGTAGACTTTTGCGCCCTTCTCGGCGGTGCTGTCGATGTCGACGATGCACTCACACTTGAACACGCCATTGATCTCGACGCACTTGGCAGCGAGAACCAGACCGACGTCCGGGTCATGCGACCAGCCGGGGGCCAGCAGCAGACCGGGGGTCACGCCGAACTTGGGATAGATCTGGCGGACCAGCTCCATGCCGGTCTCTGCGCCGGTGCTGGCGTTGTAACCGCCGACCACATCTGCCGCAGTGACCGCAGTCGGGTCGATGCTGGTAGAAGTGACGCTCAGAGACTTGGCATCCTTACCTGCGCCGGTTGCGGTCAGGGTGATGACCAGATAGCCGTTGCTGTCAAACTCGGTGACGTAGTCGGTGTTCACTTTCAGAGCAGTGCCGCTCTCGGTGTCCTTTTTCACGCTGACCGTGTCGGCGAGGATACCGTCAACCTGAACAGTTGCCTGCATATTTTCCACCGGGACAGTCGATGCAGCGTTCTGCTTCTTGTGCTTCTTGGGGTCCAGAACGTTCACGAAAATCACCGGGGCGACTGCGTACAACTGGAAGCTGGCATAAATACTCTGACACAGGGTGTACTTCTTAAAGTCGTAACTGAAGCCCAGCTGCTTTACCGCCTCTGCGTAGCTGTATGCGATGATGGGCACGTTGGTGGCAGAGTACGGATCTTCGGCGAGGTTGATGGGGGCCGTACCGAACACGACCTGAATCGCGGAGTCGCCCTCAATGGGGGCGGTCAGGCTTGTGGCCTGTTCGAGAACGGTAATGCCATGCTGATATGCCATAGGGATTCACTCCTTTCTGAGGTTAGTTGCCCTGCTTCTTGTCCAGCTTGGCTGCATAAGCCAGAGCCTTGCGGTAGAAAACGGCAGCAGGGCCTTTGCCGTTCGTGATCTCCTGCATCGCCTTGGATGCGTTCGCAATGGGAACGCACAGGCTCAGGAGTGCGGGTTCCTCCTGCGCCGCTTCGGTGATCGTCGCAGGGAGGGCAGTGCCGTCAAAGACGGTGCTTGTGGTGGCCACGCCGATAATGGTCGGGCCGAGGTAGATCGTTTTCTTCATGCGAACTTGTTTGCCTTTCTGCGGGGAGCGTGGGCTTCCCACGTCATGCCGACCGCACCGAAGAAGTACGGCCAGCTCTGTTCATCCTGAAGTGCCCATGCAAAGCCGTCCCCGTCGTCATTAAAAACGAAGGGACCGAGGGTGTTGGATTCCTCGTAGTGCTGCTGCATCGTCTCCATGATTGCGAGGACGCTTGCGTGGCCCTGATTGGTTAAATCGTCATCGTAGATGCCGATGCGGAAAACAACAGCGATTTCGTGTGCGGTCATCTGATCCTTGACCCCACCGCTGTCGAGAACAACGATAATGTAAGGAAACGGGTCCTTATCTTCCTCGCTCTTGCGTTGGGGCAAATTCTGACGGAACACATGGACAGGTTCCATCTTCCCATCTGGGGTCTTGTATCGTCTGTCCTTGAAAAGTTCGGTCAGGTCTTGCTGGAGCCTGACCTGAAGATCTCTTGCGGTCATCTGGTCACCCTCTTGATCTCTTTGAGAATGTTGTCCATGAGTGTGTCATAGATTTCCGGCTCAATAACGCCGTATACCCGGTCTTTGCTGCCGATCATCGTGGGGATGGAGTTCGACAGCAACTTCTTGATCGGGTAGCGGGTCTTGTGGTATCGCTGGGCGACTGAAACGTGACCGTTGCGGAACTTTACCAGAAACGCCTTGTTGTTGGACTTCATCAATCCTTTCAGGCTGCTGGAAAGCAGGACCTTGGCTTTCAGAACGTCAGGCTTGTCTTGGCCGGTGCGATATGTGGCGGGAGACACTTTGAAATCCTTTAGTTCCAGCTGTTCCCCGGTAACATTGATCGTGGCAGTAAGGCTGCTCTCTGTGGCGTTCTGGGTTTTCATAGCCTTGGTGAAGCGGCCCTGCTTTACCGCATAGGTTTCCTGCGCTTTCTTGGCAAGGTCCTTTTTGGCATCTCTGGCGGTGTCGTTGACGGCGTTCTTCAGAACTCTGCGGCTCTCACTTTTCATGGAGCCGAGGGCATCCTCTATGGTGTGGAGAAGATCTTCGTCGAACTCAAACCGAAGGATGCCGTCTGAAGAAGATACATTCATCTGCTGCGGTTCGCCTCCAGCGTGATGGTGTAAACGCCGCCCTCATCGGTGGCATCGACCACGGTGTACATCTTGCCGTCCAGCTTGATCAACCGTTTCTGCGCCGGGAGACCGCTGGGAAACACAGATGCTTTGACGTAGAGCAGCACCTGCCGGGCGTGGATGCCGTCCATGTTAGACTTCATCCGCTTCTCTCTCTCGATGTTCTCCATGTCGTCAATGAGGGCGGGCACGTTGTTGCCGTCGATGTTGTGCAGGTCTGCAAACTCGGCGACATTGAGAAAGGTTTCATCAACATCGCGGTCCATGACCTGTTTGAAAGTCATGCTCTGCATTTTCTGCGCCGCCTTTCCACTGTTTCGGGGATTTTCCCGACGAGGTCGTTCCCGGTTAACTCGCCGCCGACAGCGATTCCGGGGAGGCCGGGTTCAGCGGTCACCGGGCGGGCTGCCACACCGCTGGGCGGGTGGTAGTCCTCCGGCACCCACATGGCGGTTCCGGCATCAATCCATGCAGCGGTGTCCTCCGGGCGGTCTGCCGGGAGGAAATCGCCGGGTTTGTACTGGGCAAAGCCGACCTGAATGTGGGCGAGGGCGAGAAGCTGATCAGCCATCCAGCTTAACCAGAATCTTGGTGTCCTCGGCGGTTGCGGATGCTGCTGCGTAGCCGACTGCGGTATTGCCAGCTGCGGTGTCGGTGATGCCGTTGCCGTCGAAGTACACGGTTGCGCCCATGTCGATCTTCTTGGTGCCGGTCTTGGGAATCTCCCAGATGCCGCCGACGTGCAGGGAGCCGACCTTGTTCGGCTCGATGTCGGTGCCGGTCACGCCGATGTGGTCGCCGATTTTGACGATGGTGTTCGCGGGAATGGTGGCGGTGGTGGTGTTGGTGTAGTCCAGAGCCTCACCGCGCTGCCAGAATTCAGCTTTTGCCATAACTCATGCGCTCCTTTCTTTTAACCCAGCGGGTCTGCGATGTTGGTGCCGGGGTTCTTGATCGCGCCACGGTAATCCATGACGTTGATGCCCCAGTCGAGGTAGATATCCCAGACGAAGCCCAACTGACCGGGGGTCTCCATGCGGCGAATGGTCGGGATCTCCTGACCGTTCAGGTAGTCAACCTCGATGAAGGCGGTGTCGGTGGTGTTCGCGGTCATAAACCACGGCATCACATTGCCGAAGCCGCCAGCCAGCGTGTTGATGGTGGGGTCCTCGATCACGTCCAGATTGCGGTACTGGTACAGCGGGTTGACGGACTGGGTGTTGCCCTCGGTGTTGATGGTGGGGCTGTTGAACAGGGTGTAGACATCAAAACTCATGCCGACAGGGACGATGAATGCGCCGGGGCGGATGATGATGGGCTGGCCGAACTCGTCCTTCTGGGTGGAGAGGGTCAGGATCATGCTCTGGACTGCCGCCTTGGTGATGCCGCTGCCGGTTTTCAGCAGATTGCGGTGTTCTGCGGAGAACAGCTTCTTGCCGTCGTAGATGGCGGGGTTGCCCATCAGGATCTGATAGCACTGGGTGTTGATGGTGCGGCGGGCCGCTGCTGCATGGCGGGCGGGGATGCTGGTCACCAGATCGATGTCGTCGTTGATGAACGCCTGACGGGACAGGGTGAACTGCTTGCCGTAGGTGTGCAGACGGCGGGTCGGCAGCTTGGCATCGGTGGGCTTGTCGTTCTTCAGCTCACCGCCCTCCGGCACTTCGAGGAAGTCACCGATGGGGCCAGCCAGATAGTTGTTGTCGTGAACCTTGAAGTCCTTAAGGCTGCCCTTTTTGGTCCAGCGGTCAAAAGTGACCGGGGCCTTGCGGTGGCCCTCGACGTAGGACTTATTGATGGCGTTGTCCAGAATGGCGGGGAATGCTGCGGTCGGGTTGTAGAACTGACGCTGCATCAGCATGGTGAACAGGTCGTCCGAACTCTTGCGGCGGGCATCGGCCACGCCGCTGCGCTCCAGGCACTCGATGGCCATGTCGCGCAGGGTCATGTTTGCCATCTGCTGTGCGCCATCGGAGGCCTTTTCGGGATTCAGGCCACCACGGATCAGCAGACCGTCTGCTGCATCACGGCGGAATTCGTCCTCGCCGGAGCCGGTGACCTTAATGCCAGTGCGGATGGGTGCGCCGTTCTTGCGCAGGCCATCCATGATGGCTGCACGGACCTGCTCCACGGTGCTGCCGTTCTGGATATAGTCCGACTCAGAAACGCCGAAGTCGCGGCACATCGCGGTGATCTCGTTGACGCGGGTGCGCTCTGCTGCAATGGCCCGCTGGATATTATCTTCGGGGCCGGGGGCGGGGTCCGTAGAACGGTTTGCGTTCGCGGGTGCTGCGGGGGTGGGGTTCTGAGCGGGTGCCGGGTCTGCCGGGGTCTGCGGGTTTTCTGCTGCCCGGATTTCCTCGGTCAGGGTGTCGATCTCACGCTGCAGGGAGTCGAACTCGGCCTGTTCGGTGTCGGTCAGGCTGCGATTACCAGCCTTTTTTGCGGCATCGAGCAGTTCCTGCTGCCGCTTGATCTTGGCCGCTCTGATCTGCTTCTTGTCCATAGATGGGTACCTCCTATATGGAATTTTTATTGATCTGAAGCTGGCGTTCCAGAATGTCCAGCGGTGTGCCGGGACCGATTTCCTCGACCTGACGGCCAACGCCCACCGTGCTGTCTGCCGGGATGCTCACAATGCTGACCTCGTAGGGCCACCATTTGCGGACCACCTCGGCGGGGCCAGTGAAGCGGCCATCCGCAGTTGTCTTTCCTGCCAGAACTTCTTCGATTGTGTCGATGCGGTAGCCTACCGATACACCCTTGAGCGTACCGCTCCGCACCTTTTGGTAGATGATCTCCGACTGTTCGTCGGTGTCGAACTCGATCTCTGCGTAGCAGCGGTGGTCGTCGCCGAGCCATGCCCGGATGATCCTGCCGATGACCGAATCCCGATTGTGGTTGAAAAGCACCACGCCGATCTCGTTCAACCGGGCGAGATCGACGGCCCCGCTTGCGTGGTCGAGGATTTCATTGCCCCACCAGCGTTCGTAGGGTTCCTCGCTGGAGAACGACAGGGTAAACTTGCGCTCATTGCCCTCGCCGTCCATTGCTCGGATGGCTCCGCTGAAAAGTTCCCGGTGCTGGGTATTACTCCGCTTTTCCGGGGGTGTTGCTGTCTGCTCCGCTGCCCGCTGCCGGAGTCTCGGTCTGCTGGGCGGGAGCTGTCTGCTGTTGCACAGCCTGTCCAAGGATTACACCTCCTAAATCGATACCGTGTTCTTCTTTGGCGTACTTAAGGACTTCTGCGATGTCGTCCACCTGAGTTTTCCAGTCAGTGCCGTTTTCTGCGGCAATCTGCTTGAAGGTCTTTTGCCCTGTCTGAAGGGCGATCTTTGTGGCGGTCGCTTCCTTGGCCGGGTCAATCCACGGCTTCGGGTCCTTGACCCATTTGTGCTGGAAGAACTTCTGTTTGTCGCTCCAAAAGCCGGGGGCTTTGATGAGGCCCGCCAGAACCACGGAAATGACGAAGGTTTCATAGATCTCGTCCATGACCTCCAGAAGAAGTTCTTCGTCCTCGACGTAGGTCATGCCATCTTCGATGAGACCCTGCCGGGTGCTGGAGTAGTTGCTCTGCGACATATCGCGGGAGGTGGCCTCATAGCTCAGACCCTGACCCGCTCCAATGAGCCGCTGAAAAAGTTTGATGAAGCTGGATGCGTCTGTCGCCTGACCCTGCGGGTTGACGGCGTACACATCGTCGCCAGCGTTCAGTTCCCGGATCATGCCGGGGGTCAGAGTCTTGCCGTCGTAGCTGGTACGAGGCCCGGTTGCTGCATTCTGGCTGCGGCCAAGGCCGGAGGTCGGCAGCGACTTTTTGATGAACACCGAAAGGCAAGCCTCTATGCGCTGCTTCACACTGACGGCGGTCATGAATTCGTTGGCATCTCGGATGCGGGTGATTGTCTGACTCATGTCGGACATTTCCCGCAGCTGGGAGGGACGCCGCTTGCTGAAGTAGAAGATCACGTCCTTTGCGGGAACGTAGATCGGCTCCATCATGGTGATGCCGTCCAGTGCATACTGCCGGAACCAATAACCGACCGGGCGGTTGTACTGGTTGTACTCGATGCCGCCGACAATGCGGTTGCCTTTCTCTTTGGTGTTCAGCTGGTTGCAGTCCAGTTCGTCCACCTCGAAGATCTGCAGTTGAAACGGCACCATGCCAGCGTCGGTGTATCGCTTCACAAAGAGGATGCCGCCGTCGACTTTCTTCCGGCGCACGGCCATACGCAGCATCTGGTTGAAACTTTGGGTGCCGGTTACGTCGCAGTTCTGCTTCTTGCACCAGAGTTTCCAGAGCCGTTCAGTCTCGCGGGCGGTGTCCTGATCGTCCATGTAGGACTGGAGAACATAGCCACTGCCGACTGTGTTTCGAACGAACGGACAGACCACGGAGTTCATCATGTCGGAGTTCCGTTCGAGGTCTCTTGCTCTGGCTCGGACGGTATCCCGACTATATCGGTCGGTAACCTCTGCGCTCTGGTTTGATGCGTACCAGCCGGAGTTGAGCCGACTGTAGTCTCCGGCATCGTAGTGCCGGACCTCGTTCATGTACTGCCGCCAGACCTCGCGCCGTGCGCCCCACTCCGGGCTGATCCAGCCGATGATGTTGTCAAGCCATCCCATCCCGGTCACCTCCCATCAAAAAATGCGACGTAGGTATCTGAGAAGAGGCCATTGTCCTCTTCGGCTGCGATCTGCGCCGTCAGGTCGTTCCGAGTGGAGAGCAGGAGATTCAGGTCTGCACGGGTCAGGCTGCGGGAACCGATTTTGTAGGACTGACCGCCGACAAGCACCGCCTGAATCGCTTTGTTGACTTCGGCAAGAAGTTCGGCGGGGGTGAAGTTCCCGCTTGCAGCGATGTCTGCCATGTCATACCTCCTGTGTCGTGGCTGCTGTTGCAGCCGGGGTTGTGATGCTCGGCGTGGCCACCATGAGGATGCCACCGCCGAGAGAAGATCGGATCTGCCTCATGCCGTCGTCCGGGGCGAACGGGTAAAGGCCGACCTCCAAACCGATAAAGCCGGAGGTCGAAAGGGTCAGTAATCCAGACACTGCACTTCAACTCCCATCGCACTGGCTTCGTTCGCGGTGACGGCAACCTTGTCGGTCATGTCGGAGGTGCGGGGAATCAGCCGGGTGGCGATTACCTGACTGGTATTTGCCGGGATGGTCACCTCTGCATCGAGGATGCTGCAGGTGATGTACCCGGAGGTGAAGTTCTTGACCAGAAAGCGGCTGCCAGATGCTCTGAACTGGAACTCCACCGGGGTACCGCCTGTGGTGGGCTGACAAATAACTTCCATGAATCTCATTCCTTTCATTCCTGAAGCCAGTCCTCGTTTTGAGAGATCCAGCTTTCTTCGGGTGTCGGCTGTTCCGGCTGCGGTGCGGGTGCTGCTTCCTCCGGCACGGCCTGAAGATGCAGGGTGCGTACTCCCTGAATGTCGGCTGCGGCCAGTGCGTAGACCTCGCAGTCCAGATAGTGGTTGTCTGCGTGTGAGCTTTTCTGCACCCACCGCTGGACCACGCTGCCGTTGCTGGCCTTGACGTTTATCTTGTGTTCGGCGGTGACCATCTCGGCGTACTCCCGGTCGCACCCGGAGTAAACGGTCCATCGGCCAGCCTCATCCAGCTTTCGCTTCATGCGGGCGGCGATCATGTCCTTGTACTTGCCGCCGTCCACCAGCACCAGCGGGGTGCCATAGGCTTTGCTGGTGGCCTTGTTAACGGTGGACACTTTGTAGTGGGTCATCATCGGATTGCTGGAACCTTTGCAAGGGATTGCCCAGTCGGAGTTGTTGGCGCAGAAGTCATAGACGCTGTCCGAATCGTGGCCGGAGTCAATCAGTGCCAGATCGACCGCCATCGGCGGGCCTCCGTCCTGCCGTGGGTATTGCAGGTTCATCACCTGTTCAACCTCGGCAAAGCTGAAAGCCTGACCGTGGGCGATGTTCTGCGAGGTGATGAAATCGCCCCACGCCCTGATCGTCCAGTAGAGGCAGTTCTCCTGCACGTCCACGCCGCCTGTGAGCAACTTGGCCCACGTCGGAACCATGTACTCCGGCAGATCGGTCTGCCGTTCGAGGACGAGGTCTGCGCTGGTTTTGAGTTTGGTGTCCTCCCACGGCTCTGCCAGCCAGCTGTTCACAAAGTTCTGCAGCTTCTCCGGGTCGTCCTTGCTGTCCAGAAATTCATTGACGGCTTCCGAAAAGCGAACAAACGGCGAGTAGAGGGTGTTCATCCAGAACGCTACCTTTTTGACCAGCTGGGTCTTGGATTCCACGGCTCTCCACTGGCCCTCCCGGAGCATCTGCGGCTTGTGGCGGTCGGTAATGATGCCGCCGCACTTCTGGCAGACGTAGTAGCACTTGGCTGCCCTGTCTGCATTGGCGATGGTTTTGTCGCCGGGGAATTTCATCTGCGCCCATTTGAGTTCGATGAATTTCCCGCAGTGCGGGCAGGGTACGAAGTAATGCCGGACCTCGTCCGCGCTTTCGAGGGCTTTCCAGATGGGACCTGTCCGAAGCGTCGGGGTGGAGGTCATGAAGATCTTCCTGTTGTGGAACGTCTTGGTTCGTTCCGTTGCCAGCTTGATGGGGTTTGCCTCCTTTTTGCTTGCGCCGGGGTATTTGTCTACCTCGTCCAGAAAAAGGAAGCGGATTGCCTTGCTTGCGAGGCCAGCCGGGGAGTTTGACCCGACCAGCGAGAGGTACATTCCGTCAAACTGAAGCTCCATCACCGAGGATTCATCTTGGTGGTATAGGGCTTTCAGTGTCGGAGATGCCAGCAACATCGGTTCGATGCGGTTTGTAGACACGCTCTTGCCGAGTGTATCGATGGGGTAAACGACCATTGTTGGGGATGGGTCCTGCTGCACGATGTAGCCGATGCAATTTAAGATCACCTCGGTGCCGCCGACCTGCGTAGGTTTACAAAAGATTGTTTCCTCTGTTTCAGGGTTTCGGAGTTCGTCCATAATACCCACGAGGTATGGGGTCTTGTCGTTCATCCAAGGGCCGGACACGGAGGAAGTTTTGCTCTCCAGAACACGGTACTTCGCCGCCCACTCTGAAACATTGATGTCCTCTGGCGGACGCAGGTAGCGCAGGGCCTCTTTTTGGTAGGGGGTTACCAGAAATTTACGAATCCGGGGCTTTCGGTTTGCTGCCATTGCCCTTGTCCGGGATTTCTGTTACTGCGGCCAGATAGAACGCTTCGAGTTGTCGATTGACCTCCCCCTGCAGGTCACGTTCTATCTTCCGGGCTTCTAGTGGTTCGACGTAGCCGCTCACCATGCTGGTCAGCCGTCCGGGGAGCGACATGGCGAATTTTTTGAAGGTCGTGAAGAATCGACTGTAGTCCTCTTTGACCTTTTCCACGTCCACAAGCTGCCCGGATGCAACGGACAGCTTCATGTTGTGGAGTTCGCCCTGCGCTTCTTTCAGGGCGATATCGGCCTGAAGTTTTTGTTCTCTCAGGTCCATTTCTTTTTCGGAGCGGTTCTTGCCGTAGGCTTTGTCCGAAAGGTATTTGACGTACTTCTGGATCGTGGGAACCAGATCGTAACGTCTACCCTCCGGGGTCTCGGTCGTGGGAAGAACGCCCTCCTGTGTGAGTTGCTGAATACGGCGGACGGTTACTCCGAACAGTTTGGCGATGACCTCCACGCGGTACATGGAGCCGCCTGCAACTTCGCCTTTATCGTTCAAATAGAGCCCCCCCCCCCGCTGATAGCTAGTTGTAATTCGTGGTCTGTCATACGGCGGTTAGAGCTTCTCTGCCTTTTGCCCGGTGTAGGTTTCCCACCGCTTTATGATTACGTCGCAGTTCTTCTCGTCCAGTTCCATGCAGAATGCCGTCCGTTCGAGCTGCTCTGCTGCCATCAGGGTGGACCCGCTCCCGGCGAAAAAGTCACCGACCATCCATCCGGGGCGGCTGGAGTTGTTCATCAACCGTCCGATCAGAGGTACAGGCTTCATGGTCGGGTGCATATCGTTTCGGGTCGGTTTCGGCTCAAAGTGAACCGTGGTCTGATCCTTGTATTCCCGGAGCATCTGGTCGATGAAGGCCAGAAGTTCCTGCTTCTTCATTGACTGGAAATCGGGCGGGTCGTCCAGAAGAACGGTGTCCTGTGTGCGGTCATTGATGAAGTAATGGCCCGCTCCCTCTTTCCAGCCGTAGAGAATCGGCTCGTGCCGCCACTGGTAATCCGAGCGGCCAAGGACAAAGGAGTTCTTTTCCCATATCAGGCATTCGGACAATTTGAGGCCGACATCTTGAAACGCTTTCCTAAATGTCAGACCGTGCGTGTCGGAGTGAAAAACATAGATCACTGCGCCAGGCCGCATGGCTTCCACCGCGTTTCCGTAAAAATCCCGGAGAAAGGAATAGAAGTTTTCCTCCGGCATATCGTCGTTGGCGATGCTGCCGTGCCCTGCGCCCCTGCCGGAATCTGACATATATTCGGTCTTTGCTCCATAGGCGACATTATAGGGCGGGTCTGTGACCATCAGGTCCAGCTCGTTTCCGGCCATCAACTCTGCAACGTCGCTCTGGTCGGTGCTGTCGCCACACATCAAGCGGTGGCGGCCCAGCTTCCAAATGTCGCCCCGGCGTGTGACCGGGGTTTCGATTTCTTCCTTGGCTGCATCCGGGTCGAAGTCGTCATCATGGGCTTCTTCCGGCACATCCAGCTGCTGAATCAAATCTTCGAGGTCATCCTGATGGAAGCCGGTCACGGAGAAGTCGTAGCCGTTGAGGTCAAGATCGGACAGGAGGTCTTTCAAAATCTGAAGATCCCACTTGCCGGTGATTTTGTTCAGGGCCACGTTGATCATCTTTTCCTTGGCCTTGTCCCGGATGTCCAGAACGACGACCTCGGCTTCTTCGATGCCCATGTCCATCATCACGGTACGCCGCTGGTGTCCTTTGATGATGGTGCCATCGTAATTTATGACGATGGGGTCAGCGTAGCCCAGCCCCTGAATGCTGGCCTTTATGTCCTGATACTCCGGGTCCTCCGGGGTCAGGGCTTTTCTGGGGTTGTAGGCGGCGGGAATGAGGTCGGCCAGTCGCCGTCTCTCCATCCGCATGGGGTTGGTCTGCTGCATGGCGTTCACCTCCTATGTTGGGTCTGAATGGGGTTTGCGTAACGAAATGCTAAAATTTTTTTAGTTTTCAGGCGAAAAACCTTCGGGCCTTCCTCGCCCCGCATCATTCTCCGGGCGGGGTAGTACCTACGCCGTGGCCGGGGAGGGGGTAGCCCCTCTCTCTCCAACACAAAGGCGCACCGAGCGTGGTTGCGGGGTGCGCCTTTGTCCGTGAAAAGGTATAAAGGAGAGAACACAACACGATGCCTACTCGTGATGGGCTTGGGCGGGCTGGCCCTTGTCCATGCGACCATTGTATTGACTTCTGGGGTCTCTTTGGGTATCTTCTTTCGCTGCCCTGCGGTTGCCCCGCCTCGACCCCGCTGCGCCCCTGCGCTGCTCTGTGCTGTGGGGCTGTGCTGCCGGGTGCCCACGGTTCCGAATGACCTTGCTTCCACGCCACACAGGGGCTGTTTTTACCGCTGGTAAAAGCAGGGCCGGACAGGGGGTGCTTTGTTTCCGGGCGTATGGTTTTGTGCTTTTTTGAAGCCCTGAACACGGCGCAAAATTTCCGGGTGACAGCCGGGGCATGGAATCCGGGGTGTGCGAGGGGTGAGCCTAAAATCCAAAATGGGAAAAGAAAAAGCCGGGGCATAGCCGGGAGCCTTGGCCGGGATTTCTCTGTGCGGGAATTCCCAGTGTGCTGCCCCGGAACTATGCCCCGGTCTTTGCTTTTTTAGTGGCCGTCCTTTTCTGTGCGCTCGACCCTCGCCCTGAACTCGGCCAGCGTGGTGCGCACCTTTTTGTAGGTGTATAGCCATTCCAGCCCTGTGCTGTACCGCCTGAAGCACGGTGCCCTTGACAGGTGGATGGTGCGCATGATCTCGTTCCACGGCTTACAGTCGATGTGGCGCATTTCCATGATCTCCCGCTCTACGGAATCCTGCGGGAGGAATTCGAGGACATCCATAATGTCCAGAATGGCCGTCGCTTCGATCTCCGACTGCCGGGCGATTCTGTCCTCAATTTCGGCCATCTTGATGGCGAGGGATGTGTTCCGACCGTTCTTTCCAGCCGGGTCCAGCTCTGTCCGAATGTCGGCCAGCCTTTCCCGCAGGATCTTCTGTCGCTCCTTTGCTCGGTAATATTGGCTCAGGTATCGCTTGAGGAAGATGCGCTCATCCTCGCTCATCTGAGACGGGCGTTTCTGCATGGGAGGCATCCTCCTTTTTGGCAGTGTGCGGAATGAGGGCGTAGATTTTGCCGCCTCTGAACACCAGCTTATAGACCGCCTTGTCCTTGTTGTCCCAGTCGTAGATCTGGAATCCTCGCTCCGAAAGAACGCCGATCATCATGTTGATGGTCGTGACGAGGGCTGGAATCGGGAGGGTGCGCATCCCGGCCAGTGCATCCTCTGCCGTGCGCTGCTTGGCTTTTGATTTGATGCTGAAAGGTTTCGGCTTAAAGGGGATAGTGTTGCGCTGCTTCTTCATACCAGAACGCTCTCTTTCATAAATCGGCCAATGCGCCGGAGAATGATTCTGTACCACTTATTCCGGGTTCTGGCCCGCTTGTGGTACATAAGGCTGATCTGGCGGTCCGTGGCCAGATTGAAATAAAAGGCCATGTTGCTGGCATAGGAGCGGACAATCTTCCACGAGATTTCCTTGAGCAATTCGCTGATGCGTCTGAAGAAGTCCACCATCCTCTGCACGGCGCATTGTGCTGCATTCCACAGGGTATCAATCGCGTTTTGTTCCATTTTTGATGACCTCCAGTGCTTCGTCCGGGAGACACGCAAAATCTGCAATGCCCCCGGCCTTTCTGATTTTTAAGATCGTTGCGACCTGATTCGGTGACGGCTTCCCCACAAAAGGCCGCTTTGCCTCGATGCCGTAATACCTGCCATCAATGATGACCAGAATATCCGGGAACCCTTTTTCGCTGTACACGCCAGCTGAAATTTTTCGAACGAATGCGTCAGGGTACGCTGCTTTGATGGCTTGCATGATTCTGGTCTGATACCACTGCTCCAGCGGGATCTGGTCTCGGAGAATGTTGGCCACTTTTTCTGCGGTCAACTGGAGGCCGAGCCTTTCGGCTGCCAGATGCCGCACATCTGCCGAGGTTCTGGCCCCGCCGTGATACCACTCGTGCAGGAGGTTCCGGGTAATGTTCATTTGTATGCCTCACTTACTCGGCGGGAAAGCTCCATGATTTTTCGCAGAGCGTCCATTGCCGCTTCGGTCGTTTCGTCCTTCGCTGGCGAACGAGGCCACGTCCGGCAAACATCGGCATTCACCTCTGAGATCAAGTCGTAGGCCAGCTCCATTTTAACTTCCAGCCGGAGGGGTTTCATCAGCTTCTCTTTCTTTTCGGCTCTCATGTTGGCCTCGTGAATGAGATCCTCTTCGTAGATTACCTGTTCATCAGGCCCGACTTCCATCAGCATGGCGTGGCCTCCATGAACACAGGCTCGTCGCTATCGCTGGGCAGGGCCGGGTTGTCGGCGTACTGACCTGCGCTACTGCCGGAATCCTCGGCACCGAGTTCCTGCCACTCGAAGTCCTTTTTGTTGCCGTCCTTGTCCTCCATGAAATTCGAGGCCATCATGTCGGCGGTGTGGAGTGCCCAGACGATGGGGTATTTCTGAATCGCTGCGGCGAGGCTCATGGTGTCGGTGTGCTGATCAGTGAAGCCCATGTGCCACCAGATGGCGTACATTTCCTCCGAGGTGAGCTTGATGTAATTCTTGATCAGCATGGCACTCTTGGGGCCGTGGCCGAGGGGCATCAAGTCGTTGACCGTGTAGAACGGCACCTTTTCCCATTTCCCGGTCTTTTCGTTTTTGACGTTCCGGGTGCTGGTGCTGTAGAAGTAGGTCTTGCAGATGTCGTGGAGCAGGGCGATGAGGATGACGCTCTCATCCTTGACCTGTGCGACCGAGGTCCCGGCTACCGTGTAGAACCATGCTTTCGTGCCGTCCTCGTTGGTCTGTTCTTCCTGAAGCAGACCCCGGAGGGCATCCAACACATTGAGGCTGTGCTGCAGGAGGCCGCTCTCGCAGGAGAGGTGGAACTTCGTACTTGCTGGTGCTGTGTAGAAGTCGCTCTTGCGGATGTAGTCCATCAACTTGTCGATGCCGGGCCGCTTGACCTTGGCCATCTCCGATTCAAACCGGGCGATCAATTCTTCCTTGTCCATATCTTGTCTCCTTTGATGTGAGGGGGAAAGGCTGCGCCTTGGTACTCTCCTTTGGAGTCCATCCAGTAGCCTCCCTCGTTGGTGAATGAATCCGAATCGTTTCCCGGCTGGCCGTTCTGCCAGAAGAATCCTGTGATGTGATTCCTGATCCAGCGGTGGCCGTCCGGGTAAACGTGCCAGAAGTTGTATTTTTGCCAGTAGGGTTCGTAGGCTTCCTCGGTGCGGCGGTAAAGCTGCCAGACGAGGTCGAGGAACTTGTCGTAGTCGAGGTCATCGATCAGGGCCTTTCTGTACTGGTCCATGAGGGCACCCGGCTGGCTTTCCTCGGCAAGGACAGCGGCGATCTGCTGCGATAGCTGCCGATTCCCGGCGATGTCCTTTGGGTGCATCGGGAACGGCATCCTCTCCCGGAGCCGGGCGGCGAACCAGTCAGCAAGGTCGGCCATTTCTTTGGTCAGCTTCTGGTAGGCTTTGCCGTACTTCGTCTGGAGGACTTCCAGCGGCACCTGTTCGCGGTTGGTCTTGAGCTTCCTGAAGGTATCATTGAACCGGGCCATCATTTCCCGGTCGTCGTCCGAGGCGGGCATCTGCATCACTCCATGTATTTTTTGGCTTTGGGGTTCCATTTGAGGGTGGTTGCCTTGCCGCAATCGCCGCAGGGATAGCTGAAATCCGCATCCTCGATGTTTGTCCGTCCGTAAGTGTGCCGACCGCAGCTGCAGTCGTATTCAAACAGCGCGGTATTCTCCAGCGAGAACCTTGCGCCGCACGCTTTGCAGGTCCACTCGGTGCGGTAGTCCTTTGTGAATGCGACAAACACATCGCCGCACTTCGGGCATTTCAGTCTCATCAAGCCTTTTGCTCCTGCAGGTGCTGCTGCCTTTTGGGGAGTTTCGGAGGGTACGAGTTTGAAGGATGCGAGGTCTGGGCGGTAGCAGATGGCATCGAGTGCGTCATCGTGCGAGGGGGGGGCTTTCCTCTGGCTCATCGGGTGCGGCTTCGGGCAGCTCAGGCTCGGCGGGTTCTTCCGGCTCCTGCTGCTTGACCTTTTCGTCTGCTCCTGAATGACGGCCTGAAGCGCAGCGGCATTCTGTTCGGCGTTGCTCGGTTCCCCGGTCAGACCGCTCTGAACGGCAAACTCTGCGATGTAGGCGTTCATCTGATCTGCGATGAGGTCCTTTGCCCGGAGCAGCTGCTGGGCGTTCTGGCAGGTGATCGTCATATCCAGCCGGTCCTCGTACCCATCGTTGATCACCAGATGTGCGCTATAACTGTAATCATGCATTTTCTCAATCCTCCCAATTTAACGCTTGGCCGCACTTGCAGCAATATACGCGCTTGCGCAGGGCCGGTCTGTAAACAACTTCTTGGCAATATGGGCAATTTCCGAATTGTGAGTTTTCCCACAAATTCACCTTTGCCGGGATCTGCTTCTTGAGCGCATCCATGCCCATCCGACAGGCCTCTTTTACGGTTTCGAGGCTGTCGTAATGCTCCCGGTGGTCCGGGTCGAGTATCTCGGCAGCCCGCTCATAGGTCATTTCCATTTGCAATGCCTCCTGTTGTAGTTTCTGGTGCTTGTTTCACCTAATCGGTGGGAATAGGTGAAACGGCGTTTTGCCTTGTGGCCGTGCGGCTTTCTGGGGTCCGTTTCACCTGTTTCACCTATTTTGAAACACACACCGTATTTTTAAGAATTTTGCAATTTTGCACTAAAATCTTGCAAAATGCAAAAATGCGCAAAAACATATTGTATTTTGATTTTAGGTGAAATAGGTGAAACAATCTATTAAAAAGCCGCTTGGCTGCTTGACTTTTTCTGTTTCACCTAATGTTTCACCTAGCGTTTCACCTAATCTTAGGTGAAACAAATTTTAGAAAGGAAGGTCGTCTGTGTCGTCGATCACGGTGAAGTCGTCCTGCATCGTGGTCTGCGTGGCCGAGGTCTGGAATGGGGCCGCAGCCGGAGCCATAGGTGGTTCCTCTTGGTCCATCTGATCTTCGAGTTCGTCCATCGGGTCCTTGTTCTCGGCCAGCTTGCCGATGAAGAACTCGACAAAGCGGCAGCTACGATCTCCGAATCTTCGCATGGTGGAGTAGGTAATTTTTCCGTTCTTCTCCCGGTACATACTGATCAGCCCTTTGTCGGCCAGATATTTCATGGTTTTCCGGGGGCTGTATCCGGCTTTGGTGAGGGCCTGATTCAGCATGGAGGGGAAAATATAGACCGTGTTGCCGCTCTCGTTCATCATGCCGAGGCAGGTGCCGATCACCTGCGTTCCGAAGTACGCCTTGTTCGACATGACCCAGTCCACGATGAACTGCGCCGCGTTTTCGTTCACGTCGGTGGAGTTGTTCTCTACCTGTTCCTCCAAAATGCTGGCGGCCATGATCTTGGCCTTTTTCCACGATTCCGGGTGGATGCCCAGTTGCTGCAGAACGTCGGCCTCGTCGGTGGGGTCGCCCTGCTGCTGCGTGTTGAAGAACCAGCTATCAATCATGGCATCGGCCAGCGCAACTGCGGAAATGCCGGAAACGTGGGAGCCGTTTTTGCCGTTGGCCATTGCGTGGACGTAGCTCTGCATCAACTCGAAGGCATCACAAATGGTGCGCTCCGGGGTGGCGATGATCCTCTTGACGAAGGCCGGGCCAGCCCAGCCGCAGTCCATCACGGACTGCTGGTGCATCAATCCGGCATCCCGCTCGTTGTCGAACGGCCCGCCGTAGAGTTCCAGCACACGGGTGGAGACGCCTGTTTGCGTGGTCTCGGTGCTGAGTGGTTCCTCGCCGGTGGCCAGAGCGACGGTACGCCATTGCTGGGTGGCCTGAATACCGCCGCTCTTTGCGCCTCTGATCTTGCCAGTGCCGGATGCGATCATGTAAACGATTTTTTCCAGCCCGGCCTGATTGTTGCCAGCAAGCTGTCGCTCATCGATGCCGAGGGGGAGGTCGCAGTAAAAGGCTGCCGTCCGTTCGAGGCCGACCTGCGTGGCGTTGAAGTTGACCATCAGCCGCTCCGGGTCTCCCCATGCGGAGAGAGCTGCTTTCAGGGCTGCGGTCTTGCCGCCCTTGGAACTGCCCCAGTTGTACACGAAGAAGATGCGCTGCTTCACGATCCGTAGGAGCGGGGCGGCAAAGCTGGCCGCAAGGATGAACCTGAACTTTTGGCGGCTGCGGTGCGGGGTCATGTGTTCCACCCATTTCTCAAAGGTTCCGTTCTGGCAGTAGGCTGTGGCCATCGACTTTTGCGAGGGGTCAATGTCCAGCGTGATTCCGTCAGCGTGTCCGGGCACAAACCTGTTGCCGGGCTGCCATCCGAAGGTTGAGGTGCTGTCCTCTTTGGGGATGATGTCGATGTTCTCGGCCTCAAGACTTCCGAGGAAGCGGACCACCTGCTTCGAGTTCTCGCTGGTAATCGTGCAGCCGAGATCTGCGAGGGCGGTGATGCTGCGGCTCTGGAAGATCACCGACCGGGGGTAGATGGCACTCTGCCAGACGCCGTCTCGCTTAAAGGCTACCTCTATTTTTTCTTCCCCGGTTTCGATGCTCTGGAGACGCTTGGTCAGGATGATCGGGGTGCGGCAGCAGAGGACCGGCTGGAACTTCTTTTCGTCAATCCGGCTGATTCCCTTGTCCGAGTAAATCCAGCCCTCCGGCTGTCGGAGGCTGATCGGTGCGCCGCTGATTGCTTCGGGGATGTCCTCTTTTTTGTAGTCCACAGGTTTTGCGGTTTTCAGGGCATCCCGGATCAGCTTGGCAGCCTGTTCCCGGCCATGCTTGATGTAAAGGTCGGAAGGGTCTTTTTCACCGAGAGCCTTGCAGCTCCACTCGTAGACCTCTCCCTCGTAGCCTCCATCCCGGAGGCTGGTGCAGATCTTGTGGATGAAGGTGTCGCCGCCGCTGTCCGGCTCGTGGTGCAGGTACAGCTTCAGGCCCTGAAGCACCGAGGACTGTTCCGGCTTGAACATTGAGGCCCCCGGCACACCGATGGCCGGGATACCCATGTACCACAGGCTCTGTGTGTCGCTCTCGCCCTCAACCATGACCGCGTACCCAGCGTTGGCAAATTCAGGGATGCGCCACTCACCGTAGAGGCAGATCTTGCCGGAGCTGCCGGTGCGCCAGCGGAAGTCCTTGTGGGCGTACCGCTTGCGGTAGGTGGATTCTTCTCCAGATGCGTTGTAGTAGGGAATGTAGAGCCATGCAGTGCCGTTGTTGCGGTCTTTCCGGGTTTCGAGGCGGCAGGTCTTGGCCAGCCATTCTTCCGGGAGGTGCTTTGCAAAGGCATACTCGGCAAGGCTGAAATCTTCGAGGATTGTGGTCTTTTCCTTTTTGGCGGGTTTCGGGGTTTCGGCAGCAACGCCGTATTTCTCCAAAATCTGCTTGTATGCCTCTTTGGTGTCTACGCCATGCAGTTCTGCCCAGAATGACACGAAGTTGCCGCCCCGGTCCTCTGCGAAGCAGTGCCACTTGCCGGTCTTGAGATCGACCGAGAAGCTGTTGTTCCTGTCCTCATGGAAAGGGCACAGACCTGTCAGCTTGTCCCCGGCGAGCTTGTATTTCTGAATCACGGCGGTGTACTCGGTACGGTAATCCACCACCTTATCAAGATCTATCTCTCTTGTCGCTATGCTGCCTCCACCGCCATTCTTTCTTGAATTTCATATCTGTTCCCCTTTATGCCTTAAGGGGAGCCGCCTCGATGCGGTTCCCCCTGCGGGCATGAAATTTTATAGGGCTGCTGCCTGATTAAACAAAGGGGAGATCCTTGTCTTTGTCGGTCACGTCGGTGAACTCCGTATCTGACACCTGAACGTCCAGTGCGCTTTCGTCTGCCGTCATGGTATTGCTGGAGGCCGAGGTGCTGTAGTCGTCCATCGTGATGGCAATTTCCTTGTACTTTGCCTTGATCTCCTGCCGCATGGCCTTGGCGGTCTGAGCAACTGCCGGGGGCAGGATGCCACGCTTGTCGACCACCACGGTGGCGTAATTGATGCCGTTGGCGTTGGTGGCCTTGGCCAGCTTGAAGCCGACGATCAGGTTGGTGTAGGGGATGCCCTTGGAGGCCATGATGCGGGTGAGGGCCTTGTTCACTTCCTTGATGCTCGTGGGCGGCACCGTAAGGAGATAGAGGTTCGGGTCGTTGCTGCGCATGAGGTAGATCCGGCGCATATTCTTGCAAGCCTTGCCCTTGCCGCCATTCGGGTCGCTGCCGTACTGGTTGCAGGGGCACCTGTCGCATTCGCAAATCTCGCCGGTCCGAATGTTCAGGCCGGACTTGCCGTCCATGCTGGAGCAAACCGGGATCTTATCCTCCGGGTTGGTGCTGGTGCCGAAAGCGTTCGGCCAGTAGCCGTTCATGCGGTGCGTGAATACAATCACGCCCTCGATGTCCTTGGGGTAGTCCTCATCGCCGTCCTCGTCGCCCTGTACCGTGAAGGCGAGGCTGCCGCCAGAGGGAATCTTGATGGTTCGGCAGTTGATGCCGGATTCATCGTCCAGATCGTCCATCTGATCCTTGAGTTCGGCTGCCAGTTCCGGGTCGAGACCGTCGTAGGCGGTGGTCAGGGTGAAGTTCTCAACGGGGGCCAGTTCGGTGCTCTTTTTTGCGGTTGCCATGGTATGCGTCCTCCTATTTATTCTTCATCGTCGGCTTCAACGTCGGCGGGTTCGGCTTCTTCAAAACCATCATTTTCTGCCGCTGCCTGTTCCAGCGGGGTGGGGGTGTCGTCTTTGCGCTCGGCTTCGTAGAGGTCGTTCATGGTGCGCTTCATCTCGGCTGCCATGACAATCGACAGGGAGATCAGCTCGCTGACCCGGTTGTGCAGGGAACTGACCGCCTCGACTGCCGGGTAGTTGGGATTCGCCAAGGTACTGAGAAGGGTGTCCATGTCATTCCGAACGGACTTGACCTTTGCGCTGATCCGGGTGAAGTTGTCGGCGGCGATGCCGTATGCCTCGTGGCGGTTGCGCACGGCGGGCGGGTTGTAATCCTTGAGCATATCGTAGGTATCATCGATCACGCTGGCCACCCGGCAGTCCACGTCCTGCTGGAGATTGGTGCGCAGATCCATCTCGGTCTGCTGGTAGTTCTGGTTTGCCATTATTTCTTTCCTCCCTTGGTGGCCCGGCTGCTCTCACGGCGGCGGGTGATGTCGTAGGTGTCGAAGATGCTGATGCACTTGGCGAGGTCCTCGCTCAGGCCGTCGTTTTCCTCGACGTATGCCTTGATGGTGGACTGGAGGGTGCGGGTGTTCACGCTCTCCACGATGATGTCGCCGAGACCCTCTTCCCGGAGGGTCTCAAAGAAATTGATGCCCTCGCTGGCCAGCTCCGCTTCGGACTTCTTGTTGTAGATGGTCTTGGGGGTCAGGGTGAACTTGAAGCCGCCGACCGAGATCGAGGGGCAGTCATCGTCGATCATCTGCTGCGAGATGTTCGCTTTGGCTTCCTCGATCAGGGCGTTGTTGGCCTTGACCTCATCGGCCAGTTCTTCCTTGCGTTCCAGAAGGCTCTGGTAATCGCGCACCATGTCTAACAGTGTCATTTGTGTTCTTCCTTTCTGTTCAGGCGTTCCTTTTCGTATTCCCGCCAGAGGTTTTCGGCGGCGATCTTGCCCATAAAATGTTTATAGGCGAAATCCTTAGTTTTCAGGGGAGCGTTGTCCACCGGGCTGGGGAAGTCGATGGTGAACTTGTCCTCCGGGAAAATTACCCGGAGCCATTTAAGCTGGTAGCTTTCGCTCCGCTTGAGGCCGTGGCAGGTCCAGTAGTCCCGGTTGTTGGCGGTGGCCGCTGCTGCATCATTCCTGCCGTAGGTCGTCATCGCCATGAGCAGCTTCTGGAAACGCTTCTTGCTGCCACAGCGGAGGGCGTTGTCCGGGTAGATGTAAATGTCGAGGCGTTCCAGATCGGCACCGTCTGCGGAGCAGGTCGGTACAAGCCTTTCGATGTGGGCTGCGCAGAGGTGGAAGGGAGGAAGATTAACCTCACGGTTAACTTGATCATATTCCGAGGTCGTCGTGACGCAGATCTCCCTGTCGCCGATCGGCACATGGATGGTGGTCTGGATCTCCACATGGTGAAGATCAGGGATGGTTACGGTAGGCTTTTCACTCATTTTTGTATCTCTCCTTTTGCTCTTGCTCTGCCCGGTCGTCAGCTTCACCAGCTTTCCAGCAGAGAAGGTATCCAAAGACTCCGATGGCTACGAGGACTGCGATGGTCAGGCTTGCTCCGAGCATTGACGACGCACCTCCCATTCCGCATGGTCCTCTGCGCTCTGGTGGGCACGAAAAAACAACGGGCTTTCGTTGTCATTGATGACATTTCGGTCGTCCCAGTATTCGTTTGCCCCGACTTTTCGAGGATCTGTTCTGTAGGCTTTGCGCCACTCCGGGAGGTTCTCGTTGACCGCATCGAACTTCAGACCCCACTCTGCGCAAGCGGCGACGGCCTTTTCCAGCGACCGCCCCTCTCGGCAGGTCCAGAGAATCAGCTTTGCGCCGTTGCTCTGTTCTTTCAGGGCTTGATGGATTGTGTCCCAGTTCGGATCTCCAATGTCGGGGTAGGCGTTCTGGCAGAGGATGCCATCAAAGTCGATTGCGATGGCATAGGGAATTTGCGAAGAATCAACCATTGCTCTCATCCTTTCTTTTCTTTTTCGGGGTTGCCCGTTTCCGGGCGGGTGGTTTATCCTCAAGCTGCCCGCCGGGCGGCTTTCCCTCGGCGATAGCTTTGAGCAATTTTTGGTAGGCATCGTACACCGCCAGCTGCTGCGCCATACGCTGATACTGAGCCAGCTCTTTCGGGGTGCCGTCTAAAACCGGGGTGCCGTCCACGATGTAGATTTTCAAAAGAACTGCCTCCAGTCATCGACCACCGTTTTGGCGAGATCCTCTTTTTTGCTCAGGGACTTGAGAATGGTGCTGTCCACGGTGTTCTCGGCTACGAGGTGGATGTATGTGCAGGTGTTGCGCTGGCCGATACGGTGGATGCGGGCGAGGCTCTGCGAGTAGGTGGCGTAGTTGAATGTGACGCTGTAGTAGACGCAGGTGTCGGCTGCGGTCAGGGGGATGCCGGTGCCCGCCGTGTCAATCTGGCCGACGAGGACCATCGTTGAGGGGTCTTTCTGGAACTGCTGGACGATGTCACCCCGTTGCTCTTTCGGGATGGCTCCGTAAATGGCCACGGTTTTCATGCCGCTCTTGCCGATGATGCTCTCCGACCTTTTGATGATTTCCAAGACCTCCGGGATGAACCGGGCGAAGATCACCAGCTTCTTTTTCCCCTCCAGAACGTAGTCTTGGATGATGTCCGAGAGGGCATCGAGCTTCCCGGTGCTGACCAGTTCTGGCTTGGCTGCATCGTCTGCGACCAGAAAGCCGCCAGTGAACTGCTGCAGCCGCAGGAGTTTGGTCAGGACTGTTGTGGCTGTGATCTTCCCGCCGTTGTCCAGCTCGGTGAAGCTGTCCCGCCGCAGACGGTCGTAGATGGCCCGCTCTTTGGCCGAGAGGATGATGCTCCGGGTCTGGAACGTCTGCTCCGGCAAGTCCAGGGCTTCCTCTTTGGTCACCCGGTAGGCGATGGAATGCTCTTTGCGGATGAGTTCGTCGAGGTCCTTGTACTGGACGATCTGCTTGCGGTTGAAGCCGCCCATCACGGCGTAGCGGTTGCGGAAGGCGTAGAAGTTGGTACCGAAGATGGTCGGGTCGAGGAAGCGGTACTGACTGAAAATGTCCACCGCCTCGTTCTGCACCGGGGTGCCTGAAAGAATCAGCTTGTACCGGGCCTTGTCGCCCAGTTGGTGCATGGACTTGCTCTGGGCTGCATCGTGGGTCTTGATGCGCTGGCTCTCGTCGGCGATGATCAGGTCGGCATCGTACTCCATCAGCTTCTCAAAGATGCCGTCTCGCCACGTTGACTCGTAGTTGATGACGGCCACCTTGAGGCTCTGGAAGGGAAACGCTTCGAGATCAGCGAGGGACTTGAGACGTTGGGGCTTTGTGCCCAGCAGCGTCTTGACCGTGTACCTGAAGTCGGCGTAGTCTGCAAATTCTTTCGGCCAGACGGCGCAGACGGAGGTGGGGGCTACGATCAGCACTCGCTTGATCTTGCCGAGTTTGTACCCGGCCCCGGTGACTGCGATGGCGGTCAGCGTCTTGCCGCAGCCCATCTCAAAAAGAAAACCGAAACCCTTACCCATCGAATCCACCGCCCTCTATGAGTTTTCTTACACCCCGGAGATCCGCGATGCCGTAGTTCCCATCTATGCAATGGTGGACTGCGTACAGTTCCGGGGAAAGAACCGGGAGCTGCTTTTTCGCCCTGTTGTAAAAAAAGGCAGAATCAAGAAGTTCTTTTCGGACAGCCTCCGGCTTTTTGCAAGTCGGTAGGCCATCGTCGAAAACTGCCCCACAAAGGCGGCACCGATAAACCGGCACAAAAAAGTATTCTTTCACTGGTTTGCCGCCGCCTTTCCTGTCCATGCGCACTCGCTGCACACGAACTTTGCGCTGGGGTAGATCTGCTTGACCAGTTCGGCGTTCCCGGTCTGAAGCCAGCAAGCCTGACCGCATACCGGGCAGGTCGCCGCTTTCCACTCCGGGTTGCAAGGGGTCGGGACGTTCTTGCGCAGGGGCATGGTGGCGAACACCGGGCGGGTGTCCTTGGTTGCTGCGGTCGCCGGGGCGATCTTGAGAAATGTTACCTTTCGTCTCATCTGATTGCACCTCCCAGCAGCCGGGTACCGCACCAGTGGCAGTGCGAGTGGTGCGGGTTCACCCGATGGTTGCAGTCCGGGCAATGCCATACGCCGTCCTTTTTGACCGGCTGCGACGGCACCTCGTACTTGGCGTGGAGGTTGCCCCAGTCCTGCAGGAGTTTCTTGCTCTGTGCGATGTAGCTGATTGCTTCGGCTACCGAGAAGCAGTTTTCCTCGCAGAGCTTCTTGATGATCTCGGTGGCTGCGTTGCAAGCGTCCACGTCGTCCTGCCAGATCTTCTTGTCGGGGTCCTGTTTCTTCCCCTCGCCGGGGACGGGGAGAAAGGATGCGCTGTTGTCCTTGATGCTGTCGATCTGGCAGAGCAGCGAGGACAGGCTCATTTTGTGAATATCGCTCATGTTGTGTTTCCTCCGTTCGGGTCAACCCACCCGAAAACCATTGCAGCCATGTTCGCCCCACGGACTTGATGCCGGAAAAGTTTCATCTTGACAGGGTAGTCCAGAAGCGGCTCCGGGCTGTCGTTCATGCGCTCCTGATCGACGGCGGCTGCCGTGTCGTGGAGGCTCTGGCGCAGGGCTTCAATGTGAGGTGGCAGTTTGACGATGCTGGACAGCTTGTCCAGAAGTTCGATGTCTGCGGTGCCGGAGAGGGTCTGCGTGGTTTTCGACCACTTCATCTTGCCCCAGCTCTTGATCACCGCAAACTGGACGGTGTCGGCCTCTTTGATGAGCAGGGTGTTTTCTATCAGGGCCATTTTCAAGATTTCCTCATCCTCTCTGCAGCCAGCTGCTCACATTGTTTTTCAGCTTCCCGGCACTGTTGGTCGTGTTCAAATAGCAAGTCCGCATATTCGTTTCCGACACGCCGGATTGCCGTTTCGAGCATCTCCGTCACAAGGTCGTGATACTTGCTGTCACCAGCCTTGCGGCTGTTCCGGGCGGTCTCGCGAGCTTCCCACAGGTCAAGCAGTCTGTCTCGTTTGTCGGCGGTGATCTCATCGTAGCCGTAGGCATTCTGGATCTGCTCCACACTTTCCCAGCCCGCCAACTCTGAGAACGGATCGGATTCGGCCTTTGCCATGCTGCGGGCTTTGGTCTTTTTCTTGACGTACCGGGTTAGGCCGTCTTGGATTGCTGCGCGGGCATCGTCCATTGCTTTCCGAACGGCCTTGACCTCGCGCTCTTTTTTGAGCTGGTCCGGCTGATTGGCCCATTCTGCCATCAGCTCAGACTTTGTTTTCGGTTTCACTGTCTGCACCTCCGTTCGCTTTCGCAGGTTTCCTCTTTCTAGGCGGCTTGGGCTTCGGCATCCAACACCGCACGTTTTTGGTTGGAATGGATCTTGCGGTGCTGTACCCGTACTCTAAAATCGTCCAGCATTTATAGGTGGAGTCATAGCATCCGACCACCGCTTCCTCGTGGAAGAGTGATTTTTCTACAAAGAGGACGGGCTTCAGGCTACGAGGCAGTCTCTTTGATGGGTCAACCCATTTGCTTGCAGTCCGCTTCACCTGTCCGCACCTCCGTTCGCTCCCATGTACCGCTTGCGGCCTTTTTCCCGATGCCGGTCCTCATGGTCGCGGTGATAAACACCGACGTGCCCGGTCATGGCTTGGTTGTAGGCGTTCTCGGCTTTCAACTCCTGCTTGTACTTCTGGTACTGCGGGCAGGTATCGTGGCAGATCGTGTGTCGGTTTGGGCAGCCCTTGCAGAAAGACTTAACCATGGATGTGAATCCTCCCATCTTTCCAAGCCCGGTATTTTCCGTAGCTCACGCCCAGCCGCTCCGCTTCCCGGACATCGTTTTGAAGAGAATCCTCCGGGGCGTGTTTCGGCTTGGCCCGTTCTACGACCTCCAGCTTGTTGTTCTGAGCCTTTTTTCGGTCATGCTCAATCTGCCGGATGCGGAGGCAGGAATCGCAGAGTTTCTTGTTGCTGGCGACTCCGACCATCTTCTTTCCGCAGCGGGTGCAGGTCCGTGTCCATTTAAGGCTTTCGGCTTTCGCCACGGTCAACCCCTCCGTTCCTGCTGCGGATACTCAGGGTTTCGGGCGTGGTTCCGGGTGATCTTACCGTAGCCTTTCGGCTTGCTCCACATCTTCCAAAGCTGGCGGCGGGCATCCTCCGAGACGATCCAGCCGGTGCAAGCCAGAAGCCCGATCAGGGCGATGGCGAGGCTAAAATAAAATGGTGCCCTTGCTGCTGCCCTGCCCCAGTCGTAACCGAAGCGCATCAAGATCTGGGTGGTGGTGTCCACTCCGAAGTTGAACGCCTTGCCAAGAACGGCGAGGACTGCTGCGACTGCTGCGGTAATGGCGGCGGTGACTTTTGCGTTTCTCATGTATCCTCCTTTCGGTTCAGGCGATGCCCTTGGCGGCCCGATCCGCTTTCCAGCGTTCGTATTCGGCCCGGATCTCTGGGTTCTGAAACTCTCGCTGGATGGCATCAAAGACCAGCTGGCCGATGTTGGCCCGCTCTGCTTTGGGTATCTTCTTGGTGTCAAGTCGGGGCATCGTGCCGGTGGTCGGCACGGCCTTGAGGTTCTTTGTGCTGGCCATCTGGCATGGCTCCTTTCTTAGGCGGTGCGGGCGATGCCCTTTTCCGCGAGTTCTGCGCCGATCAGCATAGATTCGACCATAAGGGCGAATACCGGGCGGCTCTCGCCCTTGACGCTGATCAGAACATCTGCGAGCTTCTTTGCGTCCTTGATCTGGTCGCTGTCGTAGGTTTTCTTCTCGGTCATCTCTGTCAACCTCCTTTGTTGATTCTGTGATAATTATATATCGCTCTGCGATGAAAGTCAATAGAAAAGCAAAATTTTTTATTGACTAGGTGATATTTTGATGTTATAATGTAGACATGAAAGGAAGTGAACCGGGTTGAACACGAGAATTAAATTCCTGCGCAAAAATTCCGGCTTGACGCAGGAGAAATTTGCAGAGCGGATTGGTCTGAAGCAGAACTCCATCGCCCTGATTGAGAGCGGGAAGCGGAACATTTCAGATCAGGCCATCCTTTCCATTTGTCGGGAGTTCGGCGTTCGGGAAGAGTGGCTGCGAACCGGCAATGGTGAGATGTATGCTCCTGCGCCGACTACTGGGCTGGATCTCTTGGCGCAGGAAAAGGACCTGACGCACGGGGAATACATCCTCATCGAGAAGTTCGTGAACCTGAAACCTGAAACTCGTCAGCAGATTCTGAATTACATTCAGGAGGTTGCAGCGGCTCTTGCCAGCGGGGACGTTCCCGCTGATACACCATCTATTGATAGCGGGAAATCGGTAGAAAGCCTCCATGCTGAACTGGATCGTCAGCTTGGCATTGAAAAAAAAGAAGCGGCGGGCGAGTCCGAAGCCTCTTGATCTGGAAGCTGCTGCACAAAAAGAAAATATGGAACGGCTGAGGGTCTCCCCCTGTGAAGCCAAAAAAGAAAGAGGGAGAGCCGTCCGTGTGGGCAGCTCTCCCTTTTTATAGTGTATATCGTGAGGTGTGCTATGGGGTTTAGGTACAGAAAATCTGTCAATGTCGGGCCGTTTCGCTTTACCGCCAGCAAGTCTGGAATTTCTACCAGCTTCGGCGGCAAGGGAGCGCGGATCACAAAAATGGCGAACGGAAGAACACGGACCACGTTCTCTGTTCCGGGCACGGGTATCTCTTATGTGAGCGAATCTGGGGCGAAGAAGCGGCGGGCGGCTCCTGTTCAGAAGCCGCAGCGCATTGAAGGGCCGGAGCCTGTGGATCTCTCTATTTATGATCAGCCGGACAAGGTCGAGGCCCTGAAGCGTCCAAAGGACCCGAAACAGCCGCCGAAGTCTAAAGGTGCAGTGCGGAACGTCGGCATCGCCCTGGCGGTCGTTGGCCTTGCGGTCTGCGTCGTGTCGTTCCCGGTCGGCTTGATCATTGCGTCCGTTGGAGTGTACCGGGCGGTAAAGGCCGGGGATATTTATGACGCTGCGGTTGCTCGGTACGAGCAGCAAATCTCGGACTATGTTGACTGGCTGGATGAAGTCAACGCAAAATAAAAAGCCGCCCTCGGTGGGCGGCGGGAGGTTGCTCTGAATGTGCGCAAAAAAGAAACCGGCCATGCTTGAGCCGGATATGCAGGATGCCGTGATCTACACTCGGTACTCGTCTCATAACCAGCGGGACTGTTCCATCGAGCAGCAGGTGGCGGACTGCGAGATTTTTGCCCGGCAGAACAACCTCCGGGTGGTGAAGGTCTACGCCGATCGGCATCTGTCCGGCACTACCGATAACCGCCCCCAGTTCCAGCAAATGCTGAAGGATGCCGCTCACGGCCACTGGGCTTATGTGATCTGCTGGAAGATCGACCGCTTTGCCCGGAACCGCTACGATTCGGCCACATACAAGTTCCGGCTGAAGAAGGCCGGTGTGCGTGTCCTCTATGCAAAGGAGTCCATCCCGGATGGCCCGGAGGGGATTCTGCTGGAATCCGTGCTGGAGGGGTCTGCTGAATATTACAGCGCAGCCCTCGCTCAGAATATTCGCCGGGGCATGAAATACAACGCCGAGCAGTGCAAGGTGAACTCCGGCTCCATCCCTTTCGGGTACTGCAAGGGGCCGGATGGCCGCTTTGCTATCCACGAGGCAAACGCCGAGGTCGTGCGGGAGATCTTCCGAAAGGCTGCGGCGGGAATGCCCTTTGTGGACATCGCCAACGATCTGAACAGCCGGGGACTGAAAACCAGCCGAGGCGGGCGGTGGAACAAGGGTAGCTTCCGGCTGCTGATGAACGAGGCCTATATCGGGGTGTATCATTTCTCGGACACCCGCATCGAGGGCGGGATGCCCGCTCTCATCGATCAGGGCACCTTTTGGGCGGCGAATGAGCGGCTGAAAGCAAACAGCAGCGTCCGGGGCCGTCACCAAGACGGCGGGGATTATCTGCTGACTGGGAAGCTGAAGTGTGCCCACTGCGGGTCCTACATGATCGGCTTCTCCGGCACCGGGAAGAGCGGCGAACTGCATTACTACTACGGTTGCCAAAAGCGGAGGAGGGAGCGGGCTTGCAAAAAGGCGAATGTGCCCCGCGAGTGGATCGAGCGGGTGGTCGTGAAGGCCGCTCTGGACTACGTCCTCCGGCCTGACGTGATGGAGTGGATTGCGGATGCCGTGATGGAGTATCAGGAGCGGGAGGCGGCTTCGGCGCAGCTGGCCGCTCTGACCGCCGAGTTGGAGGAAAACCAAAAGGCGACCGACAATGTGATGAAGGCCATCGAAGCCGGAATCATCACCTCGACCACAAAGCAGCGGCTGCTGGAACTGGAAGCCAAGGCCCAAGATCTGAAGCGGGCCATTGAACTGGAAAAGTTGAGCCACGTCCGGCTGGAGCGCGATCAGGTTCTCTTTTGGCTGGATCGTTTCCGGGGCGGCAGCTTGCAGAGCCAAGAGTTCCGGCGCAAGGTCATTGATGCCTTTGTGTCGGTGGTCTACCTGTCCGATGATCACCTGCGGGTTGCTTTCAATTATTCGGGGGGGTCTAACGCCGAGGCCGACTTCGACCTTGTCATGGACGCGGAGGCGGCGGCTGGCGAACTGTCCAAAAAGTTCGCACAAGGTCACGTTGCCTCCACCACACAAGAAAAATCCGAACCTCTTCCCATCGGGAAAAGGTTCGGATTTTTTCGTTTGCCGTATTTCTTACCGCGTCATTTTCATTTCCAGTCTCAGCAGCGCGGCTTTTTTATCGATGCCGCCTGCATATCCGGTCAGGCTGCCGTTTGTTCCGACAACGCGGTGGCAGGGAATGATGATAGAGATCACATTGTGTCCGACAGCCCCGCCCACAGCCTGCGCAGACATCCGGGAAAGGCCGCGCTCTGCAGCCAGCTGCCTTGCCAGTGCCCCATAGGTCGTGGTCTGGCCGCAGGGGATGCGGCGCAGCAGCGCCCACACCTCCTGCTGAAAGGCAGAGCCAGCGGGATGGAGCGGCGGAGTAAAGTCCGGCTCCTGCCCGCCGAAATAAACATCCAGCCAGCGGCTGGCCTTGGAGAGCACAGCGGTCTCCTGCTCCTGATGCACCGCATCCAGGGTGCGGGCAAAGTACTTCTGCCCCTCGAACCAGAGGCCGGTCAGGCCGATGTCGTCAGCGGCCAGCAGGATGCCGCCCAGAGGAGACTCATAGTGCTGTGTATAGATCACCGTTTATCGGATCTCAATGCCCAGCTTGAACTTCAGGTTGCCCAGCACCTTCTTGACGGTGCGCTCGACCTGCTCAGCGGAGATCTCCGCGCTGGGGTCAGACAGGGTCAGGGAGAAGGCCATGCTCTTCTTGCCCTCGCCCAGGTTTGCGCCGCGGTAGATATCGAACAGCTTGACCTCGGTGATGAGGGAGCTTGCCTTCTTGATGGTGTCCTCGATCTCGCCGCAGGTGACCTTTTCCTCACAGACAAGGGCCAGGTCACGCTTGACGGCAGCGTAGGGGCTCAGCGGCTTATAGCGTAGCTCACCGTCCACACAGGACATCAGAGCCTCATAGTCCAGCTCACCCAGATAGATGTTCTGGCTGTCCTTCTGGTCCTTTGCGATCTCCAGCTCACCGTTGATCTCATTGGAGAGCTTACCGAACACGCCCAGACGCTTGCCGTTGCAGTAGACAGCGGCGCTGATGCCCGGGTGGAGCCACGGGGTGGTCTCGCGCTCATAGGTGAAGGTCAGGTCAAAGCCTGCGGCCAGCGCCTCCATTGCACCCTTGACGGTGAAGAAGTCCTCCTCGGGGCCAAAGGCACCAATGCAGAGGGTCTGACGCTCATGGGGATGCTCGCTGATGGGCAGCTCCTTGGCCAGATAGACGGGAGCCATCTCGAACAGGCGGCCCTCGGCATTGCCCTTCTTGAGGTTGTCCACGATGACATTCAGCATGGACGGGGTCAGCAGGGTGCGCATGATGGACAGGTTCTCGCTGATGGGATTCAGGATGCGGATGGCCTTGCGGGCGGCATCCTCAGCGGGGATGTGCAGCATATCCAGCTCCGCATTGGAGTAGAAGGCCAGGGTGGAGGCCTCATAGAAGCCCTGTGCAGCCAGCAGGCGCTTGGTCTTGAGCTGCTGCTTCTGTGCATAGTTCAGGCCGCCGTTGGTGACAGAGGCAGTGTTCAGGAAGGTGGGGTTGATGTGGTCATAGCCGTACTCACGGATGACCTCCTCCGCCAGATCGGGGAAGCTCTCCACATCCTCACGGTAGAGAGGAGCAGACACATCCCAGCTGCCATCGGCCTGCACATCCACAGTGAACTCCAGGCGCTGCAGGATATCGATCATGGTCTGCTCGGGCACAGTGATGCCCAGCACACCACAGATCTTGGCAGGGGTGGTCACGATGTGCTTGCGCTCCAGCGGGCGGCCATCGGTCAGGTCATACTCGAGGGTGGTGATATCGCCGCAGTCCAGCTCCTGGATCAGGTGCAGGGCACGGGCCAGGCCCAGCTCGGGAGAGTTGCGGTCCACACCCTTTTCATAGCGGGCAGAGGAATCACTGTTCTGGCCCAGGGCACGGCTGGTCTTGCGGACGCAGTCACGGGCAAAGGTAGCGCACTCGAACAGCAGGCTGGTGGTGTTCTCATCCATGCCGGAGTTGGCACCGCCCATGATGCCGGCCAGAGCCACAGGCTTCTCGGCATCGCAGATGACCAGATTGTTGGGGTTCAGGGTGAACTCCTTTTCATCGAGGGTCACGATCTTCTCGCCCTCGTGGGCACGGCGCACATCAATGGTGCGGCCGGCGACCTTGTTCAGGTCAAAGGCGTGCATGGGCTGGCCCATTTCCAGCAGGGTGTGGTTGGTGATATCCACCACGTTGCTGATGGAGCGCAGGCCGCACAGGGCCAGATGGCGCTTCATCCAGCGGGGAGATTCGCCCATGCGGATGTTGCGGACGTAGTGCGCCATATAGCGGGGGCACAGGTCAGGGGCCTCCACCTGGACGGTGATGGGAGCATCCGGCTCGCAGACAGCCTTGTAATCCATGGCGGGCATGTGCAGGGGCTTGCCCAGAATGGCAGCGACCTCGCGGGCAATGCCCAGCACGGACTGGCAGTCGGGGCGGTTTGCGGTGATGGAGATATCGAAGATATAGTCATCCAGACCGACAACGGGTACGATGTCGGTGCCGGGAACGGAATCCTCGGGCAGGATGAGCAGACCATAGACCTCAGAGCCCGGGAACAGGTCGTCGTTCAGGCCCAGCTCCTCGCCGGAGCAGAGCATACCGTTGGACTCCACGCCCTGCATCTTGCGGGCCTTGATCTTGATGCCGCCGGGCAGGGTGGAGCCATCCAGCGCAGCGGGCACGCAGTCGCCCAGCTTCATGTTGGCAGCACCGGTGCTGATGCGGATGTCATGGCCATAATCGCCGCAGTCCACCACACACTTGGTCAGGTGGGTGCCCTCCTGCTTTTCCATCTCCACGATCTTGCCAACGACCACCTTGCTGATGCCTGCATCCAGCGGGATCAGCTCTTCCACCTCAAAGCCGCAGGAGAACAGCTTCTCCTCCAGCTCCTGAGCGGTAACGTCGATATCAACGAATTCTTTTAACCAACTGAAAGGTACTTTCATTGTCTGTTCTCTCCCCTCTTATTCATGGAACTGCTTGAGGAACTGCAGGTTGTTCTCGAACATCAGGCCGATGTTATTGATGCCGTACTTCAGCATGGCGATGCGCTCGATGCCAATGCCGAAGGCGAAGCCGGAATATTCATCCGGGTCAATGTTGCAGTTCTCCAGCACCTTGCGGTTGACAACACCGCCGCCCAGAACTTCGATCCAGCCGGTGTGCTTGCACAGAGGGCAGCCCTTGCCGCCGCACTCAAAGCAGCTGACATCGACCTCCACACTGGGCTCGGTGAAGGGGAAGTAAGAGGGACGCAGGCGGGTGCGGGTGTCCTTGCCGAACAGCTTCTGCACAAAGGTGTTCAGCGCGCCCTGCAGGTCGCCCAGGGTGATGCCCTTATCCACGACCAGGCCTTCCATCTGGTGGAACATGGGGCTGTGGGTGGCATCGGAATCGGAACGGAACA